>MDTE01203519.1_pt1 | contig 51220 bp, 39 predicted proteins | sample 811231 | NCBI WGS metagenome assembly MDTE01 (sample SAMN05326651, study PRJNA326480) | marine metagenome | isolation source: seawater | place: Indian Ocean: Red Sea | collected 2010 | reverse complement strand
TCCCCAATGATCGCGGCCACCGCGTTTGTTGATCCTGGGAGTGCGACCAAATTCTCCCATCCAGACAACGAGCGTCTCGTCCAGCAAGCCGCGCTGTTCGAGATCTTCAAGCAGCGCCGAATAAGCCAGATCCATAGGTGGCATCAGGTCCTTCTTCAGCCGCGGTGAATTGTCCGCGTGTGTATCCCATGCTGGCGCAACCGCTTGATCGTGTTTCCAGCGAGTCCAGTTAACCTGTACCAGCGAGACGCCTTCTTCAACCAGGCGGCGGGCCAATAACACGCTTTGACCAAAACGATTCCGACCGTAACGATCGCGCACCGCTGGAGGTTCTTTTTCGATCGCAAACGCGCGGCGCGCCTGGTCGGATTGCAGCAGATCAAATGTGCGATTACCTAATCCAGACCATCGCTGTACCGCCACATTTTTTTCGACCTGACGACGCGCCGCATTCAAGGCCGTTAACAGGGATTGTCTTTGTCTCAGACGAACCAGTGGCATCTGCGCAGGCAGTGCCAGCTGTGGAACCTGGAAATCGGCAGCGTTCGGGTCGCAAGTAATCAGCCAGGGATCTGCAGCCGCACCCAACCGACCCGCATCTTGCCCGGGCCAGACAATATGACCGGTGTTCCAGATTTCTTCTGGCAACCGGATACTCGCCGGCAACCGCGACGTGTCCCCGCGCAAGCTGCGCACCACAGCAGCTAGACAGGGCCAGTCGTTCGGTGCCCCCGTCCCCGCATTCTCAACATTCCGGGGCTGGTGTGGGGATCCCGTCAGCATCCAGTAACCACTGGCGGAATGGGCATTATCATCTGTCGCCACAGCCCGCAGCACGGAAATACGGTCTGCCAATGCAGCCGTCTTGGGCATCATCTCACCAACATGCAGCCCGGGGATGGCTGATGCAATCGGCTGAAAATCACCACGAATTTCGGCGGGGGCATGCGGTTTGGGATCCCAGGTCTCATGCTGTGGAGGACCACCCAACAAAAACAGCACAATACAGGATCGAGCTTTCCCGAATCCGGGCAAACCGGCTGGATTACTGGTCGCGAGACTCTCACCTCGGGCAGAACTCAACTGCCCCGCCGAAAGTCCAAAAGCCCCCAGCCCTCCCACCCGCAACAATTCGCGGCGCGAAAACCCATCACACAACCGAGCAGGCTTGTCATGAATTGAAAACACGTTTACACCATGCTGGAAGCGACGCTGAACACAAGTAGTATCGGCCAGATTGGACTGGGAAGCAAACCGTGTTTCTACCCTACAACCGGCTTTTCACGGATTGCTGTTGAGACATCCGGTTATTGGCGCGGTAACCTGTCTCCCGGAAACACCCACAAAACTTTTATTGCGACCTCTGTCACAGATCGCCTGGAACCTGCGAATGCGAATTGCCGTCGGCCAAATCTGGCAAGAGACCAATACGTTGAATCCGTGTCCAACGACGCGCGAAGACTTCGAGTTATTCGGCGTTTCACGCGGGGCCGAAATGGTCTCCGCAATGGCACACACCAATGAATTGGGAGGTTTCATCCAGTCGCTACGCCAATGGGCTGATGCACCAGAAATCGTGGGACTGGCCCGCTTGCCCGCCTGGCCGGGAGGTCTGATTACCACCGACGCCTACGAATGGATCGCCGACGAGATGGCAACTGCCGTGGATCGAGCGATGCCCGTTGATGGCGTGTTGCTGGCCTTGCATGGTGCGATGGCTGCCGACGGCTATCCGGATGTGGAAGGGTCGATTCTGCATCGCTTTCGCCAACGGATCGGAGACCATGTCCCACTGGTCGTTACCCTCGATCTGCACGCGAACATCACACCGCAGATGGCGGACTCAGCGGACGCAATGGTACTCTACCACTGCATGCCTCATGTCGACATTCAAGACACCGGTGTCCGGGCGACGGGGGTGCTGGAACGCATCACAAACAGTGGCGCGCGACCTGTAACTGCCTATCAGCGCATCCCTGTCGTGCTGCCGGCTGAAAGGGCGAACACCGAAGCGGACAACGGCTTCGCAGTACGTCGTAAACAACGATTGCAGGAATTGGAGCGCATGCCACATGTCATGAGTGCCGGAGTTTCCGTCGTACAACCATGGATGGATATTCCTGACCTCAGTTCCACGGTCGTCGTGGTTACCGACAATGACGAAACACTGGCTGTCGATTTGTGCAGTGAATTATCCCGTGAACTCTGGGACACACGCCGGGAATACCTGGGCGAACTGGAATCGATTGAAGTGGCCGTCCAAAAAGCAGCTGAATGTACGGCAGGACTGACCGTGCTCGGTGATGCGGCCGATGCCACGACTTCCGGGGCACCTGGAGATAGTGTGTGGATCCTTCAGGAACTACTGAAATACGACTGGCCTAATCTGGCGGTTGTCACCATAGTCGCACCCGAAGTTGTCGAACAAGCCAGTCTGCAAGGAATTGGCAACCAGTTCCATGCCGAGCTCGGTGGTCGCCGAGACACGCGCTTTGGAACGACCATCTCACTGGACGTAGAAGTCAAGCATCTGTTCGATGCTGAGTTCACTCTCTCAGGTCACATCGGAACCAATATGCCCATTTCGATGGGGAAGTCGGCGGTACTGGCCAGCAACAACGTTCGGATCATCGCCACGACACGAACCGGACCCCATTTTGCACCAGAGCTGTTTCAGACAGCGGGTATCGATCCGTTTTCGGCGGCCGTGATTGTCGCCAAGAGTCCCTGTGGATTTCGGGCCGTCTATACGGCACGGGCCCATCAGATCATCAACGTTCGTGCTCCCGGCTGCGCTCCATCTGATTTTTGGACGTATCCCTTTGAACAAATTCCCAGACCACTCTGGCCCTGGGATGAAATAGAACACTGGTCACCCCAACCCCAAGTTTTTGTATCAGGGGCTGCGCGTAGCTGAGCGCTTGCTTGGATACAGCAGGCGTGTCACTTTCGGAGATCACGCCGCGCGTCGCAGTGGGATCGGCTCGTCCTGGACAGCACCGGCAAAGGGCAACGCCGATCCGGGAGGAAGAACCTCTTGCAGATTTCGCCGATGCTGACGGGCTGAAAACAGACTGGCAGTACCGACGCAACGGCCCAGTGCTTCGGCAAACAGCTCCAATGGCTGGCGCAACTTGGTTGACAAGCCGACGGCCGTACGCAGCGCATGTAACGTCAAAGCAATCGGCCAGGATCCCAGTGGGTGCTTCCAGAACAAGCGTTCCGCAGCCCGTCCATGGCGAAAACCAGACGCTTCTTTGATGGCACATCCGGCCATGCGGATACGGGAGGCCGGCTCACTGACCGAATCAAAGCCAATCTGCCGCAAAGAAAGCGCCAAGTCGAGATCAGCGCACTCCATTCCAAGCTGGGGATCCCATCCGCCAACTGATTCAATAGCGGACCGACGATAAAACCCTCCCCAAATCGTCGGGCCCAGTGGATCCCGCTCGTTGCGCCGCGCCGTGCTCTGCACAAACACGCGAGAGCCTCCCCAGCGATGATCAACGCCGCGGATCGCAGTTGCAGCTGCTCCTGACAACAACAGCTCGGGGGCTACTGACCCTACCTGGGGATCCTCAAAATGTCCGAGCGCCGCATCGGTCCAGCCGGACTTGACCTCGACACCACTTTGCAACACATGCACCACTGACCCCGCCGCCGCTCGAGATCCGGCATTGATCAGATCGATTGCATTCGATGTGGGTGCGACATCGACAAAACGCACTTCGTCGTCGAGTTCGTAGGGATCATTGTAGGATCCGTCATTGACAACAATGACTTCACAGTCGTCCGGTTGATGCTCCAGAGCGGCCGCCAGGGTCAGTTCCAAAGCGACCGTATCACGACTGGCAGGAATCACAATCGAAAGGTGAGGCACGGGCCACTTGGCCTCCACTAATAAGATCAATACGAAACATACTCCTATCCGTTTGGATTGTTTCGGCCATTACATTGCATTTGGTTTATCAGAACCGATTGACCCCGCAGACTCTCACAGCCTGACTCCTCACAATTGATGCAATTAGCCCAGATTTCCAGCTGCGCCCCCTGGGGGCTCTTGTGCCGCCCAAATCTGCACCAGTTCGATCGTGACTTCTACCGCCTGGACCATTTCATCGAGAGACGCCCATTCCAACGGCGAGTGTGGGTTGTGCTGGCCACTGGAAAGATTCGGTGTGGCTAATCCCCGTTCGGTCAATTGGGACCCGTCCGTGCCACCACGCACCGTCGTCAATCGGGCTGTCCGGCCCAAACGACGATGTGCTTCGACAGCGAACTCCACTGCCCTGGGTTCAGCGGTCAATCCGTCCGCCATGTTGCGATATTGGACCCGTACATCTATTTCAATCGCAGTACCTGGGAAACCCGTTTCGATTTCTGCGGCAATCTGCCGTAATTGCCCAGCTTGAACGGACAACTGTTCCGTCTCAAAATCGCGTAACAGAATCTTCAGGGTGACTTCTGCTACACCGCCTTCAATCACATAGGGATGCAAAAACCCCTGTTGTTCGCTAGTCGCCTCGGGCGACTGTTCGCGCGGCAATCGCGCGGCAAAAGCACCAGCGGCCCGAATCGCATTCACCATTCGGTCCTTGGCAATGGACGGGTGAATGTTGACTCCACGGATCGTGACCACTGCCAGATCCGCGGAGAAGGTCGCTACATCAATGTCATTCGCGCCAGCCCCATCAAGTGTATACCCCACATCCGCACCCAATCGATCCAAATCCACATGGTCCACTCCATGGCCGATTTCTTCGTCGCAAGTGAACAAGATCCGAATCGGCCCATGCGCAATTTGGGGATTCTCCATAAGTGTTTCAGCCATCTCCATGATGATGGCCAGCCCTGCTTTGTCATCGCCGCCGAGCAGAGTCGTTCCGTCAGAAGTGATCAGTGTGTGACCATGCAGCTGGTTAAGTTCAGGATTTTCGGCAACTTCGATCACCCGTTCCACAGTTCCTGGCAAGCGTAAATCGCCTCCGGAATAATCGCGAATCACCTGCGGAGTGACCGCTTCGCCTGATGTCTCCGGAGAGGTATCAAGATGCGCATTGAACGCCACGACAGGCAGATCGCCTTCCAGCGTGGCCGGCACTGTTGCCCAAACCAATCCATTTTCATCTTGAACTGCATCCCGGATACCCATCGATTGCAATTCACTACAAAGCAGTTTCCCGAGCTCCCATTGCCCCGCAGAACTCGGGTAACTGGCGGCATCATCCCTGGAAGTCGTGTGAATACGCACGTAGCGCAAGAAACGTTCCAACAAACGGTCCTGAGAGAGCAACATAGGTAACACGTTCTCCGTAAAGTGCGAAATTCCCGGCAAAACTGTGAGCGCATCTGGTTTCCCAGTCGAACCAATCCGGGGCGGCTGTTCCTCTGATCCCGGTAACGCTACGCTTACTTATGATGGGTGAAGAAAAACCGGGCGAAAAGGGGGGCGTGTTGGCCGAACAGGAACCCGTACGATACCTGATCTTTGATATCGAAAGCGTGGCCGACGGTGCGCTCGTCGCCAAGGTCCGTTATCCAGGAGAATCCCTGTCTGCTGAGCAGGCCATTGCCCGCTATCGAGAGGAATTGCTCGAACAGCGCGGAACGGACTTTATTCCCTACACATTTCAGATGCCCGTGTCGGTTGTGGTGGCCAAGGTGAGTGGGACGTTCGAGTTGCTAGACCTGATCGCCCTTGATGAACCCGAATGGCGACCCCACATTATCACCGAACATTTCTGGCGCGGCTGGCAACGCTACCAACGCCCTACGCTGGTGAGCTTTAACGGGCGGACCTTCGACATGCCCCTGATGGAACTGGCCGCATTCCGTTTTGGATTGAGTATTCCCAGCTGGTTCGAAACCAAGGCTCGAACTTACGAGCAACCTCGTAATCGGTACAACAGCCGCTACCACCTGGACCTGCATGACCTGCTTACCAATTATGGCGCATCCCGGTTCAACGGAGGTCTCAACCTGGCTGCCAATCTGCTCGGAAAACCTGGCAAGATTGATGTCCAAGGAGATATGGTCCAGGACTTGTTCGATCAGGGAAAACTGGCGGAGATCAATAACTACTGCCGTTGCGACGTACTGGATACCTACTTTGTTTTCTTGCGTTCCATGGTCCTGCTGGGCGATCTGGATCTGGAAGGCGAGCAACGAATCGTGGCACAAACCAGGACATGGCTGGAGCAGAGAGCCTCCCAGCAGGTAGCGTATTCCACGTATCTGGAAAACTGGGGCGATTGGCACAACCCCTGGTAACTTCGAGTGGGCGGGATACGAACACAAGAGCTGGCCAACGGTCAGCTAGTCACTTCAGTTCGGTCGCGCAAGCCAACCGCCTGCATCAGTCGATCGGTCTCCCGGTAAGCCTCAGACACCCATTCCACAATCTTGTCTGGCTCAGGTGAATATTCAAGCTCGATCGAAATCGCACCCTCAATCTGAAGGGCTTTGATCTCACGCAGATAGGGCTCGAATGGAACGACGCCACGTCCAGGTGGCAAGTCTCCGTGGACCTTTCCATCACAATCTGAAATGTGAACGTGTATCGCTTTGCCTTGCAAACGCCGTAGTTCCTGAGGTGCGACATCAGCCAGCAACAAATGTGAGACATCGATGTTTGCTTGCACTGCTTGATGATCCACATCGTCGATGAAACGAACCATCGTGTCGACCGAATTCAGCAACGACAAATCGAAGGGCTCCAGTTCCAAAGCAATCTGAAGATTCAATTTGTCCGCATAATCGGCCAGGATCTTGCAGTTTTCGACGCCCGTATCCCATTGTTCTTTCGGAGGAATCACCTCCTGCTGCCAGATGTACTCGCCAATCACCAGCAACACATTGCGAGCTTCGTACCAGTGCGCCAAGTCCAGAAACCGCTTGACGCGCTCAATATGGAACCGCTGCACACTAGGGTTGAAGTCGATCAAGCCCGCAGCGACGCAACAAATCGAAATGATCGGCAAGTCCAAACGGTCGCATTCCTGCTTGATGCGTTTTTGCTCTGCCACATCTCCATCGAGCGGATCAATAAAAATATCGACCGTGTCAAAACCAATTTCCTTGGTTTTTTGCAGTCCAAAAACAGTTGGTTGATTGGCTTGCACCCAAGCCGAGTTGATCAGTCCAAGTTTCATGATCGGTACACTCCCGGGGAACAGCATCTGGCACCAGAAAGATCATATCGCTCCCTGCCGGGGGAAAAAAGTGGCCGCCAGAATGGGGCATGGGTTACCACAGCATTCCCCACACCGAGTTGGTGACGTAGAATCAAGGCATCTGCGGATCCTCTGAAACCGACATTCGCCCCGGAGACTCCCGATGTACCGGTTGCTGGCTTTGCCCCTGCTACTCTGCTCGCTGACCTCGTTGGCCCTCGGTGCCGAAGATCGAACACGGATCAACGAGGCCTTGCAGCGTGCCGGCAAGAACCGGCCGCAAATCGAACGAGCGCTGAAAGAATGTGCGGAAGATCAACGGGCAGGAATGCAGTTCCTCGTGACCTACATGCCGCAACGTGATCTCCAAACTCTGTCTGCCAGATTCTTGCTGGACAATGTCGCACTCTCCTACCAGACATGGCGCAAGTCTGCCTGGGGTCAACGCATACCTCGTGACATTTTTTTCAACTACGTGCTGCCTTACTGCAGCATCAATGAACGCCGCGATAACTGGCGAAAAGACTTTCACGCGCGATTTCGCGAACGGGTCGAAGGTGCTCAAACCGCTTCGCAAGCGACCGCGATCCTGAACCGGACGATCTTCGGTGAATTCAACGTCCGCTTCTCAACCAAACGGCCCAAGGCCGACCAGTCGCCCTACGAAACCATTTCTGCTGGCATGGCGTCGTGCACAGGACTATCAGTACTGCTGATCGACGCCTGCCGCGCCGTTGGTATTCCCGCGCGATTTGTCGGCACACCTCGCTGGTCTGATAACAGCGGTAATCACTCATGGGTCGAAATCTGGGATCAAGGCTGGCACTTCACGGGTGCAGCCGAGCCTGCGGGCGAGCACCTCGACCGCGCCTGGTTTACCGGACGCGCGGCCACCGCACAACGCGACCAGCGGCTCCACGCCATTTATGCAGTCAGCTACAAACAGACACCGCTGTCGTTCCCACTTATTTGGGATCCGGCAATCGACTACGTCTATGCTGTCAACGTAAGTGATCGTTACACACAAAAATCAAAGCAGCTGCCGGTCGGGATGATCCGCGTCGCGTTTCGCCTGGTTGACGACCAGGCAAGCCAGCGCCTGGCGGCTGATTTCACACTTCGCGGCGTATCCGGAAAACCCGTCTTCAAGGGGACCACCAAGGACGAACGGTTTGATCCGAATGACCACCTGACCTTTCCTCTCAAACAAGGAGAGAGCTACGACGTTGAGCTAAACTGGTCTGGCCATCGTTTGTCCAAACGGATCCGCGCTACCAAGGAAGGCGTCGTGTACACTTTTCAGCGCCGGGACCTGCAACCCACTCCGAAAACACCCTGAACCCTCTGGCAAATGTGCGTTCCAGGGGTACCCAGAAGGGGCATCCTCCGCGGCATCAATCACCTTCCAACGATTGCCAGGAGCGCGACGCTACCGAACGTAACACCGCCAGGTTGACGCGAAGTGTTTGCAACCCTTCCGCAAACGTACAGAGCAACGGCCGCTTGTCAGTGAGGGCATCGAGCAAGGCATTTGCTTGATTGACAAACATATCGTCCCGCTCCAGTTCACATGATTCGTCAGACCACGCACCACCACGTTCGGTCATCCAGCGCCAACGGCTACGATGAGGTTCAAATCGCACGGTACCCTGTTCGCAAACCACCGTCACCGACGTTTCGTTTGGCGTTTGATGTTGATTTAACTGGTAGCTGCCCATCACCGAACCATGACGCGTCAGCACATGCACCGTGTCTTCGACCTCAACACCCGTCAGGGCTAAATGTCCCGCGTCTGCCACCAGCTCGTCAATCGGCCCGGCCAACGCCTCACCCATATTCAGCAGATGCGTCATCGCATCCTGGATAGCACCACCTCCGGTCGTATGTTGCGTGTAGTAGGTGTCCCGATAGGCAGGCCGGTACGTGGGAAAATGTTGGCCCGAAACGCCAATCAAATTCAGCGGTGCGCCAAAGCGGCCTGAGTCAATCGCGCGTTTTACCGCCTGAAACACGGGATGGGCTCTCCAGACATAGGCCACCGCAGCGATACAACCGCGTCGGGCAATTTCCGACGCCAAGACATCAATACCCTCGAGACTCGTGCTCAGTGGTTTTTCAATCAACAAGTCGACGCCACGTTGTGCCAAGCGGGTCGCCATCGGCACGTGAAGATGGGCCGGTGTACAGATCACCGCGAGATCGTACTCCTGATTCAAGGCGTCTTCAAAGGACGTCCACCGCTGTGTAATCTGATAACGTTCTGCAACTTCACGACATAATTTTTCATTCACTTCACAGACCGAGAGTGTGGCGCGACCTGTGCGTTGAAAGCAACGCACATGGCGTTCACCAATCGATCCAACCCCAATCACTAAGGTTCGCCTCGCGCCCATCTATTTTTTTCTCTGCATTGCGTGAGATTGGACAATTACGACATCGACGTGGTGAACGCACGACACCAACAGATCACAGCTCACGACGGCCACTCAGCACCAGACCGCCTCGACTCCAGGTCCTTCAGGGACTCGATTCCTTTCCCGTCGCCGGCGGACGCCCCCGTAACAACGGCGCGAGGCCCACGGCCCAGCCAGCGGCCAGTCGCTGTTCACCCAAGACCGTAAGGTGGACATAATCGCGCAGGATCGTCACATCGGCAGCCATCGTTTGATTGAGGTCAATAAATGGCGCACGCCGATCCTGGGCAAATGTCTGCAAGGTAGTGCGCAACAAGTCACCTAACTCAGTCAAGCGTTCCCCAACCTTTCCAGATTGTTTCTGGCTATCGCGGAAGAGCAACCGCTGTAACTCGGGACTGACATCATCGCGGGCGGCCACACACTGCGCGCTGACCAGCATCGTTGCTCCCGAACGTTGAATCGCATCGGCTAATTTGTCCAGATTCTCTCGAAAACAGCGACGACCTGCAGCAGTCGGAATCGCCTGGCCGACACGACGCGGCAGAAGCGCTGGTGGTGAAACACCCCACAAACGGTACTTGACGAAACCGTAGAGCGTCGACCGACCGAGACGACGTTCGTAAGCGGGCGCAATCGGGCGAATTTGATGTCGCAGGTTCTGCGGCTGTTCACTGCAAATGTAAGGCAAGTCGTTCCACCCCAGGTAGAGGATGACGATGTCAGGCTCGAGCGGAACAACCAGCTCTTCAAAACGGCCCACCGTCTGAAACAGGTTGTAACCGGGAACTCCTGCATTCAGTACCTCAACGGTGCGATCTGGTCGATCCAAGGTTGTTTCCAGTAGCCGTGCTGCTTCCTGGCCATCATTGACAAAATACCCAAAGACAGAAGATCCGCCCACAATAGCAATCCTCGTCACCCCATCAGGTTTTCTCCGTGAAATATTCGGACCCCGCAGCCCCCAGCGATTGACCGCGATCTGAAATACACCGCTGCGCAAGCGAAAGTCCGGGCGAAATTCACTACCGCGGGTGGAATGAGGCTGATAGAGGTCGAGGTCCGCGGCATAACAATTGGGCGTCCAACCACGCACCCACACATACAACCGCATCACCCCTTCGCCCAACACCAGAACCAGCAAGCCAGTGATCAGCAGTGTGGCAATTCGGAATCCAATTTGTTTTTTGCGCTGACTCATCAACTCATGAGGGCTCCACAACCTCGGGTCGGACGGTAGGGTAGCCGACGCTCGCCGGGAACAAACAACAACGTACCACTCTAGTGAGAATACCAGACTATTCTACGTCCAGCGGGCAATTCTCTCACGTCATCTTTTCACCCTGGCAAGTCCTGCTGGGTCCTCGGCCAGCGTAGGGCGATTTTTTCGCCCCCGATCTGAGCCTAGCTCCAGCGGCGCAGTGGGCAACATCTCTGCAGCAACATGTAGATCTGGCGCCTCTTTCCAACCTGGCTTGCCAATATTCCAGAAAAATCGATACACGACACCGAACATTCCGAACCCACCAGACGTACAGCTTGGCACTCCAGAAAGCGCGGCGGTCCGTTGCCAAGCGATTTTATTCTGACGCAGGAGGAATCCAAGGATGTCACACTCACAATCCCCGGTAATGCGTTCATGGTTCGCCTTTACGCTGGCAGTCACGGCGACTTCCACACTCACTTCGCTCGTTCTTTATCAGCTGCCCGCATCTCGTCTCTTCGGAGTCCCCGTTGATCGCGCCGCGACTTCCGTTGCAGCCGACCAACTCTCACACGCCTTCAAGGAAGCGGCCAGGTCGGCACGGGCTTCCGTCGTCAGTATCAATAGCATCAAACGCTATCGTCCTGCAGCGGGTGGACGCAGCGCCCCACGGCAACAACTTCCTGAAGAACTACGACGGTTTTTTGGTGAAGATTCCTGGGAACGCTTCTTTGAATCACCCCAAGGCCAGGCCCCTTTTGAACAGCAGGGAATGGGATCTGGTGTAATTGTGAGCGCTGACGGATACGTCATCACAAACAACCACGTGGTTCAAGGTGCCGACGATGTGACTGTGACGTTACACGACGGCACCACACAGAAAGCCAATATCGTGGGCACTGATAAGAAGACCGATCTCGCGGTGCTCAAGATTGCCGCTCAAGGTCTTACCGCGGCACCGCTGGGCGACGCAGACTTGATGGAAGTCGGGGACTGGGTCTTGGCCATCGGGAGTCCGTTCAACTATCACCAAACGGTCACCGCCGGCATCATTAGCGCCAAAGGACGACGCGTCGGTGTCCTCCAGTCGGTACAGGGGTACGAGGATTTCATTCAAACCGACGCAGCCATCAATCCAGGAAATAGTGGTGGCCCGCTGCTCAATCTGCGCGGTGAAGTGATTGGCATCAACACCGCCATTGCATCCCGGTCGGGCGGATTCAATGGCCTCGGTTTCGCCATTCCCAGCAAAATCGTCGGCTCCGTCTACCAGGCAATTGTCCAGCACGGACATGTCGAACGTGGTCAGATCGGCACCTTGATTCAGGATCTGGATCGTGATCTGGCAGAGTCATTCGGGTACAACTCGACCGATGGTGTCCTGGTGCAAGATGTAATGCCTGAGGGCCCAGCAGATCGCGCTGGAATCCGATCGGGAGACATCATTGTCCGCTACCAGGCAAACCCCGTAAACAATTCCAAGCAACTACGAAACGCCGTTGCGGCTACGGCGCCTGGAACCCGCACCAAGATGACAGTCTTTCGAGATGGTCAAGAACGTCAACTGGAAGTCGTGATCCAATCACAGAACCTGCAGCGGCGCGCTAGTCGTAACGAACCATCCGAATCTTCTACGACCACACTGGGGATCACGGTCCAAACACTGACTGCCGACCAGGCTCGCCAACTTGGATTAACACCCCAGGAGCAGGGCGTCTTGGTGACTCAAGTCGCATCGGGAAGTCTGGCGGCACGAGCTGGAATCCGCCGCGGTGATTTATTGCTCGACGTTGGCGGACAGGCAATCGACAGTGCTGCCGATTTTCAAGAAGCACTGCAAAACTTCGATCCTTCGACAGGTGTACGGCTGCAGGTCAAACGCGGTAATACGCGGAGTTTTGTGTTTCTCAAAGACTTGCCGTAAGCGAAGCATAGCGACGGTCGCCAGCAGCAGACGCACATCACCACAGAAAGCTCACAACGCTGTTTGCAGGATTTCCAGTAAATCCGCCTCGCTCGGGGTGCGCGGATTGATCGTCATAAGACGTTTGATCTCAAATGACTTGCTGGCAAATTGCGGCAACTGTTCCAATGTGCCACCAATTTCGCGAATGCGATCCGGCACGCCAATCTCCAGGCGCAATCGCCTGACCATTTCAATGGCCTCGCGAGCCGACTGCTCTGGTGTGCAGCCAGCACAATCGGCACCCAGCAATTCCGCAACACGCGCCAACTTATCAATCCGCTCGGTCAAGTTGTATTCCATCACGTACGGCAGCAAGAGACCATTGCCCGCACCGTGCGAACAATGCAACGCACCGCCGAGCGGATACTCCAACGCGTGGACCAGAGCCACGCCACAATTGGAAAAGGCCATGCCAGCCAGTGTCGCGGCCAAAGCCATCCCGTCCCGTGCCTCATGATCCTCTGGATCGGCCACCGACCGGACCAGAAATCGACCGACCAAGGCGATCGCTCGTTCCGCCAGGACGTCACCCAAGGGGTGGGCACCTTCATAAGCAACCGGGTCTCCTGGCACCACGTCTAGTGCCGAATAGTCAATCGCCGTGTACGCTTCGATCGCATGCGTCAAAGCATCGATGCCGCTATCAGCCGTGACTTTTGCCGGACAGCTGTAGGTAAGTTCAGGATCAACCACCGCCAGATTCGGACGGATGTATTGGCTCAACGTGCTGACTTTGATCTGATTCGCGACATCGGTAAATACCGCGGCAGAGGAAACTTCACTGCCCGTGCCCGCGGTAGTCGGGACACAGACAATTGGCAGGACCGGTCCGGGAATATTATCAAAGCTGAAATAATCCTCCGGTTTCCCGCCATGGGTGTAGAGTGTCGCGGTCATTTTCGCCAAATCCATGTTGCTGCCACCACCCACACCCAGCACCGCATCCGGTTGAAACCGTCGAGCCAACTCCACCGCTTTGGCGACGACCTCCAACGTGGGCTCTGCCTCGCCCTCGTCGAACACTTCAACCGTCATCCCAGCTGCAACCAAAGGCTCACAGACGCGCGCCAGCAGACCCAATTCACCGAGCACCTGGTCCGACACGACCAGCACGCGGCCGACACCAAGACGGCCCGTCAACTTGCCTAACTGACTGGCGGCAGCGGTGCCAAATGTAAGTTGCCCGGCGGAAAAAAAATTCCATGTTGTGCGCATCGATATCGTACTCGTACGTTAGAGTTGGCCATCCAGTGATTTTACGAGTTGGGCCACCAGTTCAGGGCGATCCTGCTGCTGCAAATGATCAATCTGCGCTGTGGAAACCCCTAACTTCTCCAGATGTGAACGCAATGTCTTCCAGTGGCGCAAGCGTTGCTTTCCCTCAGCCAGGTAGAGCTCGGTAACCAGCTCGGAAACACGTTGCAGGGCAATCGCCTCACGATTGTCATAGTAATTCTTGATTACTTTTTGCTGATATTTTGAGCGTTTGGGCATAGTTCTCTACCTGCGAGGACCCTCCTCGGTTGTCATGTTCGCCGTATCATACAGAATGTGCTCCTCGTTGCGAGGTATCACACCCCAGATTCAACTCGAGGTGGCAGAGGATTGAGACCAAATGGCAGCGGACACTAATTGGCGTAGTCGTGAATGGTTCGAAACAACCGAACTGTACGGCTGGACCCGACAGGCCGCACTGCAAGGAATGGGTCTGGAACCCGCCTCTTTCCAGGATCGACCGATTATCGGCATCGCGAATTCCTGGAGCGAATTGACGCACTGTAATGCGCACCTCAGGGATTTAGCACAGTCCGTCAAGACAGGAGTCTGGCAAGCAGGAGGTGTTCCCTTTGAATTCCCCGTGATGTCGTTGGGCGAATTCAATATGCGACCGACAACCATGCTGTTCCGCAACTTGATGAGCATGGTTGTGGAAGAATCCATCCGCGCCAACCCACTGGATGCGGTGGTGCTACTCGGAGGCTGCGACAAAACGACACCGGCACTTTTGATGGGCGCTGCGAGTGCCGATGTACCTGCAATTCTGGTTACAGGTGGCCCCCAGCTCAGCGCCCATTGGCGCGGTGAAACGCTTGGTTCCTGCACCGATTGCCGACGCTATCACACGGAATTACGGGCCGGTAATATCAGCGCCGAAGACTGGGGAGAACTGCAGGGAGTTATGGTGCGTAGCGCGGGTCATTGTATGACGATTGGAACCGCCTCAACGATGGCCACACTGGGCGAATCACTGGGAATGGCACTGCCGGGCAATGCGGCGTTTCCAGCTGTCGATGCACGGCGCGCTCAGTTAGCACAGCGGTCAGGAAAACGCGCTGTAGCACTGGCAGCAAAGCGTCTGCGCCCATCGGAGGTGATGAGTCCAGCGGCATTTGAGAATGCAATACGGACCCTGCACGCAATCGGGGGTTCAACCAATGCCATCGTTCATCTGATTGCGATCGCAGGACGACTGGGCATCGACTTACCGCTCAAGCTGTTCGATCAGTTGTCTGATTCGACACCTCTGCTCCTCAATCTGAAACCTTCCGGCAAATACCTGATGGAAGATTTTTGCTACGCGGGCGGTGCTCCGGCACTGCTCAAAGAACTGACACCGCTCCTCCACCTGGAGTGTCTGACCGTGAGTGGGAAAACTCTCGCCGCCAATATTGCCCAAGCCCGAATTGACAACGCCGACGTGATCCGACCCCTGGCTAATCCTTTACAGCCTGACGGGGGCCTGGCTGTCTTGCGTGGCTCATTGGCCCCCGGTGGGGCGATCATCAAACGTAGTGCAGCGTCCCCACAGCTGTTGAGTCACCGTGGTCCGGCAGTTGTGTTTGAAGACCATGAAGATCTATTGCACCGCATCGATGACGACAACCTGGAGGTAACACGGGACAGTGTACTGGTCATGAAGAATGCGGGACCATTGGGAGGACCGGGAATGCCCGAGTGGGGACTACTGCCGATTCCCAAGAATCTGCTCGACCAGGGAGTCCGGGATATGGTGCGGATCAGCGATGCCCGCATCAGCGGTACCGCATTTGGCACGGTCGTGGTTCATGTCACTCCCGAATCAGCCGCCGGGGGACCTCTGGGAATCGTCGAAACGGGTGACCTGATCGAACTCGACGTGTCCCAGCGACGGCTGGACCTGTGCCTGCCAACAGAGGAACTCGAACGCCGGTTGGCCAGCGCTCAGCCCAGGGCAAAGGACTCACCTCGAGGGCATTTTCGACTCTATCAAGAACATGTGCTCCAAGCGGACCAGGGTTGTGACTTCGACTTTCTGAGAGCGGAGCCCTGAACGTCCATCTGCGCAATCCCTGCAGGACTGCTTGTGGCCTGGACTCGATTTACTGGACAAACGACAGCAGTCCACTAAATCCGCATCCTGTCATAGCGGCAGATGAGGTACAATTCGCTGCGGCTGTGCTGCAACCAGTTTCGTAGCTGTTATGCGGCGCAGCTGGCTGCATTTTCGCCGCTCGAATCCTGGAGACGAAATGAAAACGAGACATCCTGTTTCAGCAAACAAACCGAGTCACCGGTTCGCCACCCTGTTGCTGGTGACGGGTCTCTTTTCCCTGCTGGCAAGTAATTTGTCTCTGCCATCCGTGGCCGCCGCAGATCCCGCTAGCAACTGGCCGCAGTTTTTAGGACCCAGCCGTAATGGGCAGTCGGCGGAAACCGGGTTGCTTCAAGAGTGGCCTTCCGCTGGACCCCCAGAATTGTGGCGTGTCGCTGGTGGTATCGGGATGTCCGGTCTGGCGATCGATGGCACGCAACTGGTAACACTGGTCCAGCGTGACGGAAAGCAATGGACCGTGGCGCTCGACACCCGTACCGGAAAACAACAGTGGCAAACTGCCGTCGCCGACGCCTATCAAAACCAGATGGGGGATGGTCCCCGAGCAACGCCTGCCCTGTCAGCTTCTTCTGTATTTGTATTTACCGGCGAGGGCATCCTAGCAGCTCTTAATCGCCAAAACGGGAAGTTGCGTTGGCGCGTAGATACCCTGACGACGTTGCAGGGAGAGCCCGCCGAGTACGGTATGGCCTCTTCCCCGCTCATTGTGGGTGACCATGTGATTGTGACAGTCGGCTGCTCCGATGCCACGGTCGCCGCATTCTCCATTGACAGTGGGAAACTCGCCTGGAGCGCTGGCCGGGGCCCAGCCGGTTATTCCTCACCGGCGCTGCTTCGCATTGGCGGCCGCAAGCAGATCGTCGTCTTTGCTGGCACCGCAGCGCTCGGTTTGGTGCCAGGGTCAGGCCGCCTGCTATGGAAGTACCCCTATGCCACCGACTTCGACTGCAACATTGCAGCACCCACCGCGATTGACGGAAAACTCTTTCTCTCAGCGGGAGAAAATCATGGGTGTGTCCTGCTTGAATTCCAAACCCAAGGCGAGCGACTGGTACCTGCTGAAGTCTGGTCTTCCCAGGGACCGCGAAGCGTACTGCGGAACGAGTGGCAGACATCCTTGTTTCTCGACGGCTATCTCTACGGTATGGATAACGTCGGCGGAGCTGGGCCGGTCACGCACTTGACGTGCATCGACGCCGCCACCGGGAAGCGGGCCTGGCAAGTGCCACGATTTGGTAAAGGTAACTTGATTGCTGCCGACGGCAAGTTGTTCATGACAACGATCAAAGGTGAACTGGTAATCGCCCGCGCGAATCCCCAGGAATATCAGGAACTGGGACGCAAGCAACTCTTGGGATCAACACGACAAGCGCCGGCACTTGCCGGCGGCAAACTGTACTTGCGCGATTCCCGAGAAATCGTCTGTCTTGATGTACGCCGCAAATAGTTGCCACCCCATGACAGGGCCCACGGAATCCCTCTCTTGACCCCGACGAGGCCTCCGTTACTTCTGGCAAACCGATCGATGAGCCGGTTTATGTGGAATGTTCGGCACCTATTGCTAGGAATTCTGACTCTCTCTACCAGCACTCTCTCTATCAGCATGGTACGCGGGGACGCTCCCGACCCAGCAAAATCAAACACCTATCGCGCTGCGCAGAAAGTGGGACTCCTCCGTTCTTCGTCGATCCGTGAAAGCAGCGGGCTGGCTGCCTGCCTCGCTGATCGTCGGTTTCTCTGGACCCACAATGACTCGGGCGATAAGCCCCGCCTGTTCCTGATCACGCAGCAAGGGCGGTTGCAACAAACGTACTCGATTGGCGGCGCTCGGGCCGTCGATTGGGAAGACCTCTGTTCGTTTGAATACCGCAACACTCGTTACCTGCTGATCGGAGACGTGGGAGACAATCGCAAACAGCGCCCTTTCGTTTCTCTTTATCTGCTGCGCGAGCCGAACCCGCCGCTGACAGCCAGCGATCGTGTGACAACACTGCCACTGACCAAAACAATTCGCCTGGAATATCCCAATGGCGCCCGTGATTGTGAGGCGATCGCAGTCGATGCCGCGACAGGTACCGCGTACCTGGTCGAAAAACGTCTGTTCGGGTCAGTCCACGTCTATGCGATACCGTTGTTTCAGCCGGTCACTGCCAAACGACAAGCGGCACAAGTCGTCACCCAAGTCAGTCTGCCATTGGTAACTGCCATGGACATTTCTCCAGACGGTCAAACCGCAATTCTGCTCACCTATGGCGATGCGGTCAGTTTCCCTCGCAGACCGCAACAGTCCTGGAAGGAGGTTTTTTCCCGGCGCGGCCGCCAGGTCCAGATGCCTGCCCGACGCCAAGGTGAGGCGATCTGCTTCGGGGCAGACGGTCAATCGCTCTACCTGACCAGCGAAGGTACCAGACAGCCGATCTGGAAATTAGAACTGGCACCAAAATAATGTGCCGCAATCCTGTATCCCCAATCGAAACCGGATGATGATCCAGCGGACGACGACCAGGCCGGATCCGATAGCACAGTGCCATCGCTGTGTTCCCATCTGGCTCCTCTAACTCCTTGGGTGTTTGTATCTGCCTGGCAATGGTATTTTGAACCGGTTTTCCCGGAAGACTTACGGCCCTTCGGAAGACAATGTGTCGCAGGAACTCGGCCACGTTACCAACGCTTTGTTCGATCGTATTGATCGATAGCCAGTCAGGACTTCCTGTTGATGTCTGGAAGATTCAGCAAACAGCGAATCGTGGCGGTGCCTGGTTTCAACCGCTGGTGGGTGCCACCTGCCGCGGTCGCCATTACCTGGCTACGTGAACGAACCCGACGAACTGCCATTCGCGACCTGACCGAAGTCGCCAATGATCAGGATTTCAAACTCTCGTTCGCCGCACCCGTCTCCGACCGGCCAACTCTGCTGGAGGCTATAACGGTCACCAGCGAGAAGCTGCTGGAGACCGGCACCGTGGACCCGACCGCCAGTTTGTACAATTCCACCATGTTCTTGATGGCTGGCTTTGATGGCGCTGGCACTCGTCGCAAAACTGTAAATCCGTCCGGTCAATGCCAGGTATCACTTGCACGATTAATGCCACCAACCAAACCCGGCCGGCAGAACCTGTCCGCCGACTCTCACCACAAGTCTGGAATCTGACAATGCGTTTTGTACTGCCGTACTGGATCGCCACACTGGCTTGCCTCGGTCCGCTCTGCACGACGGCACGGCTGCCGGCCGCTGGGCCGACGGAAAACGCGTTGGACAACTGGGCGGCCTGGCGCGGTCCCCTGTCGACGGGCGAAGCTCCCCGTGGGAATCCACCCATCCGCTGGAGTGAAACCGAAAATGTGCGCTGGAAATTGGCACTTCCCGGCCTGGGACACTCAACGCCCATCGTTTGGGAAAACCGTATTTATGTCACCGCTGCGATACCCATTGGAAACAAACTGCCGCCTCGTTACAGCCAGGCTCCAGGAGCCCACGACAACTTGCCCGTCACGCAACGACAGCAATTTGTGGTAATCGCAATCGACCGACGTCAGGGTACAAAGATCTGGCAACGGATTGTCGCCGAGGCCATGCCGCACGAAGGGGGACATCGAACAGGCAGTCTGGCCTCGCATTCACCGATCACGGACGGCCACAATGTCTATGCCTTCTTCGGTTCGCAGGGGCTGTTCTGTCTGGACCACAGTGGTGCAGTTCGCTGGAAAAAAGAACTCGGCACGATGCGCAGCAAACACGGACATGGTGAAGGCAGTTCACCTGCGCTGTACGGCCAGACGTTATTTGTCAATTGGGACCATGAAGGTAATTCGCGGATTGTGGCAGTCGACACTCGAACGGCGAAGACCATCTGGGAATCACCCCGCCAGGAAGTCACGTCATGGACTTCACCGATTATCACAATGCATCGCGGGAAGCCCCAGTTGATCGTCAGTGGATCAGAGCGGATTCGCAGTTATGACTTGAAATCAGGAGCCGTGCTCTGGGAATGTGGCGGATTGTCGGCAAACGTGGTGGCAACTCCCGTCGCTGGTCAGGGAATGGTCTTTGCTGGCAGCAGTTACGAAACCAGAGCATTGCTGGCCATTCGGCTGGAAGGCGCCCGCGGTGACATTACTGAGTCTGACCATGTCGCCTGGCGTCGGATCCGCGGAACACCCTACGTTCCCTCACCATTACTGTACGGCCAATCTCTCTATTTCCTGCGGCACTATCAGGGCATTCTCTCGCGGGTCGCGGTCCAATCCGGAAAAGACGAATTCGGTCCCTTCCGACTGGGCGGGTTCGACGATATTTATGCCTCGCCGGTGGCAGCAAACAAGCGTGTCTATATCACCGATCGCAGTGGTGCCACACTCGTGATTAGTCACAACAATCAACCGCGCGCCCTGGCCGCCAATCACCTCGACGATCAGTTCAGTGCTTCGGCGGCCATCGTGGGTAATGACTTGCTACTCCGTGGTCGTCAGTATCTGTATTGCATTTCCCACGACCAGAATGCCCAGGATCCAGCAACACCACAAAGCGAGTCATCGCACCCTTGACCAGGTAGCTGGTATCCAACTCGGCATCCCTGGCCGTCAGGGAATCCGGTTCAAAGTATAGTATGCGCGCGGATGAAGTAGCATCTCACCGTCATCTGACTGCACGCCTGTGATCTGTAGTTCGTGGACAAATAATTCCCGCAGTCCATCCACCCGCAGCCGCACCCGGCGACGCTCGGCGTCCACCGTCACCGACTGGATTGCCAGCTGCCGCCGCAATATCTCATCACTGCCATACTGGGGTTGATAACGATAGGTATAACTCTGCATCCTATAGCGCGCAACATCGCTGGCAATCGCCGCGGAAACCGGCTTCGTAAACAACAGCTCAAACCCGTCGGGTAGCGCCCGCATTTCCTGAATCTCAAAAGGCTGACGCCCCGTCCAGACGATCCGCTGCAGCCCGTAGGAGGCAGTACCCAGACTGCTCCAGCCGCGATTACTCAACCCGGCAAACATACTGCCATCCGATCCAAAGGCCATCCTCAACACGGCGGAAGCAAAACCTTCTCGAAACGGAAAACAAGCACCCTGGTACTCGCCACCCACCTTCTCCAGAAACACTCGACTAATCGACGAAAGCGTAAATTCACCAATAAACAGCTGACCGCTGAACGGACCAAACTTTCCGCCCGTATTATCCAGCACAATATCCGTCGGTGACTGACCTACTTTGCGATAAGGAAACCAAACCGCGGGAGGCTTCAGTTGCTCGAGCCGCTGCACCGCCTCCGGGAAAGACACTCCCGCGGGAATCTGGCGAATGTCACGAATGGGAGAATCTGGGAGCTGCATGGAGGCCAGCGCTTCAGGATGATGAAAAAAAACCCCCTCGCGCATGTGGTGTAACGCATTAGTACCAACCCAGTTACCCTGTTGGTCGGTATAAAACATGTCGCCCGCAGCATTGACGCCAATGCCGCTGGGAGAGCGCATACCCGCGCAAACAGGAACCAATTTCCCGGACGGGGTGATCTTCAGTCCCCACCCGCGCCATTTTCCTTGTGACACACCCAATTGTGGATTACGGATCGTACGCCTCCGCTGGTCCGGTTTGAGCCCCAATCCAAGATTCAACGTGATCCATAAATTACCCGCACCATCGACTTTGGGACCAAAGGCATACTCATGATAATTACCTGTCACGCCCCATCCTTTGGCTACCGTCAGATACTCATCGGCAACCTGGTCACCATCGATATCGCGCATTTGCGTGACTTCACTGCGTTGCGCTGTTAACAAGGAATCCCCTCGGCGCAACAGACCGAGCGGCTCATGCAAGGCGCTGGCAAATCGATGGTAGGTAACACGCGATGGCGGTTCCTCGTAAACATTGTCCAGAATCCAGACTTCGCCTTTACGAATTGCAACTGCCAAACGCTGCCGATCAAGAACCGCCAGACCGCTTACTTCCAGTACCAACTCGCGCGGTGGTGGCTTCCACTTCTTGGCGCGCGATCCGGTAAGCGCCTGGGAAGTCGTAATTGTTACCAGTCGATAGTAATCTTTTTCTTGCGCCGCATTCCCGGGAAGGACCGCATAGCCGGTTGTCAGCTGTATCAAACCGGTAATCAAGACACACCGCACCACGCGATGCAACACACTATCCAATGCCAGTTTTACATTTACCATTGGTAACTCGCCCGCAACGTCATGGCAGCATTAACTCTCAAGGGCACAATCCACTCCCATTGCTCGGCCATTTTTCGGATCTGTCCGCGTTCTGGTCCGGACACGTCATACAAACGCACGTGCCAGCGGCCATCAACCTGATATCCTCCCGCATCTCTGGGCCGCATCGCGCGACCCGTCGCCAGTCGCAACCAGACCTGCACCGGTTTACGGTCGACACGTTCGCTGGCTCGGGATTCACTGTCGAGGGGAATCACCTTCAACAGTCGGCTCAACCCACGCCCGCCGTCCAGTGGGACAAAGCGTTCCTCAACACGCAATTGGGGTGTCTGGTACAAGAACGTGGGGACTCCCTGACGGTCAAGCCGATATCCCCCGAACCGATAACCGGCAGACGCACCTGTTTCGTTTGGCCAGACTGCTTTCACGTTTTCAAGTATTGCCAGCGATGCGCCGCGTGGAAACAGAACCGACGGATCACCCAAAGGTCGCGCGGGCGGCACAAAGCGATCAAACCACGTTCCGTGGGCGTTGAGGAACTTCCCACGCCAGGCCTCTACCACACGGACTTGATTTGCATCAAATGCCACATGAACTTGCTCCGGAAAACCAACAGCGATCGCGTGGGTACCCGCGCGCTCCATGAAAGTCCGTAACACAATAGGACGTTTGAGTGGTTCCAGATCAAAATTCAATGCTTTCCCTGTGACCAGCTTTTCAGGAAGCGGTTGATCCTTAATGGTCTTGAGGTATTCCCAAATCGAGGCAATCTGCCGCTCGACATCGCCCTGGAGTAACTGCCGATTTACACTCTTTCCTTGCGGAAAAAATGTCGGCATTCGCGTTCCTCGCTTGAGTGCTGCCGGATCGAGTAGAAACGCGCGAAACCACTCCGGGCGCAGCCGGCGTTGGAGATCGGCAAGATCAATCCCCATGACACCTGGAAGCCATTCGCCCCGCAGAGGGTGACATTGGACACATCCCTGATCCAGCAATGTACGACCTGCGGATACCTCGGGGCGCCCACCAAGTGGCCGTTCTTCACCCTGCGACAACTTGCCACGATCGACGGTGGCAAACTGGTTTGCCAGCTCACCCAGATTCGCTTTTCCAAATCGTGGCATCCGCGCCATCAGATGGAAGCGGACTCGCGCCTGACCCGCCAACACATCCTCCATCCACGGTACCAACAGCTTGCGGCCCACCCCTGTCAAAGAGGGCGGGATCCGGCCTTCATCACCCAGTTCGACGTGATTGAACGTCTCAAAAAAAGGCCAGCGACGAGGACCTACACCACCCATACCGTTGCGCTCGTGGCACGCAAAACAGTTGAGCTGTAGCAGCTTTGCAGTGATTCTCCCGGAACCCAACGCAACCGGGTCTGGTGCTGGCTGACGTCGTTGGAGCGCCCCGCGCAAGGCCTCTCGCTGCACCCCATCCAGCGGAAAATCGGGCAACCCCCGATTTCCTTCCCCCAGACAGGATGCGGCCGCAGCGACCGACAGGGTCTCCAGCGCACGCGCCGGACGAGGTACGATTCCCGCCAACGGGTGGCAGTGGCCACAATTCAGTTCGCGAAACCAGCGCTCGCCGCGGGCCACCAGATCAGGAGACTGAGGTGCTTGCCGAACCACCTCGCGGGAGTCTCCCGGTAGCAGAAAAGTAGCAATATCCGCGGCTTCGGCCGGAGTAAGTTGTAGATTTGGCATTCTCCCAGCGGGCCGCACCTGGAGCGGATCAATCAAGAAATAGGTGAGTGACTGCAGACCGTATTTCGCCGCTAAATGGCCGAGCGGTACCGAGCGAAACGGCTGCGGTGCGCCATCCGCTTCCAATTCCTGTCGTTCTTCCGGATCGAGTTTCAATTCCGCCAAACGTTTCTCTCGGTCGGACCGGTAAACTTTTTCAGACCGATAATCGGGATCAGCCTGATGACAGGCAACGCAGCCAACACGGTGGAACAGCCGGCGACCACGCTGTTCATTCCCTTTATTCCAAAACAGGCTCGCCACTGGTGCCGATCCGGTCGACAACAATTTCAGTGGCTGCTGCGCTGGAAGCGTCGCCAGAAAAGCCGCCAGTGCCCGGGCGACTTGCGGCCGTTCATCGGCCGCCAGTGAATGGAGCATACCGGGCATGGTGGTTCCCGGTTTGACTTTCTGGGGGTTGAGCAAAAACCGCTGCAACCACTCAGCATGTAAACGCCCACTGACACCTGCCAGATTGGGTCCTCGCTTGGGTGCCAGCTCTGGCCTGCTGCTGCGATGGCAGGCGGTACAACTCAATTCACTCAATAACAGCTTGCCACCAGCTTCCGAGGACAGCACCCGCTGGCGAACAAATCGATCAAACCCGGGCACTTGTGGACTTTCCACGGAATCAACGGCAGCTACTTGTGCCGGCTGCAGTAATGTCAGGATCCCCACCAGGTAGAATGCCATGATCCCACACTCGATCTGCTTGGAAACTCAATCCGTGTCGACAAGGCAGGTGAAAGCAAACGGCACAATTCGAAAGAATGGGAAAACGGCACACCAGTTCGCCGAGCCCCTTGTTTCACTTGCCCGTCAAGATGACTGCTGATCTCGATGGAGCGCTTCGTGCGCCTCTTCATCCTGGGGCCGATTGTCGTAACCTTGATCCGCTGTCAACTCGATATGATCTACGAACTTGACGTTGGCACATTCATCGATCTGATCCGTATGGCAGGCGGCGTGATCTGGAATATAGAAACGCGCCGGGCCGCCTTTCTCTGGTTTAAGCGGTTCGCCCGCGATCCGATAAATCAGAAAGGCACGATTGCGAACCGGTTCCAATGGGATACTGGCATGAAAATTGTCAGCGGCAGCGTGCAGTCCCAAATGCTGGGCAGCAGTCCGTACCTGAACCAATTCCAACAAGCCCGCCAACGTGACCGCATCTCCGGTACGCTGCGGATCATACTGACTGACGTCCGTAATCTGATGCTCGTCTGAGATACTCGCCAGATCATCGAATGTTAGTTCCACCGGCCGATCCACCTCACCGTCAATCTTGACCAGCACTTCCTTGGCCATTCCTTTGTCCCCACAAAAAAAGAGAGGGTGCTGCCACACAACTTCGCGGCAGCACCCATTGTAACGTTCCCTGTCAATACCAAGGAAGTCATTACCAAGGAACCCGCAACGAGTTCCCTGGGACTGTTCAGGAACAGCCCATACTGTTCCCACAATTGTGACAGAGGTAGCAATTTCCGTTTCGCACCGTAATGGATCCACAGTTATCACAACTGGGTGCATCCGTCTGGAACCGCGCAAACTGGCTGGTGTAATTCGTCGGTGCCTCACCATTGCTTTGTACCTTGAGCGCCGCCCCGGCTCGCTCGAGCAAATCGGTATCAATATCCGGATCAGAATTTTCCTTGTTTGCTTCGGAAGCCACCTTCGCAACCTGGGCTTCGGCACTCGACGCCGCCTCCCGACGCGGCTCCGACTCCGTGCTGGGCAGGCCATTGGTTGCCTCACGGTAACCTGTCAAAAAATTAATGCCTAACCAACGAAAGATATAGTCAACGACACTCTTGGCAATCCGGATATCTTTGTTCGTCGTATGTCCCTGGGGTTCAAACCGCGTGTGAGAAAATTTACTGACAAGTACTTCCAGAGGCACACCATACTGCAAACTCATAGAGACCGCCGTACCGAATGAATCCATCAAACCACCAATCGTGCTACCCTCTTTGGCCATGGTGATAAACAACTCGCCAGGGCGACCGTCGTCGAAAAGCCCAACCGTGATGTAGCCCTCGTGTCCGGCAACACTGAATTTATGAGTGATCGACTGCCGAGTATCGGAGAGTCGCTCTCGTTGCGGCCTGGTAGCCGGTTCTTCTTCCTCGTCCTTGGCGCCCTCGGTCTGCGTGGAAAGTGGCTGACTTAGTTTTGAACCATCGCGGTAGATGGCCAATGCCTTGAGACCCATCTCCCAACCCCAATGGTAGGCTTCAGCGATCTCGTCAACGTCCGTCTCGGCAGGCATATTGACCGTCTTCGAGATGGCACCAGAGAGAAATGGCTGTGCCGCTGCCATCATCTTGACGTGAGCCCGCCAGGAAATACTACGTTCACCGTTGGCAGGCTGAAAAGCACAATCAAAAACAGGCAGGTGTTCTTCTTGAACGTGCGGCGCGCCCTCGATGGTGTCTGTCGTGTCAATGTACTCGGCAATTTCAGTAATTTGCGCGTCATCGTAACCCAAGCCACGCAAACCCTGCTCCAACGACTGGTTGACGATCTTCAACATACCGCCACCAGCCAATTGTTTGTATTTGACCAGGGCGATATCAGGTTCAATACCCGTAGTATCGCAATCCATCATGAAGCTGATCGTACCTGTCGGCGCCAGGACCGTCGCTTGAGCATTACGGAATCCAAGCCGATGACCATCCACGAGCACCTGATCCCAGACTCGACGGGCTGCATTCTTGAGATACTCCGGTCCGGCATCGTCGATCTGCTCGACCGCTTCCCGGTGCATCTCCATGACTCGATTGAAAGGCTCACGGTTGAGCGTATAACCCTCAAACGGTCCGACCGCACGCGCCAACTCCGTACTCGCCAAATTAGCTGACCCGTGCAACAAAGCTGTCAGGCTTCCACAAAGCCCATAGGCCGCGTCACTATCATAGGCCTGACCACTTGTCATCATCAGGCTGCCCAAATTGGAATATCCCAAACCCAGTGGACGGAAACGGTGGCTGTTTTCCGCGATCTCTGCCGTGGGATAACTGGCTCGATCGACAAGAATTTCCTGGGCAATGAAAAAGATACGACAGGCGGATTGAAAACGCTTGACATCAAAAGTCCCGTCATCCTGTCGGAATTTCATCAAGTTGATACTGGCCAGATTGCAGGCCGTATCATCCAGGAACATGTATTCCGAACACGGGTTACTGGCGTTAATGCGCCCCGAATTCGGGCAGGTATGCCAGCGATTGATCGTCGTGTCGTACTGTACTCCTGGGTCCCCACAATTCCAGGCGCACTCAGCCATCCTGTCCAATAACCAACGAGCCTTGTAGACCGGACCATTCTGTTTTCCATCGGTAACCCAGCGGGTCGCCCACTCGTCGTCATTCTTCACTGCCTGCATGTATTCATCGGTCACACGCACAGAGAGGTTAGCGTTCTGGAACAAAATCGAACTGTAGGCTTCGCCATTGAAGTTGGATTCATATTTCCCACTTTCAATCAGCGTATGTGCTTTCTGTTCTTCTTTCCACTTGCACTCGATGAACTCCAGGATGTCGGGGTGCCACACCTTGATCGATTGCATCTTGGCTGCGCGTCGCGTCTTGCCACCCGACTTGACCACAGCAGCAATCTGGTCATAAACCCGCATAAAAGAGAGCGGGCCTGAAGGCCGGCCACCACCGGAAAGCTTTTCACGTCCCGAGCGAATGGTCGACAAATCGGTGCCGGTTCCTGACCCGAACTTGAACAACATGGCCTCGCTCGTTGCGAGGTGCATGATGTCCTCCATATTGTCGCCCACACTCTGAATGAAGCAGGCTGATGCCTGGGGAAACTCGTAGGGATTCTCAGGCTGTTCCACTTGCCGGGTCTGGGCATTCCAGTACCAGTTGCAACGTGCGCCCTTGACCGCGTACTGGCGGTGAAGACCGACGTTGAACCATACCGGAGAATTGAACGCTCCGTGCTGGTGCAGACAGAGCCAGGTCAAATCACGGTAGAAGTTCTCGGCGTCTTTCGGACCGGCAAAATAACCACCGTCGGCGCCCCAATCTGCAATGGTGCGACTAACACGGTGAATCAATTGACGTACGCTCGATTCGCGTTCAGGCTGGCCAACTTCCCCAAAAAAGTACTTACTCACGACGACGTTGGTCGCCAACTGACTCCACTGGGCAGGGATTTCGCAATCCGTCTGTTCGAACAACACACCACCATTCTCGTCCTTGATGGCAGCACTGCGCAGTTCCCAGGAAACCGTGTCAAACGGATCATCCACTGAGAGCGGACAAAATTCGGGCTCAATCTGGATGCCCGTGGTGGGATTGAAAGAAGCCTGCTCTTCGACCGAAGGCAAAGTCCCTACGCGATCCACTTCTACACTTGCCATCGATCAGCTCCTTCTGGTGGCAGCATCGGCACTGGACTCGGTGCTGCCAGGCCGCAGACTAGTATACATCCATTCACTAGTAATCGTCAGCCTCATCCCTGAGTCAACCTGAGAAAAATTAGCCACCAAAGGTGGTTTAATCCTGCTCCAGGTCGCACAAGAGGCGTTATTCAAGACATGAAATCAAACGCCCAGATAAGACTCCTATCGGCTACTATATGTTGTGGCGATTAGTAGTTAGCACACAACATTTAGCGTCGAAGGGGAAGAGTGTAATGTTTTGCCTGAAAGAGTCAACTTTTCCCTTCAAGAAATCGCAAGTCATTACTAGATAGTATTTTACGAACGATAACCGAAATTCCTTTAACGCTTGCAGGATCTTCATATTTCGGCGCAAATTACGATTTGCAACACACTTAAGAAAATCCAACCAGCGGCTGCCAGACCATCTTTGCCAGATACGGTTTTCTAGAAAAAGCCGTGACATTTTTTGAGTTCACTACGCCGACCTGGTTTAGCCACCGTGGAGTCACGGCTGCCGACGCTGCCAGCCAAATCTCTCGACAACGCCTGAGGTGGTTTCCCATTTCGCCGGCACTAATCTGAAACGGCCTGGCAGGCCGCTTGTTGGGTGCAGCTACGTTCAGGACGCTTCAGGCCGAACAGGGACCCGCAGACGCCGAACAGAGACCCGCAGACAAGGAGCAGAACGGGTTAGCAGGACTGGCAACCGTCTCCACAGCAGCAATCCGCGGCAACAGATTGGCTCAAACCGGCTTAACCAGCAGCAATTTTGACGATCTGGACTTTGGTGTACCACTGCCGGTGGCCAGTGCGACGACGGGAGTTCTTTCGCCGCCGTAGCTTCTGCACGTAGATTTTCTCACCGCGCTCGGGACCCAGTACTTTGGCCGTAACACTGGCACCATCGACTACCGGTTTTCCCAGTTTCAGGCCATCGTCATCTGAAACAGCAAGCACGCGGTCAAAGGTCAACACGTCATCGGGCTCGAGCTGTCGAAAATCGACATCCAGTTCCTGGCCCTCTTCAACCTTATATTGACGGCCACTATCGCTGATAATCGCGTACATGGGAATTCCTCGGGAGTCTGCCAAACTGCACAATTTAGCCCAAAAAAGCCCGCTCGTCGAGTACTCCTCACGAGGATCCGGGTGATCTTCGGCCCCGGCAGTTGCCAGTCGGACCGCCCCACCTGGGGCCACGAACCAGCCCGATCACCACCAAGGACCCTCAGATCGTTTCCAGGAGAGCGCAAATGGAAGTTCTGGCAGGTTGTCCAGGGCGCTCCCAGACACAGCCCAGACCAGATCTGCAGGCTCTCAGCAGTGCCGCGACGCCATTTTCCTGGTCAGACTGTGTCCGCGTCCAAGCTGCGGCTTCCGGTTACCATTGCCCTGCCTGGGCCCGTGTTCGCGGAACACAACATCCGGGGAAAACGGCCTCTACACGACGAAAATCCGCAGCAACGCTAACGCCGCCCCCTGATTTCGTGAGCCGCCGACAACGAATGGGTAGCCGATTGGTAGGCTATGGTGGTTTGGCGGGGTGCCTGCGCGCTCAGACCTGCCACGCCCCGCAGTCAGGTCTGCCAATTACACAGCAACACACACAGCTAGCTGCCACGGTTTGGCCAACATACCAGCGACGACCACAACCCGTTCGGGAAGTCTTCCCCACCGCATTCTGGATTGAGAAGGTCCCATGCCTATTCCTTTCAGCTGTCCGCATTGCCGGGCGGAAACCCTGGTCGACGACCACTACGCCAATCAAACCGGTGACTGTGCCATCTGTGGTCGAGAAATTACCGTCCCCGCATTGCCGCCGGCTGGCGCCACGCCCACTCGCCGGTCCGATCCAACACACCAGTCACCCCGCCGCTCTCTGATAACGGCTTTGGTGCTCAGCCTGGGCGGGTTATCTGCAGTAGCAGCCGCGTTTGGAATTCTGATCTGGGTGGCTCTGCCGTTTGTGCGATCAAACCAGATCAGTAGCTACCGCCTGCAATCCAACCAGCATCTGAAACGAATCGCATTGGCGATGCGCAACTACCACAATGACCATGGCAGTTATCCGCCCGCCTACGTGACAGATTCCAACGGGAGGCCAATGCACAGTTGGCGGGTGCTCTTGTTACCCTATCTCGCCGAACATGCGACCTACGCGCAGTATGACCTGAGCAAACCCTGGGACGAACAAACACTGGAACTGCAGTCCCCCCTGCGTATTCCCAGCGTCTACACCAGTCCAGCCGACGCCGACAGCACCACGTTCGGTCACACCAGCTTCGTCGTGATTACCGGGAAGCGAACGATGTTTCCTGGACCGGGTTCGACCCGATCCGCCCAGATCACGGATGGGATAGCGGGCACGATCATGGTAGTCGAACGGCACAATTCGGGGATTCCCTGGTACCAGCCACTCGATTTGAAAAGCGCGGAAATGCAGTTTCAGATTAACGGAAGCGGCCAGGAAATTCGTAGTAACCATCCGGGTGGGGCCTGGCTGACAACGGCCGATGGCACAACCTATTTTGTGCGGGACAACCTCTCTGCCGACTTCGTACAGTCGTTGACGACCATCGCTGGTGGAGAGCGTGTTCCCCTGGAAGAACTCTCTGACGACCTCAACACCATGCGCTGAGCCTGCTATAGAACGAAGCGAACACGTCACTCTCGCGCCAACATGCGGCCTTTACGATCCACCATCCTGGCGCGGTCAAGATCGAATACTAGCGCAATAAATCACCGATCTCCGTGCAGAGAGACTCTGCTGCGGTGACCGAGGGCGCCTCGGAGATAATGCGCACGATTGGCTCTGTATTGCTGGCCCGAATCAGTACCCAACGATCATCCCAATCACAGCGCAAACCATCGAGCTGATCAACCTTCGCCTCTGGAAAGCGCGTTGTCAGCTGAGCCAATAGCGGTCCTATCTGTGCGGGCTGGATGGCGACCCTGGTCTTGTGCATCGCATAACGCGGCAATTCATCGGCCAACTCGCCAACGGTCATTTCTCGTTCTGCCATTGCATCCAATACCAGAGCCATGCCCACAAAGCTGTCCCTGATATAGCCAACCCGGGGGTCGATCGGACCTCCGTTGCCTTCGCCACCGAAAACAGCTCCCTGTTGACGCATTAATTCGACCACATTGGCCTCGCCAACCGCAGATCGAAAAAAAGGAGCACCAAAACTTTCTGCCAAATCTTCCGACATACGACTGGTGGCACAATTGGTCACCACTGGACCGACACGGTGACGCAACACGTGATGCAAGCAGATCGCCAGCGTGTACTCTTCGCCCAAATAGCGGCCGGCACGATCGATAATTGCCAGTCGATCAGCATCGGGATCCTGACAAAACCCAACATCCACATCCCCGCTGGCAATAAGAGCAGCAACCTGCTGGAGATGGTCGGCCGTCGGCTCGGGAGGATGAGTAAATTGCCCGGTGGGTTCGGCACCAACTGATTCCACCTGGCAGCCTAACTGTTCCAGTAAGTGGTTTCCCAGCAGCCCACCAGCACCATGATTGGAGTCCAGCAGAACACGGAAACTGCGACTTTGTACCCGCGGTAGATGAACGGTTTCCAGAATCCTCTGGCCGTGATCGTGGTGGGCTTGGGCCGATTGCTGCGGCTTGTCGCGCTCTACCGGTGTAACGCGAATGGACGTCTGCTGATAACGCTCCAGGACACGCTGGCCCGCGGCGGCACCTAAAACCTGCCCTCGGTGATCAAACAACTTCAGCCCGTTGTATTCAGCCGGATTGTGACTTGCGGAAATTTGGATACCGCCGGCGGCACGCTCCTTTCGTACCGCCACGCCAACTGTGGGAGTCGCAGCCACACCCAACTCAACAATGGAGCGGTCTGCTGCCGCCAAGGCAGCATGCACCGCATCGCGAAACAGCGGCCCCGTCTCACGACCATCACGCGCCACGACCAGGGCGCCAGGCGGCAGCTCGTCCACAAATGCCATTACATAGCGCGTGGCAACCTCGGGTGTGAGGCTGGCACCGACGATACCTCGCAGCCCGGAAACACTAATGATCAGTTCACTCAATTCAGCTTCTCCTGAAAAAACAGCCGGCGGACAGCATTGGCCCAAAGCTGAACTGAGTCAATGCGCCCCCCAACAACAGGATCGGCGCACGCCGCCCACTTCATGAATCGTTCGCTGCAACCCGTTGCCGCCCACTTCCCCGGGAACCTATACTCCCCGTGAACCTGTACTCCCCGTGAATTTACAGTCCACGCATTATCACAACGTCTTCTGTCTCGCTGGGATCCTTGTGGCATGACCAATCCTGACAGTGCCTCAGACGCCAACGCCCCGCTCTCTCTGCTGGCAGAAGCCGATCGCACGGGAGCCCTGTCACCAGGGGCTGTCCAGAATATCCGCCGCTGGCTGAGCGAACCGCACTACGCGAAGTACGCGCAACAAATACAGGAACACCTCAGCCAAGGTCAATGGCGTGAGCTCGACGATGCATTCTGGACCGTTATTCCATTCGGTACAGGTGGCCGTCGAGGACGGATGTACCCGATCGGATCGAATGCGATCAATGACCGTACGATCGGTGAAAGCGCGCAGGGACTGGCGGACTACATTACAAGTCAAAACCATGCAAATCGACTGTCGTGTGCAATCGCCTATGACACCCGCCACCGCTCTCGGCACTTTGCCGAATTGTGTTGTAGCGTGATGGTCGCGGCGGGTTTCCAAGTCTATTTACTGGACGACTTCCGAGCCACTCCGGAACTGTCCTACCTGGTTCGAGTACGCAACTGCCACTGTGGCATTATGGTTACTGCCAGCCACAATCCCCCCAGTGATAACGCCGTCAAAGTCTACTGGTCGACCGGCGGACAGATTCTCCCACCGCACGATCAGAAAATTATCGACCACGTCATGCAGGTGCAGCAGATCCGCACAACACCTTTTCAGGACGCACTCGCCCAGGGAAGCATCACCATCTGTACTGCGGAAACCGACGATGCCTACACAGCACGTGTCGTACGGGAGGCGTTTCCCGGATCGCGTGATCTCCGCATTATTTATTCGCCACTACACGGCGTGGGCGCATCCGCCGTAATACCGGTGCTGACTGGGGACGGCTTTGACGATGTGGAGGTTTACGCTCCACATGCAGAACCCAATGGAGATTTTCCGAACGTGCCGGCGCATGTCGCCAATCCAGAAAATCCGGCTGTCTTTGATGCGCTTATTCAAAGAGCGCAGGAAACCCACGCCGGCCTTGTACTGGCAACCGATCCGGATTGTGACCGGATGGGATGTGCGGCCCCCGTGACCACGAATCCCACCGGTCCCTGGGCCACTTTGAACGGAAATCAATTGGGAGCCCTGCTAGCAGATTACGTACTCAATGAACGGCAGCGGGCAGGTACACTTTCGGCGGATCACTACCTGATCAAAACCCTGGTTACTACCGATCTGGTACGCCGGATTGGAGATTCTTATGGGGTGCAAACCGCAGGGAACCTGCTGGTGGGGTTCAAGTGGATTGCACAAATTGTCGACGAGCGCGGACCAGAAAACTTTGTCTATGGGACCGAAGAGTCACACGGATTCATGACGGGAGATTACGTCCGTGACAAAGACGGTGCGGTCGCTTGTATGCTGATGGCCGAACTGACTGCACAAGTCAAAGCCACTGGCCAATCACTGCATGAAAAACTCGACGAGCTGTATCGGCGGCATGGCTACCACGCAGAACGCCTCATGACAATACAAATGCCTGGCTCCGAAGGTATGTCAGCAATGCAACAGCTGATGCAACGCTTCCGCCAATCACCCCCTGATCAATTGGCCGGCCAGGCGGTGGTGGCAGTACGCGATTATTGGAATCAGGAAACGCGCCAATCCGACGGATCGAGCGAACCGCTGGACGGACCTCAGGGAAACCTGGTCATCCTGGACCTGGCGGATGCCGGAAACTATATTGCCGTTCGACCATCTGGCACTGAACCCAAGGTGAAATTCTACTCGTTTACCTACCGGGCACCGGAACTCCAGGCTGATCTGAACGCAACCAAGATTGAAATGAACGCGCGACTCGATCAAATCGAGTTCGATTTGCGTGCCTTTGGCGAGTCCACCGTTTGAAACCAGGTTGCAGCGAAAGCAGTATTCGCAATGCGGGAGATTCCCCGGACTCGCATGACCTAACATCGGGACCAGCCGCAATCTCGACCGGCACGAATGGAAATCTAACGTCTGGAAACAGGGCCCGCACACCTCCCGGTACTACCATGATCCGTGTCGATGGTCTCCACAAACGATTCGGCCAAACGGTTGCAGTCGACGACGTTTCGTTGCGGGTCGAAACGGGGGAGACGTTCGGACTGTTGGGTCCGAACGGAGCTGGCAAATCGACAACGCTGCAACTGATGATGGGCATCTTGACCCCCGATCGGGGATCGGTCACTTTCGCCGACGATCGCAATCCTCGCGAATTGACAACCCGCCACAAACTCGGCTTCGCCCCCCAACAGCTATCTCTCTACGAAGCGTTAACAGGGTGGGAAAACCTGCGTTTTTTTTCACGGATGTACGGTCTGTACGGCGAACAACAACAACGCCAGATGAACTGGGCTCTGGAGATGACCGGACTGCTGGACCGCGCGAAGGATCCGGTCAAAACCTATTCTGGTGGAATGAAGCGGCGACTCAATCTAGCGCTGGCAGTGGTCCACGACCCGCCACTGATTCTCCTGGACGAGCCGACCGTCGGAGTCGATCCGCAATCACGCCACCACCTGTTTGAAAATATCGAACAGCTACAAGACAAGGGACGTACGATCGTCTACACCACACACTACATGGAAGCGGCGCAACGGCTCTGTGACCGGATTGCCATTATCGACCAGGGTCGCGTATTGGCACTCGACACGGTCGATGCACTGGTTACCAGATACGGTGGCAACTCGCAGGTCAGCGTTGAGCTGGTTGAGTCAGCACCCACGCCCGCAGTGTTACCTGAACGACTCTCGGTAAAACAATGCGGACATGCGTTGCAATGGGAGACAGAAACTCCCCTGGCGGAGTTAGAGTTACTTTCCGCTGCAGCCATTTCGGTACGGAGCGTGGAAATAACCAGGCCTAACCTGGAAACCGTATTCCTCAACCTGACCGGCCGGAAATTGAGGGATTGATGGCACACATTCTGGTAATTGCCCGTAAAGATCTTCAATTGCTGCTGCGCGACCCGCTGGGCTTGTTTTTCATCCTCGCTTTTCCCGCCATTATGGGAATCATTTTCGGCGCGATTACCGGGTCGGCCCAAACGGACGAGGCGGTCCTCGAAATTGCTGTCATCGATGAAGACCAGTCGCCGTTGTCAACCCGCTTCATCACCACCCTGATGGAGACGGGAAGCATTCGTATCTGGAACCGCGACGCAATCCTGGAGAACGCACGCCAAGCGTCGCTGGATCGGGTCCGGCGAGGTCGGCTCACAGCGGTGGTCATCTTGCCCGCAGGGTTCGGGAAAACTGCGGGCATTCCCTGGTCCAGCCCGGCGCCGATCGAGGTAACCATCGATCCTTCACGCACTGCGGAACGCGGCATGCTACAGGGGCTGTTAGTGGAAGCTGCCGGTAGCCTGGTAACCGCTCGGCTTGATGATCCCGACGGTCGTCGAACCTTGTTTTCCAGCGGGCGGCAGGAATTGGAACGGAACAAAACATTGCCCGCAGTTACGCGAGCGCTGCTGGTACAACTGCTCAATCTGCTCGAACGAGAAGTGGAACGCGCCAGTACTAGCAATCCAACAGCTCCGTCAAAATCGACTTTCTCGGCGGATCTGGAATTCGCGCGCATCGAATTCGTATCCATTGACCGGCAAGCTGACCCCGGTCTTGACGCGAATTGGCGCGACAAAGTACGGTCCCGCTGGGACCTGAGTTTTCCCCAGGGCATGCTGTGGGGCGTACTCAGCTGCAGCGCCGGATTTGCCATCAGCCTGGTACGCGAACAAGAGCAGGGGACGTTCCTCCGCTTGCAAGTCGCACCTCTGTCCCGCTTTCAAATCCTGGCAGGAAAAGCGGCCGCCTGTTTCGTCACCGTATTGTTCGTCATCCTGGCCATGGTTTTGCTGGGTTATGTCCTGGGAATGCGGCCCGGCAGCCCATTTCTGCTGGCGCTCGCCGCATTCAGCATCGCGTGTTCTTTTGTCGGTATCATGCTGGCCATGTCGGTGACCGGCCGCAGCGCAGAATCGGTCAACGGGGCGGCGTGGGGTAGCGGTGTCTTGATGGCCATGTTTGGCGGCGGCATGGTGCCACTTGTATTTATGCCTGCATTCATGCAAGTCCTTAGTCTATTCAGTCCGGTGCGCTGGGCTGTCGAAGCACTCGAAGGGGCGATTTGGAGAAACTACTCGGTCGTCGAGATGCTCCGTCCCTGTGGTGTGCTAATGGGCATCGGTGCGATCGGCTTTATCATCGGAGTGCAGGTACTCAAGCGGCGAACCGGGTGATTCGCTGGGTCATTCGCTGGGAAACCGTAGCAACCCATCCCTGAACAGGGTATCCTCAGCGCCTGCAACAGGATGTCGGTGTGACTTCGCCCTGGGCAGAGGCACAGGTAACGCGTCGCCGGCTGACTCGATTGTAAGGAACGTAACCATGCGAGTCGGCCAAGGTGAATTTCAATACAAAGTGATTGCCGACTGGGCGCAACTCCCCGCTGGTTGGACCTTTGGTTGGATTCCCGCAGTCGCGGTCGACAGTCAGAATCGTGTGTACGTGTACAGTCGTAGTGATCACCCCATGATGGTCTTTGACCACCAGGGACACTTCTTGACGTCCTGGGGCGACGACATCTTGCAGGACGCCCACGGAATCTACATTGATCAATCCGATCAGATTTACTGTACCGAGAGATTGACCCACTGCGTCCATAAATTCAACACGTCGGGAGAATTGCAATGGACTCTGGGTACTCCAGGAGTTCCACGTCCCCCTGGGGTGCCTTTCAACAAACCCACCGATCTGGCAGTTGCCCCAGACGGTAGCCTGTTCGTAAGTGATGGATACGGCAACAGCAAAGTCCATAAGTTTTCACCGGAAGGACAACTGGTGAAAAGCTGGGGAGAACCGGGACACGGGCCTGGGCAGTTTGATTTAGTACACAGTGTCTGGGTCGATTCACACTCGCGTGTTTACGTCTGCGATCGTGAAAACAACCGTATCCAGATTTTCGATACTGACGGTCATTATCTGACCGAGTGGCCCGGATTCCTGCGACCAGAGACACTCTGGTTTGATCGCGATGAAACGCTTTATCTGGCGGAAGTGGGCCACCGTATCAGCATCCTCAATCGGGACGGTGACGTACTCGCCCAGTGGGGCGAAGCAGGTACAGAACCCCATCAATTCGTGGCATATCCCCACGGGATCTGGGGAGATCGCAGCGGAGACCTCTACGTGAGCGAAGTCGGCGCCGCGGGTCAGCTAAAGAAATTCGTGCGCCAATAACATGCGCTAATAAACAGTTGCGGCAGCCAGCCGCAACGACTGCAATCCACATCGATCGACATTGAAGAATCCTTTTTTCCTGTTCGCACTACAACACCTAGTTTGGAGGAATATGCTGATGTCCCACAACCCACTTCGCCGCCGCTTCCTGGGGAAGAGTCTCTGCGTCGCAACCGGATTCGTCGGCGGATCGTTGCTGACTTCCCATTACCGCAGCTGGTTACCCGGAGGGCGAATGGCGCTGGCCGGTGACACAACCACACCAGAACAGCGGCTGCGTCAACTCGGTATCGTCTTGCCACCAGCCCCCAAACCGGTGGCCGTCTATGTGCCCACAGTACAAACAGGAAACCTTTTGTTTGCCTCCGGACACGGACCAGTCGGCCCCGACGGAAAACTGGTCATCGGACGCGTTGGTAGTGACTTGACACTGCAACAGGGTTACCAGGCGGCCCGTTTGACCGCGTTAGCAATGCTGAGTTCGATGCGCGGGGCGCTGGGAAGCCTCGACAAAGTCGCCCGCCTGGTCAAGGTCACCGGCATGGTAAATTGCACCCCTTCCTTTACCCAACAACCGGAAGTCATCAACGGATTCAGCGAACTGATGGTTCAGGTTTTTGGTGAAATACACGGTAAGGGTGCCCGCAGCGCGGTCGGCATGGGATCTCTGCCTCGCAATATACCCGTCGAGATCGAGGCGATCTTCGAAACGCGCGCATAGCACGCGTTTCGCAACAGCTGACAGGGACTGCTACGATCGATCCTCAAGATCCGCTAATCCTTTTCCAGCAGCGGGCCCTGCCGAGATTTTTCATAGCGCTCTTTCCACTGGGCCGTACCATCGTTGGGATAAAGCCGCGTCTGGACACCACGTTCGTAGTAAGGAACGACACCCGGGCGGCGTGCCGGATTGACCACAAAATTAACGCCTGCGAGATGGTTAAAGTACATCCTCCGCCCATCAGTCCAACGCGTCTCTACCAGCCTCGGGGGGTCGGGACGACTCAACGGTTTGTCCACGCGAAATCGATCTACGACGTCCCAGTCGATGTCAAATCCCAGTCCAGGTCCTGTGGGGATGGCAGCTTTGCCGCTGGTCAGCTTGATCCGTCGGGTCAAGAGATCGTGCGCATAGAGTTGATGACAGTTGACGGCGGGCCAGGTTGCGTTTTTGAGCACCGCGCCAAAGTGCAGGGACCAGGCGGCAGTAATCCCGGTTCCTACCAGCTGTAACCAGAATGGCATTTCTGCCATTGCCGCGACATGTGCCTGGCGCACCACACGACTCGCGCCACCCCCGATGACAAAACCATCGCAAACTCCTTCTTGAATCGCCACGCGTGGGCGCGGATTTCCATAGTGCATCGCGATCTGCACCCGGGTTGCGTGACGGATGGCCTGATTACCCGCGATATCCCCCTGCGGAATGGGTGTTTCGTAGATGTCCGTCTGTGGAAACTCTGCCAGATCCTTGAGAATCGGCAAGCCCTTTTCGGCGGTCAGCAGCGTGTCGTTGTAGTCCATGTCGATCTTGAACTCCGGAGGCAACCCTTGCACCGCCGCTTCCATCTGCGCCCAGATATCGAACCAGGGACGTCCTTTCGTTTTGTATGCCAGGTACCCCAGTCGCTGGGCCTCACGGCACTCCGACGCCATATCTTCAACAGTCGTATCAATGTTCCACCAGGAAAGAGGTGTCTGCTGGTACAACTGGACACCCAGCAGCCGATGGATGGGAACATCGCACGCGCGAGCCACGGCATCAAACAGTGCCATCTGTAATCCAGTACCCAGCGAATCATCCCACATCAAGGATGCTGCGTTCCGCCCCTGCACGCGCTGGACCGCTTCTTCTGAAACCGCGGCTGGGGTGTAATACAACAGCGTCTCGCCATGCCCCAACTGGCCCGACGCCAGCCGTACCGTACAAATTTCAGAATATTTCCAGTGGGGCAACTCGCGGGCCATGTTTCGCGCCGGGACAGGCCGAAATGGTACCTTCACCGTAACCCGATCAATCTTCGTCACAGTCAAATCTGTCGTGGCGGGTGCTGCCACGGCGGAACGCGCATAGCACGATCCCTGCGCGAGCGCACCCACCAGGCCTGCCCGCAAGAACCGCCGCCGCGGTAGAACGCGACGACCGCGTGCTGGAAAAGCGGGATCATACTGTGGTCGAGCGTAGTACGACATCAAATCACCTCCGCCAAAAATGGTGCTGGGCACATCAATACATCAACTGTGATATCAGAAAACTGTGCAATGGCTGTACGATTGACTCACGTTACCCATCGTAACAATCCGGGCAGGCATTCAACATCCGGCACCAGCACGCGGGTGCGTTTACGACGGCAATTGCAAAGCGAGTCGGTACTTCCATCGGGGAGTCTCACCGACTTCGGGAGATACCGCCGCAATCTTGATCTGCGAATCGGCGATTTCAATGGCACCCGTCGCATCTGCCACTTCTTCACACACCGGCAAACTCTCTAGAGTTACTCCCGCGGCCAGACTGACATTCTTTCCCTGCGCTGCCGCAACCGTCTGCGTACTGAGATAAGTAGTCCCCAGAAAAAGGGGCTGTTGGCTGATGCGACACGCTACATCAAAGACAATCTCCCCGCGGGCCGTGTCGGTTTCGATACTGACGGACCAGTGGCTAGTCCCGGCCATCCCAATTAACAGCGCGATCGGCCCGCGCGGACGTTCTTCAAATGTGAGCTGCTGTAACGGCGGACTCGGTGGCCAGACCACCTGATCGTTGCCTTCCAGCGACGTCAATAACGGGGTCGTGCCCGTCGGGCCGCAATAATCAACCTGTTGTGCGTATCGATCTCCGATCCAGGAGAAGGTCAGTTGCAGGCCATGCCCCTCGTCGTTGATAGCTTCCAACACGTTCACAGCAGCTCATTCTCCCTGGCCGACCCGCCACCGCAAGAATGCATCGAGAAACCCCTGCAAGTTGCCATCAAGAACCTCATGAAAATTACCCATCGTGAATCCGGTACGGGCATCCTTGACACGCTGATCGGGGTGTAGAAAGTAGTTGCGTATTTGTGAACCAAACCCGACGCGCGCTTTGTTTTTGTATTTTTCCGCTTCTTCAGCTTCGCGTTTATCCTCCTCAATCTGCACCAACTTGGCACGTAACATTTTCCAGGCTGTCGCGCGATTCTTGTGCTGGCTGCGTTCGTTTTGACACTGCACCACCACTCCAGATGGCTTATGAATTAATCGCACAGCGCTGTCCGTTTTGTTGACGTGCTGGCCACCCGCGCCCTGCGCGCGATAAGTCTGCATCTCTACATCTGCATCTCGGACTTCGATTTGCGTTGCATCGGAGATCTCAGGAGTTACATCAACAGCGGCAAAACTCGTCTGGCGTTTGCCGTCGGCGTTGAAAGGACTGATCCTCACCAGCCTGTGCATACCACTTTCACCCTTGAGATACCCGTACGCCATCGGTCCGCGGACAGCAATCGAGCAACTGTTCAGACCGGCTTCTTCATTGTCATTGCGATCCAGGAGGGACAGCGAGTAGTCGTTCTTCTGAGCCCAGAGCGTGTACATGCGCAACATCATCTCGGCCCAGTCATTCGCATCGGTTCCACCGTCGCGAGCATTGATCGAGAGAATCGCGCCAGCCGAATCGTGGGTTCCGTTGAGCAGTGCCTTGAGTTCAAGTTCTTCTAACTGCGCATCCAGCCGTTGAACTTCGCGCGCTACTTCATCCTCAATCGACCCGTCTTCGCGCGCCATTTCCAGAATGGCTTGCAAATCACTGGCGTCTTCAATCAACTGCTCCAATGGTGTCATGACCGCCTTGAGCGACTTGAGTGCTCCCACAACTTCCTGTGCCGTCTCCTGGTTGTCCCAAAATCCAGCGGCTGCCATCCGTGTTTCAATGCGAGTCAGTTCCGCCTGCTTCTCGGCGTAGTCAAAGACTGTCACGCAGCTGGAGTATGCGCTGCTGGATCGCTTCAGATCGGTCAATTAATTCAGCATCCATCGAATAAACTCTCCGAAAATGGGGCGTAGCATGGCAACGCGGTTAGCAAATATAACGCCTCGGGGTGGACGATAAAACGGGCAATCAAACGGGCAGCGGAACCACGAGCACCGCTCCCCCTTTGTCGGCCAGCATTCACGTCGGCGTCGAATCGACCTCGCTGGACGGGCTGGAAACAATCTCGTCGCGGGTATCGTCTCGAGAACGCGCGTGTAAATAGAGCTTGATCGGAACTTCACCAAATCGCAGTTGGTCTCGAAACACCCCCAGCAGATAACGCCGATAGGTCGGTGAAAATGCCTGTGGATAATTGCAGATCAACACGATCGTCGGGGGCTGGGATCCAACCTGCGTCGCATAGTAGATCTTCGGGCGGCGACCGCGAAAGATAGGTGGCTCATGGCGTTCCAGCGCCGCACCGACAAGGCGATTCAATTGGCCCGTAGATACCCGATCGCGAGATTGCTTGAATAGCATTTGCGCATGGTTCATCATCGCCTTGACGTTCTTGCCTGTCTGCGCCGTAATGAACGCAATCGGCACATGCCACATAGTTTGAAACGACTCCCGCAAGTAGCGCACCCATCGATCTGTCGGCATCCGACCGACCATTAGATCCCATTTGTTGACGACAAAGATACAAGGCTTGTAGTTCTCTGAAATGTACTTACAGAGTTGTTTGTCGACTTTTGAGATCGGGTCGTTTCCCGCAAAGAACATCAACACCACATCGGCGCGTCGAATGCTACGTTGCGCGCGCCGCGTACTGTAGAACTCGACATTTGTCTTAACCGCCTTGGTGCGCCGTAACCCAGGTGTGTCGATCGCTGTGAAAATCTGATCATCCAGTTCAAAACGGACATCCACGCTGTCTCGCGTCGTACCTGGCACCTCACTAACGATCATGCGTTCTCCGCGTGCCAGCGAATTAACCAGCGTGCTCTTGCCCACATTGCGACGCCCGACCATCGCCACCTTCATGGTGGTCTCTGGCGGTTTTTCGTCGTGCTGTGATTCTGGTGGTAACCGCTGCTGAATCAAATCAAGCAACTCGCGACGATTCCGATTCTGGTGCGCGCTAACCCGAATCAGCTTGCCACGACCGAGGCGATAAAACTCATCGGCCTGGGGATCCAGTTTGGCATCGTCGGCCTTGTTGGCCACGCAAATGATTGGTTTGTCTACATACCGAAGACGCCGGGCAACTTCTTCATCCAGAGGAGTCAATCCATCTCGGGTATCAACAACCAGTAGCACAAGATCTGCAATTTCCAGGGCTGTAGTAATTTGATTTTCAATTTCTCTCGTCAAGTTGTCGACGTCGTCGATCCCAATACCACCGGTATCAATCAGTTCAAAAAAGCGATCACCATCGCTGATCAAATGGGTTACTCGATCCCGCGTGACGCCCGCCACATCATCAACGACCGCCAGGCGCATACCGGCGAGCCAATTGAACAGACTCGATTTTCCCACATTGGGTCGACCGACGATTACAACTTGCGGTACCGCCATAATTTCACCATACAATTCTCTTGCTCAAAACGCGCCGTTCATCATAGTTCAATGCCGTCAGCACGAGAAGTTGGCAGCACATACCCGTATGCAAGCCGCACAGGCAGCTTATACTGGCCCACGCGGTTACCCACTGTCCTGCAGGAAATTTTCTGTGGGAAAATAGTCCACACAAAAATAGTCCATACAACTGTGACCAGGTCGTACAGAATTCGCCTGCGGCGGGACAAAGCCAGCGCGACACATCCCGGGAGAACATGGAATGGCCACGCAGGAAGACCTCGAAGATGCTCGTCTGCAGCAGATTCTGCTACAGCAGCTTCAGAGTCTTCAGCGCGCCGGCGTCCGACAACTTCCGCGCGCGGGAATTCTTTCCGGGGAAATCCCTCCTGGCAAGCCAGATCAACCACCAGCAACTTCTCTTTCACCGGTGCCGGAAATGCAGTCCACACCTTCACCCGAAAATGCCCTAGAACAACTGGAATTGCTTCGCCAAAAAGTCGCTGGCTGCACGCTCTGCGACGAACTGGCTGCCTCCAGGACACAAACCGTGTTTGGCGTCGGCAATCCCCAGGCACGACTCTGCTTCTTTGGCGAGGCACCCGGCAGAGACGAAGATCGCCAGGGTGAGCCGTTCGTTGGTCGGGCCGGAAAGCTCCTCACCGACATTATCCACAAAGGCATGCAACTACAGCGCGAAGACGTTTATATTCTCAACGTACTCAAATGCCGGCCCCCGGGAAATCGAAACCCCAGCCCCGAAGAGGCAAATTGTTGTCGTCCTTTCTTTGAGCGCCAGTTGGAAATCATCCAGCCCGAATTTATCTGCTGTCTGGGAACCGTCGCAACTCAAAATTTACTACAGACACGCGAGACAATCGGTCGGTTGCGGGGGACCGTTCACAACTGGCAAGGAATCAAAGTGATCGCCACGTATCATCCTGCTTATCTATTGCGAAATCCGGCCGCCAAGAAGGACACTTGGGAAGACATTCAGTTATTGATGCGGGAAATGGAAAACACGACAGGTGATACCGTCTGACAACAAACGTCCCTGCTGCCGAAATGCCAACAGAAACTCTAGTCCTCTACAGACCGTGATATTGGAGAACGCAAGTGTCCGAAAAAAGTGTCGCCCACATGGTTTTTTTTACTCTCAAGGAACCCAGCGCTGTCGCCGTTGAGAAACTGGTAAACTCCTGCCAGCAACACCTGACAGACCATGCTGGAGTCACGCACTTCAGCGTCGGTCCTCGGGGTGAGGAATTTACGCGTCCCGTGAATAACCAGACCTATCACGCAGGGCTGCATGTCGTGTTTGAAAACAAACAGGCGCACGACGAGTACCAGGTGCATCCACGCCATCTGGCATTCATTGAAGAAAACAAAGCATCCTGGGAAAAAGTCGAGATCTTCGACAGCTACGTGTAAAGCCGTGACATCCGGTTGATGAAGTCAGCCGCGTTCACTACCGACTTGCCGCTACCCGTATCTGTCGCCACAACGGCACGACAGGGAGGCAAAGCACCCTTCTGCCGAAGGCTATTCGGCAGCCGCCATTGCGTGCAACTGCACCTGGGACCGCGTCTGCTCCTTTTCGAGAAACGTCCGGCCGTACTTCACATTGAGGTGATCCCAGGGTAATCGATCTCCCACTTCGTACGGTTTGTGTAGCGCTTCGTCGACATCGATACCCACGTCGGCCAGGGCTTGCCACCAGCGTTGACTGTCCATGTGCTCTGTCCAGCTATCCAGGCGGGCCCCACGCTTCCAGGCTAATTCGATCGCATCCGATGTGCGCCGGTCACCACGGCTAAGGATCCCTTCCAGTAAACTCGTCTCAATATCATGACACTTGACGTTTACTGACCGTAACGTTCGACGACTCCACAGGTACTTGTGAGCCCACTGAAAGTACTCGCGCCGCTGCATTGCATTCCACTGATACGGCGTATGCGCCTTAGGCACAAAATTGGACACGCTGGCGGTCACCGCCGGATAGCGTCCCAACTCTTCTTTGCCGATCCGAGCAATCGTCTCCGCCATCTCGATAATGCCATCCAAATCGACCTGACGTTCGCCGGGAAGCCCACACATGAAATAGAGTTTGATCCGCTGAAAATGATTGCGAAAAGCGGTCCGACAACCTTCGTACAAATCGTCATTCTTGATCTTTTTGCGAATCTGCTCGCGCATGTCATCGCGGGCGACCTCGGGAGCCAACGTAAGCCCTGAACGACGATCATTCCCGATCAGCTCGGCAATACTTCGCAACTGCTCATTAACCCGTAAACTGGGCACAGAAACACTGACACCAAGCGGGCGAAAAACTCGTTTTAGCTCGAGTACCAGCTCTTCAAAGTGCGGGTAGTCGCTGCTGGAGAGTGAGAGGATTGAAATCTCGTTAAAGCCTGTATTTCGATAACTCTCCAAGGCACCGTCAACAATCGTCTGAACCGAACGAATCCGCAATGGTCGCTTGATCACGGTGCTCTGACAAAATCGACATTGCCACGGACAACCGCGCATGATTTCGATGGCAATCCGGTCATGAACACACTCGACATAAGGTACGATCGGGCTGGTCGGCAAGGGAATACTATCGAGGTCGGAAATCACCGATGGCTCAATGGTCTCTGGCACATCGCTGCGTGTCCGCTGTAATGCGACAAATCGACCGTCGCGATATTCGGGCTCATAAAACCTGGGCACGTAACAGTACGGATGGGTCGCCGCCAATTCTGCCAAATGGGACTCGCGCGATTCGTCTGGCACGGAAGCTGAACCACGGGCAGCCCCTGGCGACTGCCGCGCAGCCAGCCAAAAGTCACAAATACTCGGCAAACTGGGTTCACCATCCCCTGTGACAAACACATCGACAAATGGCGCCAAAGGTTCGGGATTCTGCGCACAGGGACCTCCGGCAACGATCAATGGATGGTCCATCGTACGATCGGCTGCGCGCAGGGGAATGCCAGCCAGGTCGAGCATGGTCAATAAGTTGGTCGAGCAGATCTCATACTGCAAGGAAAACCCCAGCACATCAAAGTCAGAAAGGGGTGTAAAGGTTTCCAGGCTGTACAACGGCAACTGTTTTTGCCGTAGTTGAGATTCCATGTCGTCCCAGGGAACGAATGCACGCTCACATGCCCACTCGGATTTGGCATTCATCAGCGAATAGAGTACCTGCAGGCCGTGGTGACTCATGCCAATCGTATAGGTATCGGGAAATGCGAGGCAGAGCTTTCCACTCACCGTACGGTGATCCTTGCGCACCATATTCCATTCGCCACCCAGGTACTGGGCGGGCGTCTGTACGTTCGGCAACACACAACGCTGCAATTCCTGTTTCAGAGATTCATTCAACATCCGCTGTGATACTCCCCATCCACCTGTCACACCAAATTCGGATAATCCTGCCGTGGAAGGAACCAGACACGGGCCCCATAATCCACTGCGACAGAAATACTACGATAGCATATCGGGGATCTCTTTGACGCGACATCCGATGAATGTCGCCCAGATATTTTGCGCCCCTTGGACAGGTCGAACACGGTTCATTTCTGACCGGTCGTTCGGACTGGACAGCGAAACTGTATTCCCGTCACAATAGCCCCACACACAGCCGCGAAAACAACTGGATTCGCTCGTCACCGCGTACCGGCAAACCCAGGACGAAAAGGCTCTATGCGCGCTTTACTTGTCGGCAATTCCGAACATCCCGAATTCGCCGTCGCCCTGTGCTGGCTCCGCGCGCATCTGGAGCTGACGGTGTCAGCCAGTCTCGATCTGGCCCTGCAGCATTTACGAGCGAAGGAGAACCCACAGCTCATTCTCCTGGTGCAATCGCGCCGAAACGAAATCTCGCAACATCAGATTGAACAGTTGCACCGCATGGCCCCGCTGGCGCGACTGGTCGGCCTACTGGGAAGCTGGTGCGAAGGGGAAGTGCGCAGCGGTGAGCCCTGGAAAGGGGTCCAACGGATTTACTGGCACCAGTGGACACCTCAGTTGATCGATACAGCGAGCGGCCGTGAACCGCACCGATCAAAGACGTGGGTACTGCCGCGCACCACCCCCCCTGCCGAGAGGCTATTGTGCGCACAAGAACACCACTGCACACCACAAAGTGGCCTCATCGGCATCAGCGCTCTCTCGTTTATCGATTTTGAAACCCTGGCTGATGCTTGCCAGGCACGCGGACTGGCGACCGTTTGGCTGGTCGAACCTGGACTGGCCGATCCCGACACAGTCCACTACGCAGACCTTTCGGCAATTCTCTGCAACGGAGGCACATCACACCGGCAGGATGTGCACCGTGTCACACACCTGGCCCAGAAATTCCCCGGATTGCCGATCATTGCCGTCGTGGGGTATCCCCGCCTCGATGATCAGCAACGATTGCTGGCCGCCGGGGCCTGTCAGATGGTCTCCAAGCCCTATTTATTAGACGAGCTGCTAACTGCCCTGGAAAAATCGACGGGGATATTTCAAGACGGGACACTACCGGCGCGAAGTGCCTGACTCCCCATGGTTGCTGAACGGAGTCACCGCAAGCTCGTTTAAAAGGCCTGACAATAGAGCTCGTACAAGTCGGCCGCACTGACTGGCCGTGGATTAAACCCAGCTGTCCACTGTCGCTCCGCATCCTCCGAGAGTCGGGCGAGTTCCTCCCGCTGGACACCGCAATCCGCCAGGCACTGCTTCAAACCCGCCTTGGACAACAACCCTGAAACCCAGTCGGCTAACTGGTTCACCCCCTGGTAACCGGCCAACTCGCCGCCCTGGCACTGCAAGAGTTCCTGGTACCAATCGCCACATTGCACGCCGTTATAACGAATCACATGCGGCAACATGACGCCCACTGCTTGCCCATGGATCAACCCGAATTCCGCCGTTAATGGATTCGCCAGCGCGTGGGTCGCCCCCAGCATCGAATTCTCAATTGCCAGGCCGGCAAAACACGCACCCAGTTGCATCCCTCCGCGAGCCTCTAAATCCTGGGCATCGTCCAGTACCGAGGCGAGATGACTTGACAGCAGCCTCCAGGCCTCCCGGCTGAACATCTGGGACATCGGTGTCCGCGCTGTCGTCACATATGTTTCCAGGGCGTGCGCCAGGGCATCTATCCCGGTCAGCGCGGTCACCTGTACGGGTTGCGTCAGTGTCAATACCGGATCCAACAAGGCCACAGCACAAGCCGCTTTCTTGTCGCCACACGCCATCTTGACCTTCGTTTCCGCATCAGAAATCAAGGCAAACGACTGCGTCTCGCTACCGGTTCCGGACGTTGTGGGCACTGCGAACATCGGAAGCATTGGCTGTTTCGCCTTGCCGACACCCAAATAGTCGTGCATGGTGCCGCCATTGGTGTACACGAAATTGATACCTTTGGCGCAATCCATTGAGCTACCGCCCCCCAGGCCAATGAGCAGTTCCGGAGCACACGCCTGGGCGACCGCAACCCCTTTTTGCACATCCTTTGTGGTGGGGTTCTCGCCAAAATCATCAAACACCGTGACTTCGATATCTGCGGCGCGCAACGCATCGATCCCGCGCTGTGTATGGCCTGCAGCAATCACGCCGCGATCGCTGACCAATAGTGTTTTGTGCGCCCCCGCCTGGACCGCCAAATCACCCAGCGATGCAAGTCCGTCGGCGCCAAAAATAATTCTGGTTCTAGGCTGACTATCAAAAGCATGCATGGGCTGGAAATTCCGGCGTCGTACGACAACCGACGCCTCCCTATCCCGGCTACACAGGTTCCGGGCGGCTTTCGGCAACGCGCCGCTTGAATGCGACAGAACGATCTTTCTTTCGGTATACGACCACTGGCATTAACCGCCGGCACGCAGTCCTTTATTCCAGGCGGGGCGGGGAACAACTCGGCCGGGACCAGGGCTGCTCCGCAGTCACCCGGCCATCCGACTAGCTGGCTGGCAACATCTCGTCAGGCACCTGGTAAGCTCGCGACCGAAACAGAAAATCAATGATACTGCCCTCGTGAGGTTGTAACCAATTAAGTTTGGTCGTCGGAATAGCACCAATATTCAAGCGATCGATGTGGGTCGCGTTCGTCGCGGCGCGGATCAACGATTCATTCTTCGTGATCACGGTACCTACCAGCGTCGGCCCGATGCGCGACAACATTTGATCTTCTGGACACTCAACTACTGTCGAAAACGGGAACATATACTCCTTCTTGGCGATTTCGTTGTCCGGCGACTCGCAATGGACAATCATCGGGCGCAAGTAAGCCCACCGTTCCTGTTCGACAAGCCGCTCTCCATGCTGCTCTGTCAGGTGAGTAACCCCGGCTTCCTTCAGATCGCTTTCGATCATGCCCCACACCGCGGCGGCCATTCCCGGTACAGTAAACGCGGCCAGGCCCGCCTCTGGATCACTCGGTGGTTTGGCCTCGATCGGTCCAATTCGCTCTGCTAATGCAGCAGCGATTTCCTTGGTGTGTCGCGACGCCCACACACCAGAACAATTGATGCAACCCCGCCCACTGTTGATGTAAATACTCTCCGCCATCATGTCCACGTACTGTTCCCAGTCGTCGACCACGTCGTCCGCCAGCAGTATTTTCGAGAACCCGGGTCCATGCGCCTGGACTTTCGGGTTGCCATGGTAGCGTTCGACAGTCGGTGTACCTCCGAAAATCATGGCCCGGTCGCACGACTCAAGAAGTGCCGCACCCGGTTCTGCTTCACCGGGGTACATGCAGAACGCTTCAGGTGGAATACCCGCCTCAATAAACGCAGCCATCATCCGGTAAGGCGTCCATGGCTCCTGGGGACCAGGCTTCAGTACCAGCCCCAATTGCAGGGGAATCGCCGGCAACCACAACGTGTGAACGCCCGGAGAATTGGAAGGCAAAACCGCACCCAAAACAGGGGACTGACACTGGTAGCTCACGACCACACCGCGGTCTTCGATGCCCCACCCGCGGGTGAGTACGTCCAGTGGCAAACCACGGGTCAAACAGTCCAGTATCTTGCCCATGTTCTTGAGCACGAACGAATTTTTTCCCATGTTCGCACGACACATGTGCTCGGGGAGCCCGGTCGTGGAAGATTGCTGGTGGGCAAACTCCTCTGGAGACTGCGTGCCGTTGCCAATCGCCAGGGTACCCGTCTCGTAGTGATCGCCGGCAACGCCAAGGCGCTCAATCAATTCCTCGCAGGAAAATTCCAGCAAGGCATCGCGGGCTTTTTGGGCATGCCGCATATCGCGTTTGATAATTCCACCATTGGCTTGATGGACCTTCGCGACCGGCTCACCCGTTGCGAAATGTTGGACGTCGGTCACTTCGAGTGACTCGTAAGGCTTACCCCATCGGATGACAGGAATTTCGAGCACGGCAATTTCTCCTGCAGGACCGGTTGCAAATCAACCCGGTTCTCGAATGATCTGAAACAGCCAACATCGCGGCGCATGACGCCCGCTTGTTGCACTGCCGTTTAATACACGCCAACGGTCGTCTGTGAAGCGAAACCGTGGAACGGCCGCACTCCACTAACTCCATACCAAGGATACAGATCAAAGGGTGCTTCCCGCTCACCCTCATCACGTTCCAGAAAGCCCGGCACAAAAAACTCTTTCGTAAGGGTTGTTAGTTTGACACGACCTGTTTCGCCAACCGGCACGACCTTGGTCGGGTCATCAAAGTCGACGACTTCCGTAACTGCCCTGGGTTGTGGAGCGTAATAGCTGATCTTGTAGTCCTCTGCCGCGGTCACGG
>MDTE01042931.1_pt1 | contig 51229 bp, 38 predicted proteins | sample 811231 | NCBI WGS metagenome assembly MDTE01 (sample SAMN05326651, study PRJNA326480) | marine metagenome | isolation source: seawater | place: Indian Ocean: Red Sea | collected 2010 | reverse complement strand
GTAGTTGTCGCGCCTCTGATAATTATCACGTCTCTGGTAGTTGTCGCGCCTCTGATAATTATCACGTCTCTGGTAGTTGTCTCTATTTCTTCTATTATCGTACGATTCTTCAGAATTGTTTAAACATTCTTCTAATTCCATAGGCGTAAGTTCTTCTACTTCTTTTCCTCTTATTGCTCTTGAAACTTTTGTTAGTTTTACAACACTACTTAATTCTCTAAGAATCAAATCGCCTCCTCTATCTCCATCTAAAAATGCAGATAAACTCTTTGTTTTTGCTAAATCAATAATCGTTTGAGGAACGCTTGTTCCTTCTACAGCTATTGTATTTTCAACTCCTATTCTCATCAAATTCAATATATCAGCTCTTCCTTCTACAACAATAATCTCATTTGATGTGTTTATTGCAGGGCCAGCTGGACATTCATCTTTACCGAACGCTAAAACTTTTCCTTTTTGTAAGGTAGATTCTGAAATATCTTTTAACATGTCTTCACCTTCACTTGATGATTTTGTAGCCCAGTTTTTCGAAATCTGTTTTGCACGTTCCATTATTGCATTTCTTTTTACGGCTCTTACGTCATCTATTGATAATAGTTTAAATTCTGATCCACAAGGACCTACTTTATCAATCTGTTCTACAGCTGCTGCTATCAATGATACAGTTGATATATCTGTACTCATAGGAATCGTAACTGATCCACTAGCTTTACCATTTTGTGACTCTATAGTAATTTCGATTCTTCCAACTTTCCAGTTTTTTTGAAGCTCATTCAGATTCATTTCTGGTCCAAATAGGCCTTCTGTTTGGCCGAATATTGCACCAATAATATCTGCTTTATCTACTGCTCCATCAATCTCAAAACTTAGTTTCGCTAAATACTTTACTATAGTCTCGGGCAATTAAATTAACACCAATTAAATAATACTTTAAATTCATCATAATATTATCACTTTTTACTAGAATATACCTTGATATAAAGATTACAATTGAGTTAGTAGTATTTCTGCCATGTCTCTTACCCTAACTTCTAAGCCAAATCTCTCTTCTTGTTTCTTCATTGTTCTATAAGTGCTCCAAACTGCACCTGAATTTTTAATAAAAGTATACGGACCTAATTTATTATTCATTTTTAACTTGATCACTTTGTATACATCTGAATATACTTTGAAATATTCCTTTACTTCTTCTTCATATTTAGGAATATTATCAATATTTCTGTGTAGTATCTCTGCACATTGTAAACTCGGAATTATTCCTTCTCCAATTAATGGAAAAACTGTACCAATTGCCTCTCCTACACCTACTATGTTACCTTTTGAAAATGGTTGACAGACTTCTGGTGCAGATAATCGTATTGGCCTTCCTATCTTCTTAACAATCTTTCCTCCATGCTTCTTGTTAAAATAATCTAATTCTTCATTATGTTTCCGATAATAGTCTCCCGCTCCCACATATGCAGTGTTTTTCATTAACGGAAAATACCAGAAATATCCGCTTGCAGTAGTAAAAGGTTTTACATAAAAGTCATCATATGGCAATTTTTCATATTCTACCATGTATTCTACACATGGAACAAGAAGTTGATCTTTAATTTTTGGCAACATTACTCTTTGTAAACTCGTTGCATCAATAACTAAATCATAATCTTCTGTTGGAAATGTTTCCGGTGTAATTCTTTTTCCATAATTTGCATCAAGATCTTTTGTTAAATCTAATTCTAATTGATGTTTATTATATGTTACAAGACCCTTACATCCAACTTTTCTTATTTTACCCTTTAATTCTAAATTAATATTGTTTCCATTAAAAAATACATATTTGTCAAAATCTATATTGATTCGTTTAAAAATTCTCTGCATTTCACTTCTTGCTGCACCCCATGCACACACTGCATTGAATTCCCCTGCTTCCTGCATTTCGAATCCTTTTACATCGTGTTCTTTGCTTAATGTATGTAATAAATATGAACCAGCTACTCCCAATCCAATTATTGCTATTTTCAACTTAATTTTTGGATACTTTGCTCTGTTTATATGTCTAATGTTAGTTTATCATTTCTAGTGATAACTTCATAAACAGATAAAAACCCATAAACACTAGTTTTAATTGATTTGTCAGAAAAAAATACAAAAGAATTAGAAAAAGCAGCTCAAAAACCAGGTGAAGATGCTCTTAAATTACATCCATATTACAAGGGTAAAATTGAAACTTCATTAAAATGTTCTATTCAATCGTTTGATGATTTTGCTGTTTGGTATTCTCCTGGAGTAGCAGCTCCGTGTAAAGATATTAGTAATAATAAACAGCAAGTCTTTGAACATACCAATCGCGGTAATTCTATTGCTGTTGTTAGTGATGGTTCACGCGTACTTGGTTTAGGTGATATAGGACCCGAAGCTGGACTTCCTGTTATGGAAGGTAAAGCTCTTCTTTTCAAATATCTTGGAGGCGTTGATGCGGTGCCAATAATGTTAGATACAAAAGATAAAGACGAAATAATACGATTTTGTAAAGTTATTGCACCAACTTTTGGCGGAATCAATCTTGAAGATATAGAAAGTCCAAAATGTTTTGATATTCTTTCCGAACTACAACAAACTTTACCTATTCCTGTCTGGCACGACGATCAACAAGGAACTGCTCTTGTTGTTATTGCAGGAATGATTAACGCTGCTAAATTTGTAAACAAAAAATTTGAAACTCTTAAAATCAGTTTGATTGGAAGCGGCGCAGCTAATGTAGCTTTAGTTCGACTTTTATCTAAAGCAGGTGTTAATATTGAAAATATAGTTGTTGTTGATAGTCGTGGTATACTTAATTTAAATCGTGACGATATTAAGAATAATCCTGCTAAATGGAATATTGTTGAAACAACAAATAAAGATCAACTTGCTGGAGGTATTAAAGAATCTTTACAAGGTATGGATGCATGCATCGCTTTATCTAAACCTGGTCCTGGAGTTATTGAAGAATCTTGGATTAAAGACATGTCTGATAGCCCTATTGTATTTACATGTGCAAATCCGGTACCTGAAATATGGCCTTGGGAAGCAAAAAATGCAGGAGCTGCAATAGTTGCTACAGGAAGGTCTGATTTTCCTAATCAAGTTAATAATTCATTAGGTTTTCCTGGCTTGTTTAGAGGTGCACTTGATGTCCGTGCCTTGAAACTTACTGATGGAATGTGTTTAGCTGCCGCATCTGAAATTGCATCTTACGCTGAAAAAATTGGCCTTTCAGAAAATTATATTGTTCCTAAAATGGACGAACTTGAATTATTTGCTCATGAAGCAGCAGCTGTCGCAATGAAAGCTATCGATGAAGGAGTAGCTCAAATTAAATTGGATAAATCCGAAGTCTATGAAAATGCCTTAGAAATGATTACACGGTCTCGTAATATTACTCGCAGCCAGATGGATTCAGGATTTATTAAACCTGCACCTTGATTATTTATTTAATTCTGCAGAAAATAATTTAATAAATTTCTTTAGTTTGTCGTCTGGAATACGTGCGCCACATGCTTTATTATGACCTCCGCCCATTCCTCCTAATTCGGGAGTTATCTTTGCAACAATCTTCCCTAATTCTGCCTTAGAATCGTATCTTGCTCGAAACGACATTTCATAATGACCAATTGGATTGTGCCTATAAGCAAATGCCACCGGAACATCTAATTCTCCAATAATCATGTTTGCCACTAATCCAATTGTTGGGTTCGTTGATTCCATACAAGCAAAATTCTTATAACTTTTTGCATCCGAATTTATTGTTTTCATTATATTCTTCATTCTTTCAGCTTGTTTATTTGCTAAAATCGAAACATCTTTGATTTCATGTGGAAAACATAAATCCTGAAATGCATCTACTATTTTATTTCCGAATTGTGGTTTTGCCCCGTCATATGCTAATGCATATGCTAACATTGTAGATTCAAGTAGTAATAATTGTCTGTCATAATTACTTATTAGATCTTTAGCAATCTTTTGATTATCCAAATAATCGGTTATTGCTGCATAACATGCTAATATTGAAGCTCCTTTTGGAACTTGCTTTTTAAGATGTTGATAAGTTAATACACCTGCACATTCTTTTCTTGAATGAACTAGTTCTACCTTCGCCTTTAATAACTTTCTTTTAATTGATGGTTTTAAAATATGATGATCTATGTAAGTCACTTTTCCTTTTTTTGTAATTCGATTACATTCCTCGATAAACTTTTCTGCAATTGAATCATTCATTCCTAGATCACAAACATAAAGTTCTGCATTGTCTGGAATTTTTTCAATTGTTTGAATTACCTTGTCATAATTAACAAGATATGTTTTTGCTCCATTTGCTAATTTTACGATTGACGCTGATGCTATTCCATCCACATCTTTTCCATGTGAAATACAATATGTTTTTCTTACTTGTTTCATTCTTTCCAAAAACCTCTTGTAGTAACATAAACTTTTTCTGCAAAATATATCTTTCTAAACATGTCTTCTTCATCAGTTTTGTTTCTCAATACTCTTGCAGCAGTATCTGGTCCTATTCCATAAGCTGATAATGTAAGTATGGCTTCTTTACCATGATTTTGTATTAACGATGAAACTTTCCATAATTTTCTATAATATATGTTCTCATCACGTGTTAATTTCTTCTTTTTTTGCTTCTTTTTTATAATCTTACCAATTTCCATATCTGTAATATATGTTCTTGTAACAATTCTTGATTTACATCTTGGACATTGAATGTCTTTTTCAATTATATCTTTTGGTTTTATTACCGTTTCCCAAATTCCACAACTCAAACACAGTAATTTGTTATTTGTTTCCTCGAGCCTTTTTTTTACTAATTCGATGATACTTTTTTCTACAGTGATTGGTAATGCTGCAAATGTATTTGCATAATCTAAAATTGGTTTGGCTAGCATTGAGAATTCAGATACTTTAACATATTTTATTTTGATTTTACCTTCTTTAATATTCTGCATTATGTTTAATGTATTCTCTAAATCATATTTCTCTAGAATTAATTCTCTCATTATCTCTTTATCTAATGGCGTATTTTTGAATCTCTCTTTAATTAGACGTGCTGCTCTCTTATCATATTTTGAATCTTTACTTACTACTCCAAATCTTTTTGCAACATGCCAAGTTTTCCAATTGAGCGGATGAGTTCCTACTACTGCAACTTCTAAAATATTCTTAAAGTCTATGTCTTGTTTTAATGTCTCTTCTATGTATAATTGTGATAATTGTCCTTGTGATGATAACGATATTCTGTATGCATCTGACTTTGAATCTACTAAATATCCATTTTTTGACGATATTATCGTCGACAACAATGTCGAAAGTGTTTGATTCACCCTTGATCCTAAACACGAATGTATTACTATTGATTTATTTACAATTGATTGTTCAATAACTAATGTTTTATCATCTGGAATTACTCCTAAAGTATTTTTTGCGTCTTCAATAATTAATCTTTGATCTTCACTTATTCTATTTTCTATATTTTCTAAAATTTCATTTCTTAATTGTCCCACTCTTTGAGCAGTATTGTATTCGACAGGTATTAATTCTCCAATCCAATGTGGTACTCTTGATACATCTGAAAACATCGGTTCTACATGCACAGACATCTTATCGTCATCAATTGATACTATTCTCCATGAATTTCCTTTTAATATGAATGGTTCTCCTGGTTCGGCATATTCTCCAACAAATAATTGATCCAATCTTCCTACAATTCTTTTTTTTGATACGTCTATTACTTCAAATTGAACAGAATCGGGTATTGTTGATAAATTTTGATAATAATACTCGAAAATTTTGTATCCTCTTCTTACTGTTTTTCCATCAAATCTTACTATTCCTTGATTATTTAGCAGATTAATAGTCTCAATTATCTCATCTTTTTGAGTATTCCTGAATGGATATGCTCTAGTGGCTATCTTTACTATCTTTTCTAAATCCATTATCCCATTTTGCATAAGCATTCCAGTAATCTGATGACATAATACATCAAGAGAATTTTCATGGATGTTTATCTCTTCCAAGTCCTTTTGTTCAACTCTGTCTATTAATGCAAGTGATTCCAATTCATCATCTAATCTATTAGTTAAGATTACTCCTGTTGATATTTCTCCAGTTCTGTGTTTACTTCTTCCCATTCTTTGAATTAATTTAATCGCTTGTCTTGGAGATCCGAATTGCATAACATTATCAATACTTCCTATATCAAGACCTAGTTCTAATGAAGAAGTACAAACAACTAGGATTGGTTGACCACTTCTTAATCTCGTTTCTGCATCCTCTCTTGCTTCTCTTGATAACGAACCATGATGAATTTCTATGGGAAATTCTGGCTCTTTTGCTTTTAAAATTGACCCTAAAGCTTCAGCTTCTACTCTTGTATTAGTAAATAATAATGTCGACTTGTTGGTTTCTTTCATTTTTTTTAAAATAAAACGTGCCACTTCAAATAAATCACCTTTAACATACTTGTTTGCTATATCATATTCTTTTTTTGTATGATCTAAAACTGCTGTTGATTTATATGCTTCACCAGATAATAATTGTAATCCTGTATCTATATTTCCTAATGTAGCTGATAAACCAATTCTTACAATCTTTTTTTCTGTTAATTCTTGCAATCTCTCTAAAGATAATGATAAATGTGTACCTCTTTCATTACCTATTAGTTCGTGAAATTCATCAATAATTACATATTTTGTATCTGTTAAAATTTCTCTTGTAGATTTATTTCCAATCATTATGCCTAATGTTTCTGGTGTAGTTATCAATACATCGGGAGGTTCTTTAGTTATTTTTTGTTTCTCTGTTCTTGTTGTATCACCGTGTCTAATACTTACTGTTAATCCTTCTGCTTCTGCGTACTGAATAACTCGTCTAAATATGTCTCTGTTCAATGCTTTTAATGGCGTAATATATACTGCAGATATCTTGTTCTTTTTCTTATCCTTTATACTTCCCATTATTACCGGTATTATTGCAGCTTCTGTTTTTCCAGATCCTGTAGGAGCAATTAATAATACATTTTCTTCTTTTGCAATCTTAGAATATGAGTTTTTTTGTATATCTGTCAGTTTATTAAATCCGATTTTTGCATATTTTTCTTCTATTGATTTTTCAAATTTCTGATTAGACATATTAGAATTATCATATTATTAACATTGCATAAATTCCTATCCGTCAGTTTTTTTTGTTGGCTCTAGTATGTCTATTTGACTAAAATTACTGATTTATGAAATTTTTGTTTTATTTGCCTGATATTCATAGACAAAAATCATTAATATTGATAATATGAAAAGTAGGATTAAAAGAGAAGATTGCCAGTTGAAATATTCAGTAATTGACATGCAAGATATTAACTAATTATACTCATTTAACTTTTACGAGTCTTTAATAATGCAGAATTATTATTAGAAAGAAATTACTAACTCCTCTTAGTGTAGATTATGTCTCAGTACTTCAATTCCGAACAAATCAAAGCCGTTTATGAAAAAATGAGTACTAATATTGAAAAATTACGTTCTATCGACTCTTCACCTTTAACTCTTTCAGATAAAATCATTACGGGTCATATGAATCCTGACTTGATTAAGCGATATATGTCTGGCAAAGATTATATCTTTCTTAATCCTGATCGTGTTGCTCTACAAGATGTTACTGGACAAATGGTTGTTTTACAGTTTATGCAATCTGGATTAAACGAGGTTTCTATTCCTACTACTGTTCACTGTGACCATTTAATTCAGGCACGTACTTCCGCTTCTGAAGACACTAAAGCATCTCTTTATGAAAACAATGAAGTTTACCAATTCCTTGAATCATCTTGTCGTAAATACGGAATTGGATTCTGGAAACCTGGAGCGGGTATTATTCATCAAGTTTTACTTGAAAATTATGCATTCCCCGGTGGTCTTATGATTGGAACTGATTCACATACTCCTAACGCAGGTGGTTTAGGCATGCTTGCAATTGGCGTTGGAGGTATTGATGCATCAGAAGTTATGGCTGGTTTTGATTGGGAAGTCTTATTACCAAAACGTATTGGTGTACATCTCACAGGTGAACTTAGTGGATGGTGTTCAGCTAAAGATGTTATTCTGTATTTAACTTCTGTCCTTACTGTTTCTGGTGGAACTAATTCAATAATAGAATATTTTGGACCTGGAACAAAGTCTATTAGCTGTACCGGAAAAGCTACTATAACTAATATGGGTGCAGAATTAGGCGCTACATCTTCTATATTTCCTTTTGATGAATCTATGATAAAATATCTGCAAATTACTAATCGCAAACATCTTTCCGATCTTGCAGAACAATATTCGTCATTACTCTGTGCTGATAGTGATATTGAAAAAAATCCTGAGAAATATTTTGATAAGGTTATAGAAATTAATCTATCTAATCTTGAACCTTATGTAGTAGGACCACATACTCCCGATCTTGCTCGACCAATTTCTCAACTTGCTCAAGATGTATCTGACAATAAATATGTTGATAATATTGCAGTTGCTCTCATTGGCAGTTGTACTAATTCATCATATGAAGATATGTCGCGTGTTTCTGATATAGCCAAACAAGCAAAAACTCACGGTGTAATTTCTAAAACTTCACTCCTAGTCACGCCAGGTTCAGAACAAATCCGCGCTACTATTCAAAGAGATGGACAACTTACTGATCTTGAATCTATTGGCGCTACTGTTCTTGCAAATGCTTGTGGACCGTGTATTGGACAATGGAACAGACCAGAAGCTCAAGATACTAAAAATACTATTATTACTTCATTTAATAGAAATTTTCCTGGTCGAAACGACGGCAGTCGGGAAACTATGAATTTTATTGCTAGTCCTGAAATAGTAGTTGCTTTGTCACTTAGTGGCAAGTTGTCATTTAATCCTCTTAAAGATTTCTTAACTAACAGTAGTGGTAATAAATTTAAATTAAATCCTCCAAAGACTATTGATATTCCAAAAGATGGTTTTATTTCTCCTGAAAATCTTTTCATACCTCCTAGTTCTGATCCTAAGATTGAAGTTGCAGTTTCGCCTGAAAGTAAAAGATTGCAATTGCTAGAGCCCTTTCCTTCTTTAAATCTAGATAATTATTCAAACATTGCAATTCTTGCTAAAATATCTGGAAAATGTACTACTGATCATATATCTCCAGCTGGTTATTGGTTGCGCTACCGTGGACATATTGATAATATTAGTAATAATCTTCTGCTTGGCGCTTTTAATTCTTTTACAGACGAAATTGGAACTGGAATTAATAACCTTACTAATGAAGTAAGTAAATTTGCTGAAATTGCTCGTTCTTACAAATCAAATACTATTCCTTGGTTAATTATTGGTGATAATAATTACGGTGAGGGAAGTAGTCGTGAACATGCTGCAATGACACCAAGACATCTTGGATGTGTTGCTGTTATTGTTAAAAGTTTTGCGCGAATTCATGAAACCAACTTAAAGAAACAAGGTATTCTTGCATTAACTTTTACAAATGAAAATGATTATGATAAAATTAAACAATCTGATAAAATAACTATAAAAAATCTTGATTCCTTTTCTGAAAATAAAAACTTAGTTGCGCTAGTTATTCATTCCGATAATTCTTCTGAAGAAATTATTCTATCACATTCTTATAATACTTCTCAAATTGAATGGTTCAAACAAGGTTCTGCATTAAACGTATTACGTTCACGTATATCATAATTCAGTTTCTATTAATGTAAAAAATTCTTTCATCTTTTTAATAAGAAAATCCCTATGTTCTTTATTCGATAAATCTAATCTATATTCATTCATAACTTTCATCTGCATGTCATTTTCCCACTCTAAAAAACATTCATTACAGACCGATTTTTTAATTTCAACTCCTAGATCTCCTTTAAAATTCATAACTTCTATGGATTCTTTGCTTACTTTACATTTTATACAATCTATCATAATGTTCTAAAAATCAGTTATTTCTTGTTATATATAATTATATACTGTTAAAATCTTAAGAGAATTTGTGCCTATTTCTACCAATAAATTCAAGAAAACCTTAGGTTCATTTGCTACTGGAGTTACAGTTGTAACTACTTCTCTAAATAACAAACCTTATGGGTTAACTGTTAATGCTTTCTCATCGCTTTCTTTAGAACCTCCCCTCGTACTAATTTGTATTGATAAAAAATCTGAATCAAATAAAATTCTTAAACAAAGTAAAATTTTTGCAATTAATATACTGAATAAAAATCAAAAACATCTTAGTAAAATATTTTCTGATTCAAAAAACCGAGACAGATTTCGTGGTGTTAAAACTTCAAAAAAGACTACCGGTTCACCAATTATTGTTAATTCCTTGGCCTACATTGATTGTACTGTTATAAAAATTATTTCTGCCGGAGATCATAATATCTTTATTGGTAATATTGAATCACTTAACAATAAAAATCTAGACCCTTTAATTTATTATCGTGGAAAATATCTTGGATAAATTATCATCCAAAAAGATTGCTGTTTGTGGAAATAATGAAAATATTTCTAATATAATTGATTCCATGTCTGAACAAATTGGATTTGAAATTGGAAAACGTAGAGGAATTCTTTTGTGTGGAGGTATGGGTGGAGTAATGGAATCTGCTTCTCGTGGAGCTAAAAAATCAAACGGAATTACTGTTGGAATTCTGCCTACATCAGATAAATCTGACGCTAACTCTTTTACCGATATAATTATTCCAACTTCATTTGGTAAGCTTCGAAATTTTTTTATTGTTAATCTTGCTGATGTTGTTATTGGAATTTCTGGAAGTTGGGGCACTTTATCTGAATTATCTATGGCTATGAATCTTAACAAAAAAGTAATCTTACTTGCTGGTACAGGCGGTGCCGTCGATTTATTAATTAATTCTAAAGTCAATATCTCATCCAATACTTTTTTTGTTGCAAAAGATGTTAACACTGCAATTTATGAGGCCTTTTCTTCTCATTAATTGCGAAAAATAGTTTTTTCCAGCTCTAAATTTAGTGAAAATATATATTTGAATAATTAATAATATTTGTATGCACTTAATGACTAATGTAAAGTTCTTCTTGATACTTTTCTCACTATTTCTTTCAGTCTTTGCTTTACCTGTTTCACATGCTCAAGCTCCTGCTGTAATCACTAGTTTTACAGTTCTTGATCCAAATGGAAACGATGTTACTGACGAATTTCTAGTTGCAGGTGGAAGTTACACTATTAATTTTGAAATTGAAATCGGCGCAACATTATCTGATAATATTCTCTTAACCACTAGTATGGAAAAATCTGGAAATTCATTTTGGACGCTCAATAATAACTATGAAGGTGTTGAAACTTCTACATGGACTCCTGGTTCTCCATCTATTACATTTAAGGCAGTTGAAGGAACTGCACAATTTACATTGGATGGAAAAATTCCTGAATCAATAACTGAAAAAGAAATTGTCGACATCGGTAAAACTATTCATGCACTTGAACTTGTTCCATTACTTGTAATGTCACTTGATTCTATGGAAATTCTTGATGAACGAACTTATACAATTACTGATCAAACTATTATTTCATATGATGCGTTATTACAATCTAAAATTGAAAAGTTAGATTCTATTTCTATGGAAGAAAAATATAATTCTTTAGCTCTTGAAATTGTTTCTGAAGCTGAATATCTTACTAGTGTTGGTTTATATGACGATGCAATACAACTTCTTGAAACAATACCTGATTCTGATTATCCTGAACCTCCTAGTACTACTACTTTCCTAATGATTGCTAGTGCATTTCTTGGTCTTACCACTATTGTATTTGCTTTATTATTTGTTCGTACTCGATCTTCTACTTCTTATATTTCATCCAGCGTTTCTGAAAAAGCTGATAAACTGGATTTGTTACTCATTAAAGCCTCTAGAATTGATAGGTCTCTTGCTGACGATCTTGAAACTATTAAAAAGGAGCTAAAAGAATTAGTATAGTGATTAGTTTGGCTTCTGATTATACTAGTTCTATACAAATTGTTGGTCTGGGCGGAACAGGCGCGAATGTTATTGAATCATTTGTCCAAAATCAAGATAACCTGGTTTCCCTTCTAAAAAACGATGGCATTAAAGTATCACTTCTTGCATTAGATGTAGCTGACCATGATATACGTAGCCTTGATATGGCCTACAAAAATTTAACTGATAATCTTAAAGCAAATGGAATTCCTTCTGATAAAATAAGTCTAGAAAGTAAAACTATGAAGTTTCCTACTCCTGAATCAATGTTTGATTTTATCAAAACATATCCGGATTTTCTAGAACGTGAAGGAGCTAAAGTACCTGATAATTACAAACCATGGCTTTCTTCTTCAATGGAAATTCCTCCATTAGCTGGCGGCGTTGGAAGAAAACGAGCTTTATCTAAAGCAATTTATGGATTGAATTATCATCATCTTAAACTCGTTGACGGTTATATGGATAAATTTAAAGAACACGTTTTTACATCAACTATTCAACCAATAATTTTCTTAGTTTATGGTCTTGGAGGAGGTTCTGGTAGTGGAACTGCTCTGGATTTTGCTCGACACTTGAGAAAAAAAATAGGTAGCGGAATTCCTATAATTGGTTTAGCTATTCTTCCTTGTGGCGGTGACGATCCTCCTGCTAAAGGTGCTTCTTGTTATTCTTCTCTTCTTGAACATGAATATGCTATAGACCGATCATTAAATCATAATATTGTAAGCCAATATGGCGAGCCATACAAAAATCCTTTTACTGCTTTTCTTATGATGTCTCTCGGTCCTGCTTATAGTAGAACTGGAAGTGTACTAGATGCACGTAAATTAGTTGACGAAGCAATTGTTGACATTCTTATGAAATCGTTGAATTTTGACTTGGCAGATTTGTTCAGTAATATTGGTTCTAATGTCGATTTAGGAGGTAAATGGGTGAATGTAATTTCTACTCTAAAAGTTTCTTATCCAGTTGCTGAATTTATTGATTTAACTAAAATTTATCTTGACAAATTAGACCGTTTACGCGAACTCAGGAAAGAAAAATTGGAAATCTATTCAGGAAATGAACAATCTAAAGGCCTTGTTGATGTGATGAATGCTTCCTATGGTGAATTAAAAGCTATATACAAAGGACTTGCTATTGAGAAAAATACATATGAAGAAAGTAGATTCGAAGAAAACGTACAAAGTTTCCTTGGAGAAGGAGTATCTATGGAAGCTGAATTACTTATGCATATTCGTGGAGCTGAAACTGCTACTCGTACTTTAGTTACTGATTTATCCAGATCTGTTTTATCAATTGGATTAGATGCTGCTGATGGTACTGTAGAAGCTCGTATACGAACATTGTCTGAAGAATTAGTAGAACTTAGCACTAATCTATCTCAAAACTACACTACTCTACAAGATAAAGTTAAACAGTTAACTGAAGACTTGCGTAGTACTTTACCTAGTGCACAAAAACTTACTCCACGACAAAACCAAATTATTAATGATACTATTAATCTTGTAGAATTAATTGATCATTACCTTACAGGTTTACAATTATATCTTAATATTAGTAATCTTGCAGATAAACTTAATAAATCTCTTGATAAATCTGAAAAAACTGAATTACATAAAGGTATGAAAGTTGGAGTTGAAAGAATTAGCAATCCTGAACTTGTAATTAATTTCGCACTTCTATCTTCTTTATTGTCTCCAGTTGAAACAGAAGTTAAAACATTAGATGCACGTCTTAGTGACTGTCAAGTTATGAAAAGATTAACTTCAGAAAGAACTGAAGAACTTAAAGTTGAAGAAGAAAACCTTACAATCAAGAAACGTAGCCGCGAACAAGAAAAAGGCCGAGTTGGTGGACAAGCTAAAAAAATCCGCTTTGGATTTTTGGGTCCAAAAAAGAAATACATGGAAGGCAAAGAAAATGATTTAGAACACGAACTAAATATTATTGACGCTCAACTTGAAGCAATTACTGAAGAACGCAAAACTATTCAGTCGAAATTATCTGCCTATCAAAATATTGAAAGAAAATTTGAAGTGGCATCTTCTTATCGAAAACTATTGACCGAAGCAACAAATCTACAAAATTCTTATTACGAAAAAATGAATGAATCTATGCGTGATCGCGGTTATTATGACCGTGTTGCTGAATTAACCGAAGGAGAACAACTCAAGATAATGCAACGTATCTTGTTAGAAGATGAAGCTTCTCTTACTCAAGAAAATATGCTTAATGAAATAATTGATAGAAAACATCTTAAGGAATATCTTTCTGGTGCTTTAGGTATATTCAGAATTCCTGCTACACTGGGACTCACTGCTGAATACAGAACTGATTATCTATGGTTTACGGTTGTAAGTCCTAGAGGATTATGGGACAAAGACCTTGACTCTGAAGCTAAAACTATGTTGTCTGGCTATGTAACTCAAGATGCTTCTAAAAGTATCTATATCCGTGAAGTTGATTCTACTGATCCTTGGACTATGAGATTTCTGATTATCGCTGCAAAAGCTAGTATTAATAATTTAGAAACATTCAAAGAAATGGATATATTATATAATCAAACTACTCAAGGAGAAAGATTACTTTCTCATTCATATCTATTAGAACAAGGCGTTCATGTTTCTTCCAATCACGAACTTAAAAGTACTACTAAAATCGAGGATACTAATTAATAATTCTCTGTTATATTGGAGATAAAAATTGTCTAAATTAATCAATTCATCTATGATTGATAAAGTTGGATTTGGACCTTCTTCTGATATTGATAATGCTATTGAACGAGAACAACAATATCGAAAAAATCTAAAAAAATTTATATTTTCTTCTGCAATCTTTTTATTTAGTTTAATTATTCTATACACAGTCCCGTTATATCCAATTCCTATCGTATTCTTGATATCAATTCTCTCTGCCGTTATTGGTTTCAGATCTCTAGTTTCGGGTTTCTCTCTTTCATTTCTCCTATTTATTCCTGCTTTTCTTTACCAAACTTCCATCCCGTTTTGGTGGTTACTACTAAGTTTCTTTATTATAGGAATATTTGTGGCAAAAGCACTCAACAATCCAATTAATATTCTTACTGTAATCGTTGGTATAACTGCAGGTACTTTATTCCTTACATCTTATTTCTTTATCTCGATCCCTCTTATGCTTGTTTATGCTTTAATTCAAAAATCTGACGATTTATCAAAGAATGTCGGTTTATTATTCTCATTTTTAGTCATATTTGTTCCATTTAATGCATTGGGATTTGCCGAACAATTATCTATTAATGTAAATACTCGACCTGAAAAAATATATTCTCTAATTTCTGATTCTACGCTCCCTATCTTTTCACAAATTATTTATGACACTAATCCTAGGTTATTATCTTTTAATGACTTTACACTAAGTGAATCATTATCAGGATTCTTCTCTTTACAAAATAATATTTTTAATTCCTATCTATTCGTTTTAATTGATAGTCTTGTCTTACTATTTATTCCAATTCTCTTGATTATTTCATTTTCTTTTATCAATGTACTTGATAAAATTTGGCCATGGATGGAAGAACGAGGTGTAGAATTAAGTATATTGCCAAATTTCTCTTATGTATTTACAGTTATTTTTGGCACTTTATTCTTTATTATTCCTCTACAAACCATGCAAATTCCTTTTGATTATTCTACTGGTTTTAATTCATCTGATTCTTTTAAATCCATAATCTCTGCAGGAACTCTGGGCTTAGTTATCTCTTTGTCTTCTTTAAATCTCTCTAGACGAACTGAGAGTGCTGAACTAACTGAATCAGTTAAAGAACAATGTAATAATTATCTTGAAAATCTTCATTCATATAATTCTCAACTAGAAGAAATTCAATACATCTGTCCTGGCATTGATATAAATGATGAAATTACATCACTTGAAGAGTTCAAAGAAGAACTTTCGATCACTCTTGATGGTTTATACACTCTTACATATTCGGGATTAAAAGAGAAATTCGAAAAAATTCATATTTTGTCTAATTCTCAAGAAAATACTACAGATTCATTACACCTTAAAGTTCTAAATTATCATAATGATCAACTTGATAGATGTAAAGATATGCTCATAAAATTGGAAAAACTGGGCATTGGTAATCTTCCTCCTATTAACTCAGACCATCTCTCCTATGACGACGACCTTACCTTTTCTAACGTTCTTAATAATCAACATGAACTGAATGATTATTTACTTGAAGTATCTCAAAATACTATTCGTGTTGCTGAAAGCTTAGTTACTGTTGTACAAAAAGAATTTGATAACACACTGGAATTTACTTCAATTTCCATTAGTGAAAACTTCATATCCCAAGGTAAAGGAGGACAAGCATTAGATACTCTTTTAGTTACAATCGCATCACTTCATAAACGTTATCATCAAGTAATGCAAAAAACTATAACAAATCTAAAACGTCTTATTCAACGTTCATTAAAAATGCATGAATATAATATAATTCCGTTAAATGAGTCTTTAGGTCAAAATCCTACAGATGTAGAAACTATTGACGTTGCAAAACAAATACAAGTTCATCACGAACAATTAACTACCTATAGTGGAATCTTATATTTACCTGATGTTATGTCTATATTAAAATTTCTTGAAACAGGCACGCATACTGTTATTGCTGAACTTTTACGTTTATTAAAAGAATTTGAAAAACGTAATGATACTCGTGTTCCTATTGATTTTCAATGGGGAAAAGACACACAATTAATCTCAGAAATTGAATCTTCTCTTAGACGCCTTGATGATAAATCGCAAACAGATTTGTCAGATAGATTATCTAATATTGAATATGGAATAAAGATTATCGAGAATGAGGCCACTACTCTGAAAAAATATCTTATTATGAATGAATTTATCTTAAATTATGTTAATATGGAACCTCTAATCTCTTCATTAATTAGTATTGAAGGGAAAGTAATTCCAAGACAATTGCCCGTTAAAAATAAATATGCCGTTCAATATCTTCAACTCTTTGCATATGGGAAGTCTAAAATTACCTTTGATTCCTCTAATAATACACTACTGAAAAATAATTGATCTAATTCAATAAACTTACTTTCTTCAATGAATCTTTTAATAAATCTTGTAATCTATTTGTAGTCTCATCGATTAACTGTTCGATTGTATCGTTCCTTTCTCTAAGCGTTTTTGTAGAATATTTCGTCTTGTCAAATAATTGCTCTGAAAAATGACCATTTACGATAGGTATGTATTTAATTACATTTGCTTTTGATACTTTCTTTTCTTCTTCCATTTCCATAATTTCAAAGTAATATGATTCAAATATGGCAACTGCAAAAAGATAAAAAAATTGTAAATTTCCCCAACTTGGTTTTGTTTCTGTTTCAATTTCTCTCCATTCGTTATATGGAACAGGAGTCTGTAATGACTCACCTAGCGTTCTAATTATATTCTTGATTGAATTAATTATTGTTATGTCATCTCTACTTTTTATTGATGACACAATGTTCTTAACATCACTTCCCATGTTGATTTTATTACTTTCTAATTCGCTTGCTGCTTCTTTAAATTCTTCTATCTTTTGATCTACTTCATCCCAATTATTATTTATAGTATCCCTCATTATTACGAATAACAAATTTACTGTTGTCCATAATTTGAATGTAACATCAAAAATGTAAGTGGAATAATTTGCTTGATTAATTATATTATCTTTTTGATCCTGTTCTTTTTCTTCAATATCATGCATTATTTTATCTATCTGATTTTTAATTGTCTCACAAATCTCGTTTGCTTCAACTGGAGTATCTAAAACTAAATTTGTTGTAATATCTGTATTCGTGTCTGTGATTAAAATTTTTGAATATCCTTCTTTATCAATTCTCTTAATTGATTCTATAGTTGTTTGAAATTCAGTTTCAAACTTTTTTGATATTAATCCGACTTTCTTTTGAAATATTATTCTATCTCCAGATACTCTTAGACGACCCTTTATATCTTTATTATCTTTTTCTAATATTACTGATTGATATTCAATATCTCTATCTTGTCGTTTCATCATAACTTATTATTATTAATTATTTATAGGAATTGTGTCTATATGACCCAATTATTTTTATTTCTGTTATATGATATATATTACAATGGCTCGCGCTACCTCAAAAAAAGTTTCTTATAGTTCATTTATTTTATGTCCTGATGGACATAAAAACGTCCGTGGTTTAGAGGAATGTGCTACATGTAATCTTCCGTTAATTAATTTTAAAAAAGAACTTTCATATCTAATTGATAATCTAAACTCAATTAAAGTCAAAAATCATCATAAAGTAATTAATTTTGGTATTGGCGATTTTGGTTCCCAAACACTTCTTTCATTTAAGAATTCTATTCATCCAGAGAGATTAAATCATTTATTGGTTGATTATGTTGATTCTGAAAAAAATACTTTTGATTCTGATGAACTAAATTCCTATCCATCAAATTATTATTTGATTGACAATGATTATGATTCTAATACTAATACTTGGAGTGAATTTGAAGATACTTTTTCAGAATTTGATAAGTTTGAAGATAAAATCCGTCGTGTTGGTATTAATAATAACATTGACGAACAAACTGCAATAATTACAGGTTCAATCGGAGAAACACTTGTATCGGGTCTTACTCTTCCACTTATTAAAAAAATTAAAAACATTAATCCTAAATCTTCACGTATAGTACTCACTTCTCTTCCTTCTAATAATGATACCGATCAAGTACAATTTAATGCATTTTGTGGTATTTCTCGTCTTGTAAGAAATCAAAAAACATCTGGTGACATGCTTATAGTTCTTCAAGGTAATGCACTTAACAAAATGATTGGTATTGACCGTTCAGGTAAAAAATTAGGATACGATGTTTTAGTTCCTAGGATTCTTAATTTGTTAACAAGTAACGGACATGCAATAAACAGTCTTGGAAAGATGGCCAAATCATTAAAAGTCTTAGCTTTTTCGCCTGTTTATGTTTACGGAAGAAGTTATGAAATATATGATAATCTAAAAAATATGTTAGACGATGCGGCATATTTCCCTCTCTCTCCTTTTCAATACGAGTCTATAATCCTTAGTATTGCTGTAATTCGTGTTCCTGAAAACGTTCTTAATTCTATCTCTGCTAAGCGTCTAGAAGACGACTATAATGCCTGGAATAGAAAACGTTTTCCTTCTTTGAAAGAATCACTTATTCAAATAGTTCCGGTCAAAGAAAATTCTGATCGTTTGGATGTATTATTGTTACTTGGTGGCGCAAAATTAGAAAATATTGTAGAAACTGTGAAACCTGGATATGATCGTTTTAAAGAATATATTCGAGAACTTGATTTATGGTCTGAATTCAAAATAAGCGAAGATGAACTAAAGAGATTCGAAAATACTATTACTACCTATGATCGCAATATCAGTAAATTATTAAAGTCTAATTAAAACGAATTGCCATTTTTGTTTTTGTATTCTGGCAATATTCTCGTAAATGCTTTTTCAATTCCATAAGCAACTGCTAAAATTACTAAAAATATTATTGTAATAAAGAATATTACCATAGAATCTGATCGATACAAATTTATCTCTACATCTACATTTTCATCATTAATTCTCTCAGAAATTATTTCTTGTTCTCCTCTATATTCTACAATAAATTCATAATTTCCTGGAATTAGCCTCATGAAACTTCCTTCATTACTTATTTGCGTTCTATTCGTAAATTCACCAATCATCGTAATATCTGCATTCCTAATTATCTGATTTAATGGATCTCTTAATTCGAAGTTCATACTATATGAAGAAAAGTATAACGTAATCACATTTTCGTCTAGATTCTTTAAATCCTCTATTAACACTGTAATTATTACACCATCATCTGTTATCTCTATAGGTATCTCTACTTCATTAATTATTACTACAATTCTATCTGATTTTGAATCTATATCTGTCAATATTTCGTCTGAAAATTTTATAATCACTAATTCTTCATTATCAGAATGACTCATTGTATTCAAACGTATTGCGTTAAGTCTCTTTTGTTCTGTATAATCTACTAATGACGCTGTAGACAGAATCTCAATTTCTCTATTATCGAATACAATTATGTCAAATTCTGCAATAATCAATTCATCTCCTAGTGATACAAGTTTAAAATCAGATATAGTTTTTGAAATTAATCCTGATTTAATTGATTTAGTTTGTGGTTCAAAATTAATAATTTTCATTCCATTTATCTCAAATTCTTCTCCAAGTTCACCGTTAATTCTCATTATTATGTATTCTAAATCAACTCCTTCTGATAGAAGAATAAGTTTAGTTGGTATATTGTTGTTTATTCCACCATTGTCAAACCATTTATAATGAATTAATGTACCATTTGCGATAAAATTCTCATTTGAATCTCTTACTTCTATTTCAACATCTCCAGTCACAAATAAAACTGATCCAAGCTTTGACGGAGATTCAGTACCTCTATATTCATTTGATACATCTAAATTACAAATAGTTATACAATCATAAATCATTGCAGTTAAAATTCCGCCATTCTCAGGTATTGTAGAATATCTTTGTCTATATGATATTTCATCTTCTCCATTAAATGGTCTGTCTATTTCTGTTTCTATGATATTGTTTATTGAATCTATGACTACCCATTGACCATCCAACTCTGCCTCAATCCATGTATTCATTAATGCACTTGGCTTCTCATTATCTCCAGAAATTCCCATTACACCAATTACCGGTCTTACTTGAATATCTAATGATCTAAGTAAACTTCCCATTAAAATTTGGTAAGTTCTCGAATCTCCATTTATTTTATCTTCAGTATTAATACATCCAATTATACCAAATTCTTCAATTATTACTCCAGCATTATTTGGGATAGCTGACGATGGTTCAATCTTATCTGATACAAATTTTAATATTGATTTAGCTTTTTGTAATTCTGACTCATCATCACTAATTCTTGCCTGTTCTAAAATCTCAGATGAACAAATCTTTACTCGTTCATCCGGAATCATCCATTGATCAATTTGTTGTAAATTCTTTGAACTCAATGCTATTCCTATATTCGTAATATCTCTTTTGTCTTTTAGCGTAAAAATATTGAAGTTTTTCTTAATTGAATTATCTTGACTTCCTGTTTTTTCTAATGTAATTTCTACTGAACCACTTCCTGCTTTAGTGTAATTCATTGTTATTGCAAATAATTTACTCTCTCCAGGTGCTAGATAAATTTCCTTTTGATCTGGTTCTATTATTAATCCCTTAATGTCCGTAGATGTTTTTACAATTATGTATCCTCCTCTCAATTCTGTATTTGATAACTTTATCCATATTTGTGAACCCTCTCCTTCGAATCCAGTATTGGGCATTCTGATTGATTCTATACTAACTATTGGAAGCAAGTCGTATTGTATTCTGATAGTCAACGGTTCATTTACTATAATTGTTGTAGGATTTGCAGTTCTCGTCAAATCAAAATTATTACCTGTTATTGTCCATTGCATGAAACCATATTCATCAGCTTTCTTAGTAGTTTCTAGTAATAATTCTGATCCACTATCTATCCATGGTTCTTCAAATGTTGATATTATATCTGCAATAAACGAAGGTTCAATTATTTGGGTTATTTTATATTGTAAAATATAATCTGCGTAAATTAATTTCGGTCCATTTACTAATATTTCTATTTCTCTTTGATCTGATGCAATTGATCCACTCCATTTATCAAATCTGTATCTTGATTGTCCTTCAGTTACCATTAATATTTCATTTGTCTCTATTTCAACCAATGAATTTGCTTTATGCCATCCTGAACCCTTTATGTCTAAAAGACCAATCATACTGCTCACCGGTTTTGATCTAATGTTTATGTAGTGTTCTTTATCAAATTGCGCAATAAATGCAGATGGACCCTCTATTGTTATCGTTCTCTCAATGTTTTCTGATTGATCGTTCCAACTTCTAAAAACATATCTAGTTCCTTCTTCTTCTTCTTCAATTATTTCATATGCAATTTTTAACGTCAAAATACTTCCTTCTTTCATCTTTTCAACATAAGGTAATTGTTCTGGTTGTATTGATTTATCATTAATTATTATTGTTGAAATTCTACTACCGTCATCTCTATCTGTTGAATCAATAACTACTTCAAATAATTGTAATATCTGTAACCAAGCTGTAGTTGTAGCTTCTGATGTTAATGATGTTCCTTTAATTACTATTGGCATTCTATCCATTGGACTTGTTGCAGAAGTTGTAGTTACGATTAATGAAATCTGTTTTGATTCTCCACTACTCAATGATACTGAACTCGATGAAAACTCTAATTCTATGTTGGCCATATCATCTATACTGGTACTTAATTGCACTGTTCCATCAAAACCTCCAATTGATGTTAACACCATGTCTATCTTTACAATATCTCCTTGCCATGTTGTAATTTCTTTCTGCGTTTCACTAATTGCTAATGTGAATTCTGCTTTTGGAACCTCTATTCCTATTGAAACATCATGTGCTATTCCTCCAGATTTTCCTTTTATTATAATTGTTTCTATACCTGATTGTACATTGTCGTCAACAAATATTGTTATAGTTGTTGACGTAGCTCCATTTGCTTCAGGTATTATGTTTGATTCTGAAAATGATACTGTAAAACCAACTACGACATCTTCATAAGATAATTCTACAGGCGAACTAAATCCATCTGTTGATGTAATTGTTAATGTTACAGCTTTTGAATCACCTGCATTAATTTGTTCTTGAGTTGGTGTAATAGACATTACAAAATCTCCTTTAACAGGAATCTGAGTTGTCAATTCCCCAGAAACATAATTTGTTTTCTCCGCTGATACACGAATAGATAATGTTTCCTTCGATTTTGGCGTAAATGTAGCAGAAACTTTACCATTTGAGCCTGTTGTAAGAGTTGTAAATGTAGCTCCATCAGCAAAAGTTCCATTTCCACCAAGTCTGTTGAAAGTGACCAATGCACTATCTACTGGATTACCTGCAGCATCTGTAACTGTTGCTGTAATAACAGTGGGTTGGAAAACTATTGCCGGATTAGGACTTATTGCTAAACCTATTGATAATGGATTTGACTCTATTTTTACTTTGAATGTTACAGTATGTTGTAAATCTCCAATTTTTGCCACTACATCAACAAAAACTCCGTCTCCGTTTGATTCTGCGTTACTGTCTATTGTGATCCTTGCTGTAGCATGTGCTGAAACTCCTTCTGGAACATTTATTATATCATCTACATAAACTATAGTAGCTCCTGACATTGACGTTGGTAATAATTGAACACTTCCTGAAAATTTTGTATCAAGATTATTGTTCACATCATCTTTCTTTGAACTTATCGTTATGTCAATATCCTTTTGTTCACCTGGTCTAAGTGATACTGTAGTTGGAGATGCTGTAATCTCAAAATCAGAAATAAATAATGTTATCGTTCTTTGTGCATAATCTGTTGCATCATTACTGTTTATTGCTTTAATTGTTATTTGATAACTTCCACTTAACGCAGAAAGCTGAGGAGAAATAGTTAATGTTGAATTCTTTCCTGTAGTTCCCTGCCAACCACTTATTGCAGTTGAAGTAAATGAAGTTGATAACCCAGTTGGATTTCCCTCAATTTCAAGTGTTACTGTCCCATTGAACGCAGAATTTTGTTTAGGGAGATCTATTCTAATTGTTTTGTTATTTCCCTTTGGAATTGCAATCTCTGTAATTGTTGCTGTATCGTCTAATGTCTTTATGTTGATATTAAAATTATCACTATTGTCTGCATCTGCTGCAAATGCAGACGGAATAAGGAATAATGCAACAACTACTAATAAGCAACAAATTAAGATATCTCTCATTGATTATTTTCTATACAATAATTATATTAATTCTTTAATGAAATTCACGACAGTTTCTTTCTCAATAAGTTCTTCTTTCCCTGTTTTCATATGTTTAATTCTGTATTTTCCATCTTTTAGTTCTTTTTCTCCGATAATTATTACAATATTTACATTATTTGCATCAGCAAATTTCAACCCTTTCTTTATATCTTCTTTGTTCAATTGTCTATAAGTAGTTGCTATGTCATTATCACGTAATTCAGAAATTAATTTCTCTGCTTCTTCATCCACTAAAGATATTACTGATACAAGCATCTTCTGAGTTTCTTGTTTAATATTTATTGTTTCTATTGTTCTTTCTATTCCTCCTGCTATACCTATTGCAGATAAATTCGTAGGACCTTCAAAACTTCTTATCAGTTGTGAATATTCACCTCCTCCTGCAATTGAGCCTATTTCTTTATTGTTTAAATCAACTATTTCAAAAACATATCCATCATAATAGTCCATTCCTCTTACTAAACCTAAATCAAATTCTATATTCTTTATATTTGATTCAAATAAAATGAAATAATTTTGAATAATGTTTTCTATTCTTACTAAATCACTTTCTGTAATTGATAATTTTTTTAATACTGAGAAATATTTGTCTTTGAGTAAATTCAGATCATTTGATTTAATTCTTCCAAATTCTAAAAGTATTTCTGCTTTCTTTATATCTATTCCTAGTTTAATTGCCTCATCAATTATTTGTTTTGAATCTTTTTTCTCTATCTTATCTAATAATCTTAAGATTGTTATTACGTCTTGTTGATTATCTTTATTTGGTTTTTCTAATTTTTCATACATTAATAAATTCACAAAACTTTCTGCAATCTCTCTATGACCTATTTTTATTTTGAAATTATCTATTCCTATCTTATTGAATAATGAAATTGTAAACTTGAATAATTCAAAAACATGATTCCTTGGATTATCTTGAATTGTATAATAAATTTCCGCATTCCATTGATGAAACCATCTGTATCTTCCTTTTTGCGGTTCATCATATCTGAACATATCTCCGAACGTACCCACTCTATAAGGTCTACGCAAATCTTTTTTCCCTGTTATATATCGTGTTATTCCTACTGTAAGATCAAATCTTAAGCCTAAATCTCTGTCTTTCTTATCTTTGAAATGGTATATCTCATCCTTTATTCCCGGACCACTCTTAACTTCTAATGTTGAAAGCATTTCAATAGGCGAAGGCATTATTCTTTTAAAACCAAATTTTTCACATGTATCATTAAACGCCTTTCTTACCTTTTCTATTTTAGCATATTCTTCCTCTTCTATATCTCTCATTCCTCTTGGTAATCTGAAACTCAAACTTATTCCCTTTTCCTAGTCTTCTTGTATGATATATGTAACACTAAATAACTATTTATTGAAGAGTGTGAGAAAATTCTTATGACAGAAGACAGTTCTTCCATTAAACCTACTAAAACTATTGATATGAAAGGTCTATTATGCCCTGAACCGGTTTTTCAAACAAGACAAACTATTAAAGAAATGAATATTGATGAAATTTTAGAAGTTCTTGCGGACGATCCTGTTGCGGAAGAAGATATTAAATCTTGGGTAAAAAAGTCTGAAAATGAATTGATTTTCTTTAATAAAGACGATAAATTACTTAAATTTTTAATTCGCAAGGTTAAATAATGTAGATTTTGCAAATATCATAGGATGCCAAAAGACGAAGTAATTCTCAGAGTAGGAGGTGCAGCAGGAGATGGTATTGCATCTACCGGTGAATCATTTGCAAAAATCTGTTCAAGAAGTGGTTTACATCTTCTTGCATATAATAGCTATCAATCTGTTATTCGAGGAGGTTTCATATATCTTCAACTTCGCGCTGGCCGTAAAAAAATATACTCTCACGGAAATAAAGTCGATTTCCTTATTGCACTTAATCAGTTAGAATTCCAACGTAATATTGTCGATGTAGTTCCTGGTGGAGCTGTTTTATACAATAGCGATAAGATTAAACCTGATTCAGATCAAATACCTAAAGACGTAATTCTTTGTCCATTACCTGTTAACGAAATTCTGAAAGATATTGGAAGAAACCCCATACTTCAAAATACTGTAGCGCTTAGTTCTCTTGTTCAACTTCTTAATCTTGACGTTGATGTTATGAATGGTGTTATTCGTGATTATTTTGGCAAAAAGAAGCAATCAGTTATGGATATTAATCTTAAAGTCATCGAAGCAGGTTATGAATATGCTAAATCTAATCTTCCTGATTTCGATTTTGACCTAAACCCTGATTATAATATAAAACGACCAGTGCTTACTGGAAATCAAGCACTTGGTTTTGGTTCTATACTTGCAGGTTGTAAATTCTATTGTGCTTACCCTATGACTCCTGCTTCTTCAATTTTACATTATTTAATTGCACAATCTAAGAAATCTGGTATGGTTGTTAAACAAGCTGAAGATGAGATTTCTGTTATTAATATGGCGATTGGTTCTTCTTTTGCAGGTGTTCGTTCTATGGTTGGAACATCGGGTGGTGGTTTTGCACTAATGACTGAAGCTATTGGTTTGGCAGGACAAACTGAAACTCCTATTGTCATTATTAATTCTATGCGAGGCGGTCCTTCTACAGGTTTGCCTACTAAAACTGAACAAGGAGATTTGTTTCAAGCTATTGGTGCTTCACAAGGTGACTTTCCTAAAGTTATAATTGCTCCATCTACTGTTGAAGATTGTTACTATTCAGTAATTGAATCATTTAATCTAGCAGATCAATTTCAAATTCCAGTTATGGTTCTTTCTGATTTATTCTTGTCTGAACATATGGAATCTATTACTGATTTAGACTTTAATTCTACTATTGACCGTGGAGAAATTGTAACTTCAAATAATTCTGATAAACTCTATAAACGCTTCAAATATACAGATACTGGAGTATCTCCTCGTGCATTTCCTGGTACTTCTGATACTGTGTTTCAAGCTTCTAGTGATGAGCATGATGATTATGGAAATATAATTAGTGATGTGTTTACTGATTCTGAAATACGTACCAAAATCATGCTTAAACGTATGCGAAAAATGAAATTTATTGAAGAACAACTCCCATCTGCAAAACTAGAAGGGCCTGCAGATGCAGATCTTACAATTGTTAGTTGGGGTTCTACTTACAATGTTGTTCATGAGGCAATAGAAATTCTTCAAAACAATTCTAAAAATGTAAATCATTTACATATTAAATATCTTATTCCTTTACAAAAAGGAATTAAAGAAATTCTTTCTAATAGCAAAGATACTCTAATTATTGAAGCAAATTATTCTGGCCAGCTATCTAAATTAATTTCAATGGAAACCGGTTTCCAAATTAATCATACTCTTTTTAAATATGACGGTGAGCCTTTTTATCCTGAGCAAATTATAGATAAAGTTGAGGATTTGATTTAGATGGTTGTCGAACCTGTAAAAATTGAAGAGTATAAATCTGAAACAACACCTACTTGGTGCCCTGGATGTGGTGATTTTGCTGTTTTACGTGGAATACATACTGCTCTTGCTCGTCTAAAAATTAAATCAGAAAATGTTGTTATCTCATCTGGAATCGGATGTTCTTCAAATCTTCCAGGATTTGTAAATGCTTATGGATTTCATGGACTTCATGGCCGTTCTCTTCCTGTTGCTAATGGCGTGAAACTTGCTAATACTGATCTGACTGTTATAGCTACTGGTGGCGATGGTGATGGATATGGAATTGGATTAGGTCATTTTATTCATTCCATGCGTCGAAATATCAATATCACATATATTGTTATGAATAATCAAATTTACGGATTAACTACCGGTCAAGCTTCACCAACTAGTGAAAAAGGCATGCTTACCAAATCTACTCCTTCTGGTCTGTTAGAAGTACCTGTTAATCCCATTGCACTTGCTCTTATTTCTGGTGCGACTTATGTATCAAGAGGTTTTTCGGGTAATGCCGATCACTTATCTACAACAATAGAGAATGCACTTTCTCACAAAGGCTTCTCATTAGTTGATGTCCTTAGTCCTTGTGTTACTTATAATAAAATCCAAACGTATCAGTGGTTTCGCGATCGCGTATATACATTAGAAGATGAAAAGCATAATACTGATGATTTAAAACAAGCCATATCGAAGTCTTATGAATGGGAATCCAAAATTCCTATTGGTGTTTTCTATAAAGCTGACAAACCTACTTATGACGATGACGAACCTGCTTTACAAAATGGTCCGTTGGTGAATCAACCACTTGATACTGGCAAGAATATTGCTAAGCAATTACTCGACGAATTTACTTAATTCTTACCTAAGCTCTTAATTCTGTTATATTCAAACACCTTAGAAAAATTATTTATTATCTTTTTTTTAACTAATTCTTCCGAATATTGATTTCTTTTTATTGAATTTATTGATGTCATAACTTGACTATCATAACCACATGGTCTTATTGTGTTGAATTTTTCTAAATCTGTATTCACGTTCAAACTGAATCCATGGTATGTAATCCAATTTCTTACCGATAATCCAATTGATGCAATTTTCTTCTCATCAATCCAAACTCCTGTATTATCTTTTCTCCTTTTTGCTTTAATACCTAGTTCATTTAATGTTAAAATAATTATTTCATGAATCTTGGAAATAAGCACTGGAACTGATATACCTTTATTTTTTAAATCCATAATTATATAGCCAATTAACTGACCTGGACCATGATATGTTGCACTTCCACCCCTATCTATCTTAATAATTGGAATTGAGTTATTTAGAACGTCTTCTGGGTTTGTTTGCTTGCCTAATGTTACCACATGTGGATGTTCAACTAATAATAGTGTATCTGTTGTTAAATTAGATAATCTGTCTTTAACAAGTGTTTTTTGAATTTCTAACGCACGTTGATATTCAGTTAAACCTAAATCTATGATGTTAAGATTGTTCATCCTTCATTAGACTCTCTGGATCTTCTAAACATTTTCTGATGGAATTTAAAAATCGTGCTACGTCTGCCCCATCTAACACTCTGTGATCAAATGATAATGAAAGGTAGACTCTATCTCTTGCAACTATCTCGCCTTCCCAATGAACTACTTTCTTCATTATCTTGTTTATTGCAAGTATTGCAACTTCAGGATAATTTACTATTGGTATAGATGATATTCCTCCAATTGCTCCAATATTTGTAATTGTAAATGTTCCACCTTGAGTATTTTCTAATTCTAACTTTCCTGATTTAGCTTCTATTGATAATTCTTCTATTTCTTTAGCAATTTCATTGATATTTTTGTCCTGAGCTTTCTTTATTACAGGTACAACTAATCCTTGTTCAGTATCTGTTGCAATTCCAATATTGTAGTCCTTTTTTATAACAATATCTTCAGTTTCTTCATCTAACGATGCATTAATTCTTGGACTTGATTTAAGTGATCTGATTACTGCTTTAACAAAAAATGGCATGTATGTCAGTTTTATCTCTTCAGATGAGGATTCCTTTATCTTATTTTTTAATTCTGTAACTTTTGTCATATCTATTTCTTCCATAATCCATGCTTGAACAACTCTGTCTGATGACTTTGCCAATCTCTCCGCAATTGTTCTTCTTGTTCCTCTGAAAGCTATTCTTTCTTCATTACTGTGAATTTCTAATTTTGAGTATAATTTGACATCTTTCTCAGTTATCCTTCCTTCTTCACCAGTTGCAACTACTTTGCCTATGTCTATTCCCATTTCTTTAGCTAAACGTTTGACTGCAGGCGTGGCGATTATTTTTTTACCTTTAACATCTTCTTTGATTAATTCTTTCTTCTCTGTCTTCGTTTCTTCTATAGAAACTTCCTTATTGACGTCTTCTTCTTTTCCATCATCTATTACTACAATTACCTCTCCAACTTTCGCAATTTTTCCTGCTTCTGGACCAATTTTTATTATTGTTCCATCTGCTGGAGATGGTAACTCGACTGTAACTTTTTCTGTAATTATTTCTACTAATGGCTGATTCTCTTTTACTACATCTCCAACTTTTACATACCATTTACTAACTTCTCCCTCTACAATTCCTTCTCCAATATCTGCTAGTTTGAAATTATATACCATCTTAATCACTATGAATATTCTACTGTTTGTTTTATCTTATCTAATACAAATTTTGCATTTGGAAGATACTCTTTTTCTAATGAATAAGGAAATGGAGTATCTAAACCTGTTGCTCTTTGTATAGGAGCTTCTAAATATTCTAAACAATTTTCGGCAATAAGTGCTGAAATTTCTGCACTCATTCCTAATGTTTTTGGCGCTTCATGTGCAATTACTGCTCTTCCAGTTTTTTTTACTGATTTGATTATTGTTTCTGAATCAAGTGGGGATAGTGTTCTTAAATCAATTAATTCTACACTGGTTCCTTCTTTTTTTGCAATTTCTATTGCTTCTAATGAAGTTTGTATCATGGGACCATAACTAATCAAAGTTACATCACTTCCTTCTTCCAATATCTTTGCTTCACCAATTGGAATTGTATAAGCTTCTTCTGGTACTTCTTCTTTTAATGCCCTGTAAAATCTTTTTGGTTCAAAAAATATTACCGGATCTTCATCTCTAATTGCCGAAATTAATAATCCCTTAGTTTCATATGGCGTTGCAGGTACAACCACTTTTAATCCTGAAGTATGTACAAAGTGTGTTTCTCCACTTTGCGAATGATAAGAAGCTCCCTTTATTCCTCCTCCATAAGGCGCTCTTATTACCATTGGACATGTGTATGCACCTCCTGTTCTATATCTAAACTTCGCCAAGTCTGAAACAATTTGATCAAATGCCGGGAATATAAAATCCATGAATTGAATCTCAACAACTGGTTTTAATCCGTATAAAGACATACCTATTGCAGTTCCTACAATTCCCGATTCATTTAGTGGAGTATCTATTACTCGTTTTGGACCATATTTATCGTATAAACCTTCAGTTGTTCTAAATACTCCTCCATTTTTCCCTATATCTTCACCAATCAATACAATTTTGTCATTCTTTTCCATTTCATTATCTAATGCACTTTTTACCGCTTGATTTAATGTCATTTCCATATCTATTTCACCAAATTCTTTACAAAATATTCTCCAGCTTTATATGAACTCCTTACTAAAGGCCCGGACGCCACATATTTGAACCCCATGTCTTCAGCAACATCTTTTAACTTAATAAATTCATCTGGATGGACATATTGTTTAATACTGATATGAAAATCTGATGGTTGAAGATACTGCCCAATTGTTAATATGTCCACATCTGCTTTTCTTAAATCTTCCATTGCAGTTATTATATCGTTATCTTCCTCACCAAATCCCAACATAATAGATGATTTTGTATAGATATTCGAATCTAATCTCTTTACATTTTTTAAAACTTCTAAAGATCTCTCATACGAAGCTCTTCTATCCCTCACAATCGGTGTTAATTGTTTTGTTGTTTCAATATTATGAGCTATTACAGTAGGTTTCGCTTTTACTACTGTTGATAGGTCCTTTATCTCTCCTGAAAAATCAGGTATTAATACTTCAATTAATGTTTTATTATTCTTTTTGTATATTTCTTCAACTGTTTTTGCAAAATGTGAAGATCCTCCATCTACTAAATCATCACGATCTACAGAAGTTAATACTACGTACTCTAATCCTAATTCTTTTACTGCATTTGCAGTATTCTCTGGTTCAAAAATATCAATAATTCCTTTTGGATTACCGGATTTAACATGACAAAATCTACAACCTCTTGTACAAATGTCCCCTAATAACATAAAAGTCGCAGTTCCTCCATCCCAGCATTCGTATATGTTGGGACAATTTGCTTCTTGACAAACTGTGTTTAAATTCAATTTATTTGCAGATTCTCTGACTTTTTTGTAATTATTACCTTGTACAAAATCTACTTTAATCCATTCTGGCTTTTGCAGATTTTGTTTTACTTGACTATTACTTAAAGCTCTACGAGGCAATCTTAAAATTTTTTCGTCTAACTATTAATAAACCATTTACTTTTTCTCAATAAAACTTTGGCATTTGTCTAACTTATTCAGTTTATTATGCAATAACCATGTCTTTTAATGCTGTATTAGGAACAACGAATGGAAATACATCTTCGTCGGGATTAATTGGTACGTCGATTACCGTTGCTACATCACTATTTAATGCATTCTTTAATGCTTTCTCAAATTCATTCATTGATTGCGCTCTTATTCCTTGAGCTCCATATGCTTCTGCTATTTTTACATAATCTGGAATTCCTTCGAGTTCTACTCCGATATATTTTCTTTCATAGAATAATCTTTGCCATTGCGCAACCATTCCTAACATTCCATTATTGAATATTACTGTAATTACTGGCAATTTTTCTGTTACTGAAGTTGCTAGTGCTGATTCCGTCATTTGAACACTTCCATCTCCTGCAATATCAATTACTGGCAAATCTGGTCTTGCAAATTTTGCACCTACTGCTGCAGGTAATCCCCAACCCATTGTACCTAAACCAGTAGATGTAAAGAAAGTACCGGGTTCTGCAACATCAAAGTGTAATGAAGCCCACATTTGATGCTGGCCGACTTCTGTTGTTACTAGACATTTATTTGGTAAAATTTCTCTCATCTTCTTTAACAACCTTGGTCCTGTTATTTCTCTTGGAGCTGGAAGAGGTTTACTTCTCCATATGTCCTTTATTTCATTTACTCTTTTAATCCATTCATATTCAGATTGTCTTTTTTGTGCTTTCTTTTCCATTGCCGCTAATAATAATGAAAGTGTAGTCTTAATGTCTCCAATTAAACCTATATCTGCATTTTTATTCTTTCCAATTTCCGATGGATCAATGTCTGCATGAATAATTGTCATTTCATTTCCAAATTCATCCCATTTTCCTACGGATCTATCTGAAAATCTTGCTCCTGCAGCTAACAATACATCTGACTCAATTACTAATTTATTTGCTTCAATATGTCCATGCATTCCAATTGGACCGAGTGATAAGTAGTGAGTTTCTGAAAAACCTCCTTTTCCTTTAAAAGTTGATACAACTGGCGCAACTAAAAATTCTGCTACTGCTTGTAATTCTTTAAATGCTCCTGATAGAATTACTCCTCCGCCTGTCATTATCATTGGTCTTTCAGCATTTAATAATTGGTCCGCTGCACGATCAATTGCTTCTAGATTTGCAGTTTGTAATTGTTGTATCTTACGGATGTTTGGTTTAGTAGGAAAATTAATTTTCATCTTTTCAGTTTGTGCGTTTTTTGGTATATCAATTAACACCGGACCTGGCCTTCCTGATGTTGCAATGTGAAAAGAATTCTTTATTGCTTGAGGAACTTCTGCTGATGTAAGAGGTTGATATGTATATTTTGTTACAGGTGTTGCAATACCAATTATGTCACATTCTTGAAAAGCATCCTTTCCTATCATATCTGATGCTACTTGTCCAGTTATTGCAATTATTGGTGAAGAATCAGCTATTGCTGTTGCTATTCCTGTAATTAAATTAGTTGCACCAGGACCTGATGTAGCAAAACAAACACCCGGTTTTCTTGATGCACGTGCATAACCATCTGCCATATGTGCTGCATTTTGTTCATGCCTAACTAAAATGTGACGTATATCACTATCATACAAAGAATCATAAATTGGTAAATTAGCTCCTCCTGGTAAACCAAATATTCCTTCTACTTGTTCATTTTCTAATGCTTTAATTAATGCATCAGAACCCGTTAATTCAGATATATTTTTTAACATTATTGATCATTCCAAATTACTTTATTGTCCAATCAGACTATGAGAGATTTCCATATTGCAATCTTTTATCCTCATCTTGATTCTCCTCTAACAATAATTGCTATAATTGGTTATAAATATACCGGACACTTAAGTAAAAATTTATAGAATTTATGGGATGTGAAAACATATGGAAGAACAATGTGTATTTTGTGAAATAATCAATCGAGATAGGCCTGCAAGCATAATCTTTGAAAATGATTTTTTAATCTCTTTTCTTGATAGATATCCTATTAATCGAGGCCATCTCCTAGTTGTTCCAAAAGAACATTATCAATATCTTACCGATATGGAAAACAATGATGTCGCTCGATTATTTGAAATCGTAAATATGCTTTCTAAACATGTGTGGAAAACAGTTGCTGCCGATGGCTTGAATATTAGCCAATCTAATGGTTTAGCTGCCAGTCAAGATATATTTCATGTTCATATTCATATAATTCCTCGATTTATTAATGACACAGATAATGATTCATGGCCAACAAGAAAAAACATTACAGAAGAAGAACTTGATAATTTAGCTTCTCTGATAAAATCTTCTTTAAATTAAATTACTTATGCTAATACTCTTAAGTATCTAACTCTTTAATAAAATTGGATCGAGTTATCATACATTATGATGGGCTGGTTTTTGCCAATCGTCTAGTCTGGTAGGATACCCCCTTGGCATGGGGGAGGTCGAGGGTTCAAATCCCTTCCGGTCCACTATTTATTTCTGATTTTTACTAATGCCTAATTTATAATAGATAATTATGATATGTTTTTATTAACTAGAAGGATAGAACTCTCATATGAAAAACATGATTCAATTATTAATGTCTAGCTTAATGTTATTTTTGTTAATTTCCAGTGTTTTTGTTATTTCTTTTCCTCCTGTTTATGGAGCTGGAGGTAGTTCAATTTCTAATGCAGTTGAATTAACAAATGGCAAAACTAGTGGAACTTGGGTAAGTGGAACTGAATATTATAAAATACATGTACTTGCAGGACAAACTCTTTCACTTAATGTTGATTTAATCTCTGGAACTGATATTGATTTATATTTATACGACCCTGATAGCTCCGATAGCGAAGAAGTCCAACTTGCTTCTTCTGTTAATGGTGACGGAATTGACGAAAATATTAAATTTACTGTTTCTAAATCTGGTTATTACTTTGTTAAATTAACTGGTAACAGATGGTCTGGTTTAGGCACTTATGACTTGAACGTATTCATAACTGACTTTGATGTTATTTTCTCTGATTGGGGAACTCAAACTGTCCCAGTTGAAGTAACTCCTGGAGACCTGGGTAATAATCTACAAGTTGTACTTAGAAATGGAGGAGATTTTGATATTACTAATCTCTCTGTCGAATTAACCTTGCCTGACGTTTTAACTAATCGTACTGGCGGCAATACTTTGTATGCTATTTCTACTACTACTGTAACTGCTGGTTCTACTAATACGTTTAATTTCCTCGTTAACATCGACGAAGATGCTTCTATTGGAACTTTATCAATTCCTTTAATAATTAACTATCAAACTACTACTGGATTAAATGGAATTTCTATCGATAAGAATGTCAATGTTCACATCAGTGGCAGAAGTTTCCTTAAACTTACTTCTAGTACTCAATTACTATTACCTGACGAATCTAATACTGTTGAATTTATTCTTCTTAATGAAGGTACTGCTAATACTGGTTCTATTGATTTATCTTTAACAATTCCATCTCCACTAAATCTTCTTGGTTCTGATAACAAATGGCAACTCTCTTCTTTAAATCCAGATCAACAAACTTCAATTTCTGTATCTCTATTCGCTCCAATATCTGCAGCAGGTAATAATTACCAGATTTCTGCTTCTATGGTATATGACAATTCTTTTGGAACTACTATTACTGAAACTCGTACAATATATCTTCGTGTTGCTGAAGTCACAAACAAAGGAATTGCTGTAGTTGATACATTTTGGGGTAGTCCAAACGACCAAATTTCAGTTGAACCAGGAGATAATAGCGTTAAACTCAATGTAGTAATACAAAACCGTGATACAGGACCTATTAGCGGAATTCAAGGCAAGCTAATTTCAAATAATCAATTTTCTGCTTCTAACGGTGCTAATTCATTAACTGGTTTCTTTGGCGCAACTGTTCCTAGCGGTTCTACATCTTCAGCTGACTTTCTAGTCGATGTTTCTGATTCGATTGAACTTGGAGAATACGATCTTCAATTAGATTTTTCATATTTAGATAAAGATTCATTATTACGCAACGAAATAATTGAATTCTCAGTTATCGTAGATGGTAAAAGTGATATCGAATTATCAATAAAAAATAATGTTCTTACAAGTGGTACAGAAAATGATTTAATCTTAGAAATCTCAAATATGGGAACTGCTCCTGCTTATTCAATATCCTTGTCTGTTTCTTATGGAACTTCATCTAGTATTCTTGGAACTTCTCTGAATGATAATACTCGAAAAATCGATCATTTACTAACTGATGAAAAATTATCTCTATCCTTCCCAACTTATGTTTCTCCAACTGCTCAAAAAGGACTATATCCAATTTCTGTTATTGTTGAATACCGAAATATCAACGGTTTACAAAAAACTATGTCTCAAGAATTTGGAGTTATCGTTAAAGACTGGTCTTCTCCATTCTCAATTAATATTCCTGATAATGTTCTCCAATCTGGAAGAATCACTACTCCGATAATTAATCTTCAAAATACTGGCGATGAAGATATTTCCGATATTTCAATTGATTTACAATTCTCTACTGTCCAATCTTCTGTTCTTCCTATATTTCTAAATTCAGGAAGCAATACTTGGAAATTTAATAAACTCAATTCTGGTGACTCACTTACACTTGATCCTGAAATCTTTGCATCACTTAGTGCTGCTGATACATCTAGCGTAGTTCAAGTTCATATATCTTATATTGATTCTCATGGATTCCCACACGAAGAAATTCGACCTATTGGTTTCACAGTTCGTGGATTAATTGACCTTACATTACAATCTGTTGAATTTGATCGCGAGATACTACCTGCTGGATTTAATGCAACAATTGTTGGTAATCTTCTAAACCAAGGCAATACTGACGCTCAATTTCTTACAATCTATATTCTTGACGGCGACGGCTTGATTTTGACTGCTGAAAGTTCTCAATATATTGGTGAAGTTGATGCAGATAGCTTGATTCCATTTAGCCTCGAATTCACTATTGACGATGGTGCTAGAGATGGTACTAATCCACTGGTTCTACAAATTGTATATGAAGATACATATGGCAACACATTCTTACATAGTTCCAACTTTGAATTTCTTATTGGAGGTTCACTTGCTGATTTGGAACCTGTTGTTATTGATGAACCTTCGGGTCCTGCCGCCTTCTTTTCATCACCTATTGCAATTATTGGTGTTGGCGCGTTTGTAATTCTACTTACTATTTTTGTACTTCGACGTCGTAGTTCCAAACAACCGTTTTAGGTATAGTTACATTGTCTTCAGCAATATTACAAACTGAATCTCTAAGGAAAGTATATTCGGGCGGTGGTTTAGATACTGTTGCTCTGGATAATGTAGAAATTAAAATTAATTCTGGAGAATTTATTGCAATTATGGGTCCTTCTGGCAGTGGCAAATCTACTTTATTGAACCTTATCGGTGCACTCGACTCTCCAACGTCGGGTAAAATCCAAATTGATGGTATTGAAACTACTACTCTTAATTCTGCTGGTTTGGCATTATTGAGAAATAAAAAAATTGGATTTATTTTCCAATCATTTAATCTAATTTCTAGATTTTCTGCTTTAGCAAATGTGGAGCTTCCTTTATCTATTCTTGGCGTAGGACCTGCCGAAAGGAAAAAACGTGCCTATGAAATGCTTAAGATGGTTGGTCTAGAGGATCGCTGGAAAAATAACCCTAATCAACTTAGTGGCGGACAACAACAAAGAGTTGCTATTGCTAGAGCTCTTTCTGTAGATCCTCCTATAATCCTTGGAGACGAGCCTACAGGTAACCTAGATACTAAAACCTCAAAATCTATCATTGATTTATTATCTAATCTTAATAAAGAAGTTGGAAAAACTATTATTCTAGTCACTCATGATCCTGAAGTTGCTATGAGATGTTCTCGTGTCATTACTGTCAAAGACGGCAATATTGATGACCATGATTATGATATTCATGAGAAAAAAACTATTTCTTGACATTTTGTTATTAATTTAAATATAAAATATTATTTCTATTAATTGTATAAATTGTCCACTTTCAACCCAATTACTACAATTCTGGCTATTAGTTTATTGATTGTTACTGCAAAAATATTTGCTCTAATTTTTAAAAGAATAAAACTCCCAGAAGTAATTGGAGAAATACTTGCAGGTGTTATCTTTGGTCCCTTTGCAATTGGTGGTCTTATTGTCTTAGCAGGAGAACCTCTCTTTTCAGGTCCTGTTAATGAAAACTTTGTTCTTGAAACTTTCTTTGAAATTGGAGGTATGATACTCCTCTTTAGCGCTGGATTAGAATTTACATTTAAACAATTTAGAAAGGCAGGACTTCCTGCATTTGTTATTGGAACTGCTGGTGTAGTTATTCCTTTTATCCTTGGTTATTATGGAAGTATTTTTGTCGGTTTTTCATCTACTGAATCTCTTCTTATTGGTGCAGCTCTTACTGCTACTAGTATTGCTATTACAATAAGAACTCTTGAAGAACTAGACCAACTCAAAAATGTTGAATCTCAAATCATGGTCTATGCTGCAGTGGTAGACGACGTACTTGGTTTAACTGTTCTTGGAGTGGTTCTTGCAATTGGCAGTACGGGTATTATCCCTGGAATTGCCAGTATCTTATCTACTACTGTACTTACTCTATCTCTTTGGATTGCTTTATTATTGGGTTCAGTTTATTTCTTACCTAAATTTCTCGATTTCGTGACTAACCTTACTGGAGAACTTAAATTAACTGATGACTCAGAGAAACATCCTCAATCTCCATCTACTCTTGAAACACTTGCGATATTCATAATTCTTGTATGGGGTGCAATTGCATATTACATGGGTCTTTCTCCTATTGTTGGAACATTTGCTGCAGGAATGGCAGTAGCAGGTTCTCGTTATAAACATCAAATTGAAATATTCAATAACCATATACGCATTATTTTTGCACCATTATTCTTTGCATATGTTGGCGCACAAATTAATCTTGCAGAAATTATTGGAATTGATCTATTTGCATTTGGTTTAATACTTGCACTTGCAATGGTTGGAAAATTACTTGGTTGTGGTATTCCGGGTTATGTATTCTTACGTAGCAGAATTAAAGCTCAGCGTATAGGTATTGGAATGGCTTCACGTGGAGAAGTTGGAATTGTTGTTGCCGGAATAGGTTATGCATCCGGATTAATTGATAGTTATTCTTATGCAGTTCTTATGGGAGTAATAATGGTTACTACTATTGTTAGTCCAATTCTGTTGAGATTAACTGCTGATTCAAAATAAAATTCTTATATTCGTACTGTTGTTTTAATTCTTAATGAATAATTCTTTGGAATATGATGCTGTGTTAATGCTAGAAGATGGTAGCAAATTTCATGGAACCGGTTTTGGAAAACCATCTACCGTTGTTGGCGAAGTAGTATTTACTACAGGTATGGTTGGTTATACTGAGTCTCTTACCGATCCTTCATTTGGTGGTCAACTTTTGTCCTTTACTTATCCTTTGATTGGTAATTATGGAGTTCCTGATTATTCTAATTGTGATGAATATTCTCTTCCTGCTCACTTTGAATCCTCTAAGATTCAACCTAGTGGTGTTATTGTAAACGAATTATGTACTTCTCCAAATCATTGGAGTTCTACCAAAACATTTGATGAATGGCTTAAATCCGAAGAAATAACTGGAATTTCTAATATTGATACTAGAAGTCTTACCTTGAAAATTAGAGAATCGGGCGTTATGATGGGTGCTATTAGCTACGATCCAAATAATTCTATCAACCCTGACTCTGTTCTAAGTAATGCCAAATCTTATGACACTTTTGAATTTTTTAAAAACGTAAGTACTCCTTCTCCTCAAACCTACGGAAATAGTGACGATATGATTGTAATCCTAGATTTCGGAGTAAAAAATGGCATCCTAAGGAATGTATTGAAAAGAAATTATTCTGCCACTGTCGTTCCATATAATTATAATCTTGATCAAATAATGGAATATAATCCTAAAGGAATAATTATTAGTAATGGACCAGGAGACCCTCAACGTTGCACCGATTATCTTGATACAATTAAACAAATCTGTAATTCTCCAATTCCTACTTTGGGAATATGTTTAGGCCACCAATTAATTTCACTTTCACTTGGTGCATCAACTTATAAATTACAATATGGACACCGAGGTCAAAATAAATCTTGTAAAGATTTGATTAGTGGCCGAAGCTATGTAACTAGTCAAAATCATGGATACGCCGTTGATATAGATTCTTTATCTAAAACAGATCTTAAACCTTGGTTTGTTAATCTTGATGATAATTCTTTAGAAGGTGTCAGACATATTAATCATTCTTGTATTGCAGTACAATTCCATCCCGAAGCACATCCTGGTCCTTATGATACTTCTTATGTTTTTGATGAATTCTTTAACATGGTTGTTGGTGATTCAAATTGAGCGATAAAATCAAAAAAATTCTTGTTCTTGGCAGTGGCGCAATTAAGATTGGTGAAGCAGGAGAATTCGACTATTCAGGTAGTCAATGTATTAAAGCTCTTAAAGAGGAAGGAATTGATTCTGTATTAGTTAATCCTAATATTGCTACAATTCAAACTGATTCACGTATTTGCCCCAAAGTATATTCTATTCCAGTAGTTCCTGAATTCGTTACTAAAGTCATTGAAAAAGAAAGACCTGATGCTATACTTCTAAGTTTTGGCGGTCAAACTGCATTAAATTGTGGAATTCAACTCGACAAGCAAGGAATATTGTCAAAGTACAATGTTAAGGTATTGGGAACTAAAATTCGCGGTATTGAAATCACCGAAGATCGAGACCTTTTCAAACAAAAGATGACTGAATCAGGTATTGATACTCCAAAAAGTCGTGCCGTATATTCTCTTGACGAAGCCAAAGAATTAGTCAAAGAACTTGGCTATCCTGTTATGATTCGTGCTGCTTATACTTTGGGCGGTAAAGGTGGCGGTGTTGCACATAATGAATATGAACTTGATGAGATTGTTATTAAAGGAATTGCCAATAGTCTTACTAAACAAGTTTTGATTGAAGAATATCTTGGAGAATGGAAACAGATAGAATATGAAATAATGCGCGATTCAGAAGGTAATTGTGTTACAGTTTGTAATATGGAAAATGTTCTTGGAATGAAAGTACACACCGGCGATAATATTGTTGTAGCTCCATCGCAAACAATTACAAATAGAGAATATCATAAACTCCGAGAAATTGCTATTAAAGCTGCTACTGCATGTGAAATTGTTGGCGAATGTAATGTACAATTCTCTTTAGATCCTAACTCTGAAGATTACAATGTAATTGAAATTAATGCAAGATTGTCTCGTTCTTCTGCACTTGCATCTAAAGCAACTGGATATCCATTGGCTTATCTTGCTGCTAAAGTTGTACTAGGTAAAACTCTTCCTGAACTTTTCAATCAAGTTACTGGTGTGACTACTGCTTGTTTTGAACCATCTCTTGATTATCTAGTAGTCAAAATGCCTCGATGGGATCTCAAAAAGTTTGAGAACGTATCAAGAAAAATTGGAACTCAAATGAAATCAGTTGGAGAAATTATGTCAATTGGAAGTACTTTCGAAGAAGCTCTTCAAAAGGCTATTCGTATGGTCGATATCGATAAATTAGGTTTATGTCAACCTGATTTCCATTCTGATTCTGACCCTGAAACACTTGAAGATAATCTTGTTCACTTTAGTGACGAAATTCTCTTTCATGTAGTTGAATCTCTTCGTTCCAATATGTCGCCTGAGGAGATCTCAAGAATATCTACCATTGACAAATGGTTTGTTGATAAAATCAATAATGTTGTAGATATTGAACGTAAATTATTGAAAAACCCTACTCTAATTGATAAATCAATTATTCTTGATGCCAAGAAGAAAGGGTTCTCTGATAAACAATTATCTCTTTATCTTGATAAAGAGGAATCTGAGATTCGTGAAATTCGAACTAATTATGGTATTCTGCCTAGAACTAAGCAGATTGATACTCTTGCGGCCGAATGGCCAGCACAAACAAACTATTTGTACATAACTTATGATGGTTCTACTGACGATGTTATACCATCTAATAAGAAAAAACTAATCGTTCTTGGTGCAGGTACTTATAGAATAGGTAGTTCGGTTGAATTTGATTGGTCTACCATGAACATGGTATGGGCATTAAAAGAACGCGGTTATGATATCGTAGTAGTAAATTGTAATCCTGAAACCGTTTCTACTGATTATGATATGAGCGATAGTTTATATTTTGAAGAAATTACTCTCGAACGGGTTCTGGATATTTATGATAAAGAACAACCTGATGGTCTTGTTGCATGTGTCGGAGGACAAATTGCAAATAATCTTGTTAACAAATTACAAAAATATGACATAAAATTATTTGGAACTTCTAGTTCCAATATTGATCGCGCTGAGAATCGTGAAAAATTTAGTGCACTATTGGATGAGATTGGTGTCTCACAACCATCTTGGCAAACGTTTAGTTCTTTGGATACTGCATATGAATTTGCTAAAGAACAAAAATATCCTCTTCTTGTAAGACCTTCTTATGTTCTAAGTGGTGCTGCAATGAGAGTTATTTGGACTGATGATAATCTTAAAACTTTTCTTGAAGATGCCGCTAAAGTTAATGCTGATTATCCGGTTGTTGTCAGTAAATTCATTCAAGATGCTCGCGAAATTGAAGTTGACGCTGTATCTGATGGAGATAATGTCTTTATTGGAGCAATTCTTGAACATATAGAAAAAGCAGGTGTACATTCGGGCGATGCAATAATGACTATTCCTCCTCGAACTTTGGATCCTAGTGAAGAAGCATTGATTATAGATTACACGAATAAAATTGCAAAACAACTAAAAATTAAAGGTCCATTTAACACACAATTTATCGTTAAAGACGGATCTGTTTCTGTTATTGAGTGTAATCTCCGAGCCTCTCGTTCAATGCCTTTTGTTTCAAAATATAGTGGTGTTAACCTTATGCAAATGGCCGCTTCTGCAATATTGGGGAAGACAATTTCTTCTAGTTTTCATAATTATCGTAATATTCAATCTGTTGGCGTAAAAGTTCCTCAATTTTCTTTTATGCAATTGGATGGCGCAGATCCGAATCTTGGGGTTGAAATGCAATCTACTGGAGAGGTTGCATGCTTTGGAAAAAATTTCTATGACGCTTTTCTTAAATCACTTATCTCTGCTGGTTATAATATCCCACGTAAAAACGGTAGTATTCTCGTAAGTATCGGAGGTACAGAGAAAAAACAAAAACTCTTACCTGTTATTAAAAAATTCTCTAAACTTGGTTTTAAGACATTTGCTACTGAACATACTGCTGATTTTCTTGATTCTAATAATATTGATTCTATTGCACTTTACAAAATTGGCGAATATGAAAGAAAACCTAATCTAGAAGATTATTTAATTAAACGCGAATTTGATTTAATTATTAATATTCCAATGATTAAATCTTCTACTAATGCTGATTCAATAATAGAAGATGAATATTTAATACGACGAAAAGCAGTTGAATTAGGCATTCCAGTTATTACAACAATAGAACTTGCTGAAGTTTTTGTAGATGGAATTGATTGGCTCAACGAAAATAAACTTACAATTATGCAAACTGCTAAACAATAAATTGCTAATTTAAGTTAAATTTCTCTTTAATAATGGGTAAAATTTCTTTTAAATCCTTTTTATTCACAATTGAATCTGATTTCTCATTGATTAGTTTTGTTCCATTGAAAGAGATTCTTAGCCCTGCTAAATCAAATAATTTTATGTCATTGGCACCATCAACTGTTATTACAATATCATCTTTCTTCTCATCCATCATTTCTAATGTACCTTTTATCGGTACTGTCTTGTCTGATCCTACTATCACTTCTACTCCTTCTAATTTCTCCTCGTTAAAAATCAATTTATTCGAAAATGCATAATCTATATGTAATTCTTCTTTAATTCTATCAATTAAAATATCTGGTCCACCTGATACTGTTAACGTCTTAAATCCTAACCTTCGTAATTCATCAAATGTTTCTTTTGCGCCATTCATGATGGGCATATCATCAGACACTCTTTTACAATCGTTATACGATACTCCTTTCAATTCATTAATCCTTTCTATTAGACCTTTTTCCCATTCTATCTCTCCACTGATTCCTTTCTTAGTTATTTCCCAAATTTCTTCTTCTTTTCCAACTACTTTAGCTAATTCTGGTAAAAATTCACCATCAATTAAAACTCCTTCTGTATCAAATATTGCTAACAATGATTATCCTCTTGATTAATCATTAGTTTAAATTCGTTAACTAATAAACCTGCGTAAAATATTATACGTATCTTTTTAATTCTGAATTATTTTCTGCTAATTCTTTTAATATTACTGCACTAGTTTTATCAATCAAACTCATACCTTTTCCTGAAATAATTCTTCCTTTCAGTTCTTTTTTCTCAATAAAACCTGCTGATTCTAATTGTTGTAACGGTTTTCTAATTGCTGATTGTCCTGCACTTCTTTGATGTCTTTTTGCGAATTTAATTTTCTTTTTACCTCCATAAAAATCTTGCAAGTCTGATAATCCTATTGGTCCATGTAAATAGACTTTTCTTAATAATGACGCACATCTTTCATACCACCAATCATCATTTTGTGGTGGTCTTTCTGCATGAGATCCTGTTTTGACAAATTCTGACCATTCAGGAGGCTTAACTATATTTTCTTCCTTTAGCTTATTTGCTAATGTTTCTATCAACTTATCTGCTGGTACTTCATTCACGTTTGTCAAATTCAGATTCACAATAATTTATATCATATATAGGTTTGACTCTTGTTCCTTATCTTTCTGTAAGTAAAACCACAATGAAGACATGTGATATTTACTGATTTCCTTACCTTCGAAAGTCTTATTCTTGAATTAAATCCAGGTACTATGAATCTCTTACATTTATGACAAAATAACATCCTTTGTGAAAATCCTGATTTAATATTGAATTTTTTAGAAAAATCTCTAGCCTGTTTCGCTTGGATTTCTGCAAGATTATGACTATGTTTTAACGATTTCTCTATCTCAACCGATAGATGATTTACTCTATTCTCTGCTATCTGACGTTTTTTTTTCTTAATATTCAATTAATCTACAAAATCTATTTAACATTAAGAATTTTTTATACATTGTGGAATATCTTAACATAATATTGACTGAATCTGCATTGGAACTTGTCCCCGACACACTCAAAACTAAATCTCGTAGTAACAATCACACATTTCTTGATAAAAGCTATCATTCTCATCTTATGAAAAATCTTGATAATATCGACAAAAGAGGACGACCTGATATTGTACATATGAGTTCTCTTTCAATCACATCGACTCCTTTGTACCTGGAAAAACAAATCAAATTTTACATACATACGATTTCTGATTATGTAATTGATTTTAATTTTGGCGTACGGTTGCCAAAATCTTATCATCGCTTTATTGGATTATTGGAAAAATTATTTTTTAACTATGTAAATGACGAAAAATCCGACCCTTTGATTAATATTTATGAATCTTCATTTTCTGAACTTATTACTGATATCAAATCTGACCATGTTGTTGGCTTGTCACGCCAAGGAGAAACTCTCTCATCGAATTACTTGTCTGACACAATAATTAATTCATCACATCCAACTTTATTGATTGGGGGGTTCTCTCACGGAACATTCTCAAAAAACGTTCTTGGTTGTGTAGATGATCTAATATCTCTCGGCAATTTCAATCTCGAATCACATACTGCCTGTTCAAGAATCATATATGAAATCGAGAAACAAAATCCTAATTTTTCATAAATATTTTTTATCTACTAATATCTCTTAGAATCTAGCGGTTGTCGTCCAGTCCTTTAATTAGGGGAAAACCTGGTCTAGGACACGGGGTTTCCAACCCCGGAACACGGGTTCAAATCCCGTCGACCGCATTCTCAAAAATTAAAATATATACAAATTGCAAACATTATATTCTATAATATAGAAATTTATTCACTGCCGAGGTAGCTCAGCCTGGGAGAGATTATATAACTCCAGCACTCCGCTGAAGCCGGAGCTGTCGCCGGTTCAAATCCGGCTCTCGGCATTTCTAATTAGTTATATATTATTTTTCTAATTTTATTCTGTGTCTCAAAACATCTTTTCAGATAAAATAGAACTTCTTGTTTTAGATTTAGACGGTACTGTTTTTGGTAATTCTCGACTTCTTCTTGAAGAAATCGAAGATATTAGAAGTCTTGTAGATAGTGGAGTTCGTGTAGTTATTTCTAGTGGTAGGGCTTTACATTATGTTCTTGGTATATCTCGATGCTTAGGATTAGAAGATGTTGTTATTTGCGAAGAAGGTACAGTTACGTACGATTGCCGTACCCATGAATTAATTTTGTTGGGCGAACAAAAAGACTTGATTTTATTGAAAAACAATCTTTCTTCTTGGTTGCCTTTCTGTATAATTCCCAAAGAAGCTCACCATGATAAAAACGTCATTATTGCTCTTGATCGAGAACCTCGAATAAATGTCGACGAATTTCTTAACGAAGTTTCAGAAGTTATTTCTACGAAAAATCTTAATCTAAACCTTACTAGATCCGACGAAATGATTAATCTTATGCCGCCTAATATCACTAAAGGTTACGCGTTAGAAAAGTTATTGAAATCTGAAAAAATTAATCCTGATTCTGTTGTTGCCATTGGGGACTCTCTCAATGATTTGTCAGTGTTCGATGTAGTAAAATATTCTGTAGCGGTTTCTAATTCTCATGATCTAGTAAAAGAAAAATCATTTTATACATCAAATAAAACAAATGGGCATTGCGTCTCGGAAATTATCAAATTTATTATTTCTAATAATAAACAATACTAGTGATTCATAAAAAATCATTTTTATTTATCTAATTATATTATTTGATATGGAAGTTGAATCGTGGAATCCTGATTGGGGAGAATTAAATGAATCAAATATGAGAAAACATCTGGAAGAAGAAGGATTTAATGTAATTACTTATTCTTATAGTCCAGGTACATATTTCTCTGAACATTCCCACACTATTGACAAAAAAGATACAGTACTTTCTGGCAAGTTCAAAATGACGGCTCTTGGAAAAGAATTCATTTTAGGACCTGGAGATATGTTGCTTGTTCCTGCTGGAACTATTCATACTGCTGAAGTTATTGGAAATCAACCTGTAATTAGTCTCGACGCAACTAAATATTAATCTAATTAGAATTTCTTTATTCCTATTACAAAACCAACTACAAATGGTATTGCCATTTCTAATTGTAGTATCACTATTGACCATAATGAAGTTGCTAAAGTTGCTGCTTGTCCAAAAATATATTCAGATATGTAATTAAAAATTGGTAATGTATCTGCATATCCTGAAGCAGGGATGATAAAAAATATTATACCAAATAGAACAACAAGTATCTTTGCCACTCGTTTGAAAAGATATGCAGATGCAATACCTCCTACTAATGAATAACCCATAATTGTAATTATTGATGAAATCTCTGCCATTATCCTAATTGTGTGTCTAAGGCAGATAAATTTTTGTTAATTATAACGCCGTGAGCGGGATTTGAACCCGCGATTCCTTGCGGAGACAGGATGTTTGCAGAATAGCAATCCTGCGCCTTACCAGGCTAGGCAACCACGGCATAAGAAATGTCGGCATTGCCATTATTAACGTTTAAAAAAAATTGAAAAAAATATATAAATTAATTAGAATTTTCCAGTTCTGAAAACTCTTATTCCTGCTATTCCAATCCATAGACCAAGAATTACTGCTTCTATAAACTCAGGAATAGCTACTCCTTCAGGATAAATGCTGCCTATTGGCGTTCCTAATATTCCAAGAACTGCACCTCCAATTACTACTAATGAAACTATTCCAGATCCAATCGAAAATATTGCAAAATTCTTATCCCTTGTACGTCTTTCCACTCCAATTATGATTAATCCTATTGGCGTAAAAATAAAGTAAATTAATGCTACAATTAAATGAATTGTACCTGAAACACTGTATGGAAATACTCCCACTAATGCCAGGTTTATTCCACCGATAAATATTAGAGAGTATGCTATCTTGTTCATTAAATTATCTGGAATGGTTTTTCTGGTCGAAGAAACGAAAATAGCTATTAAAAGTCCTGCTACAATCATGCCTCCATTAAATGTCCATGTTGCAATCTGTGTGTCACCTTCTTGTGCAAATTCTGAGATAAGTCTTCCTTCTTGTTCAACACCCAAGTCACTTAGAGCATGTATTGGCCACTCAAACCAAGGCGAGAAATAAATAGAAACTAATACTGCTAAAATCCCGATTATTGGACTAGCTATTCCTATTACTCCAAACTTTCTTACTTTGATATTTTCCGCCATCGTTATAATCTATATACGCATAAAGACGTTTAAGATTAATGGCAACAGAGCCACTGGGATTCATATCACTCCCAAGCCCTTTTCCAATCTTACAAAGTCATTCACGTAGACGTGAAAGCGCAACCACCCTACTATACGGATGCTCCCTCCCGGACCTGTCCGGTTTCAGTAGTTGAAGAATTACTATTTCCTTCGAAATAGCTATCTCTTGTGACCACCAATCACGGCGTGATTTCATTCAAGCAAGACGGCAGGTACCTGAAAATTATACTTTAACCAGTGGTTACTGGCGCTGCATATAGCCGGTTTCAGCAAGGAGGACGGCTATCCCCCCAACCCTACCTGTTGCCAATAAAGTAATTATTTTCATAATATATAGATGACTTGTTATTTTCATATTCTATTGCTTCTTTGACGAGCATAAATCGCAAAAATCAATACTAGACCTACAGTTGCAATTGTAAATATAATTTCATTCTCTGTTCTTGAATAATTCTCTTGCAATTCATTTACAAAGAACACATTATCGGGGACATTTTCTATCCTTGTATTCCTCTTAATTACATCTGATAATCTAGTATTGTCTATATCTTCAACAATATCTTTCAAATCTGGATCGTTCAAATAGAATAAACGATCTCCGTTTCTCGTCCTTTCAAATTGTTCTTTAATTATATAATATCCAGTTTCTCCAAGTGTTGAACCTTCTACGTGCTCTTCTGATAATACCCCGATTATTGGATCTAATTCATCCACACCTCTATATGCCTGATTCAATCGTCTTATTATTTCTTGATCTGAATTTATTTCTTCAAATTCCTTTACAGGAATTAGACCAATTTCTTTTCGTATTGAATTATAATCTGGTATTCCGTGATCTCTTGCTCTTATTATGTCTAAAACACATAAATCTAAACCTCCTCTTTGAGGCTCTTCAAATAAAAAGTTCCTAATACTATCGTGATAATATATGTCACTAGCTTGTTGATTTGTTACAATTATTCCTTTTATAATTGAATCAATTCCATGTTTTTGAATAATTGAAGGGTTGAAAAAACCCTCTTGCATTGGAATAGTTTGTTTTACGTTTGTTTCATTGACTAAAATGAATTGTTCTCCTATTTGACTATGTCCAATTCTAAATGCTACGACCGAAAACAAATGAGAAATCTGTGGATTCACTGATTTATCATATCCTACATAAGGTTCTAATTCTATACCTAGGGATGGTATGAATTCATTATATGTTATTGATTGGATTATTGCTGTGTTTATCTTTCTTGCCATTTGAAATATTTCTTCGTCACTCAATTCAGGATTGTCGTTAATAATTTCTTCTGCTATCCGATTGTGTTCTCTTACAAATAATGTGTTAATTGCTGTTAATGCAATATTTTCATTCGCTCTTGTATCTCCTGAAAAAAATGCTAAACCTCTTACTCTTTGTTCTTCTATTGAATTTACGGGTGCTAATCTCAATAAATCTCCATTTTCATGTTCTGTTGTGATTAATTTTCCACCTTCAAATGTTCTTAATTCATTTGCACGTTGTTCTGACGTTCCATATATTACACTTCCATCTAACCATGGAGTTACTGTGTTTATTTGTTCACGGTTATTCTCATTTGATATCCCTGTTCTAACATCGTATAGACTTCGAAATACAGACATCATTGTTTGACCTTCTCGATAATATGGATCGTTATTTGGTGCAATAATCTGAATTCTTTCTAAATTTTGTAATCTTGTATCAAACACTGCGGTTGGAGTAAAATCTATATCGTGAGAGATGAACTGTCCCCATACCCAATTCATATCTGATAAATCTCTTTCATCAATAATATTTGAACCTGGTTGCTGATCACATACTGTATTACTTATGACTCTGGGATTGGGACTTTCTGAATTGGATAGTTCTGATATTCCATCTGAATATGCTTGATTAACTAATCTTCGAAGAGTCAAATTCGCCTCTCCCCATTCTAAATTCTCTTTATTATTTTCTGAACCTTTAAAATTATAAGAATCTGATATATTGATTGAATTATATTGTCCAAATACAACTGAAGGTAGTAATATTAATATAGAAACTATTAATATTACTATTTTTTTCATTTGTATGACTCGTTTATTAATTATTTTATTTCGGAAGTGATACTGCTAGTTGTTCTAATCTCTTTACATTTACATTAGAACCAACAGTTAAGTCTCCAGTGAAAGTGAACTTTGGACCGAATATTGCATAATTAATTGGTGCTTCATTTTCATCAAATAGTGCTGTATATGAAAATGCTTTTCCATCTACTGCAACAATCTCTGATTTGAATGGTTCAGGTTCTATTCTCGAACCATATATCGTTCCTCCAGCAGATGCTTCCGTAAAACAATCTCCTGAATCACTTTCTAAAATACATGTTGAATTCTCTGCTTCATCAATTGATTTTACATGAAGTGAGGATGTAGACATCAACATGAAAAATGTATTTGCTTCAATTGGCACTTCACCCATCAAATACGTTGGCATTATGAAAGATTCTGGATTATTATCCACTCTACAGAATGCTCTTTTTTGATCGAAGTAAAATACCTCGTCCATTCTTACAGTTGGCTGTTTGTCAACGGTGTTTGGCATGTTTTTTACATTGCTTCCACCTCCAAATATTGCCCATCTTTGTAGGTCTTCTAGCTTGTTATTCAAATCGACTAAGTCGGTTTGCAATTGGGAATTTCTATCTCTTTCTTCTGCAAGATTGCCGTTAGAATTTAGGAACCCCAATCCTCCTATTCCTAAACCTACTGCAGCTCCTCCTGCATATTTTATAAAATCTCTTCGATTTTGTTTGTCAG
>MDTE01101976.1_pt1 | contig 51390 bp, 40 predicted proteins | sample 811231 | NCBI WGS metagenome assembly MDTE01 (sample SAMN05326651, study PRJNA326480) | marine metagenome | isolation source: seawater | place: Indian Ocean: Red Sea | collected 2010 | reverse complement strand
GGGTGAGACGCGGTTGGGAGAGAGCGGCGGCGGCGTTAGGGGCGTATCGACGCGAGCGAAAACAGTTCGAGGCGGCGACTTTGGGCGCGGGGGTTGGCGACGCGGGGCGCGGTTTGGAAACGCGATCCGGCGCGGCGATCGGGGTCGCGGCGGTGGTCGCGGCGGTGGTCGCGGCGGCGATCGTTTCGGAGGCGGCGGACGCGGGGGCGGCGCGCCGCCGCCCGGGGGCGACCGTCCGCGATTCGGTCGACCCTTCTGAGACTCACTCTTGACTCGGCGAAGACACGCGGTTCGACGGCGGGGTTCGCTTCCAATCGACATCATTCATAATACGACACACGACACGACCTCACTCACTCTCGCGCGCGTCGTCGCCCGCGGTGCGTCTCGTCTCGTCGCTCGGCGAAAAGCGCGTCCTCGAGGCAGCGGCGTCGGGACTTGACACCGCGCCGCGCACGCCTCGCGCGCGGCTCGTCGCGCGCCGACGAGACCGCCACGCGCGAGGAAACCGTCGCGCACGTGTCTCGGCGCGCGCGCGCATCGCACACGAACGCGTCGCGCGTCGCGCGGGTGACGGAATTCGGGTTGGATAATTAATCCTCGTCAGCGGTCGACGGTTCGAAACATGCAGGCGGGGAAGCGCGCGGTGTCGGTGATCGGCGAGACGTTGGCGTCGAGCGCGCTCATCGCGTCTGCGGGAGAGCGCATCCTCCGCGCGCGCCCGAAGATGATCGCGCTGAGCGGTCCGGGAGGGTTCCTGGGCGCGCGAGTGCTCGACGCCGTGCTCGACGCGCACGAGTACAGACGCGCGCACGGACTCGAGAGCGGAGAGGTGCTGTTGTTCTCGTCGTCGCCGGGGAATCTGATGTCGAGATTGACGCGTCAGTACGGAGCGGATCGATTGAAAGGGGTACGGGCGTCGCGAGTGGATTATTATTTCCAACACGACGTGGACTCGTGGGAAGACCAGTTGGGGTCGTTGGGCATGGCGGGTCGTGATTCCGTCTTTATGAATCTCGCCGGTCTCGCCGGTCCGGTGTCGGGGCGGGAGGACGCGATGCGGTGCGTGAATTACTTGGCGCCGATCGCGGCGGCGCGTGCGTGCGAGAATTTAGGATTCGGGCACTTCATTCAGAGCAGTACGCAAGCCACAAAGGCGGAGCGCGCGGGGCAGGTGCCGTACAGTCGTTGGAAGGCTATGGCTGATTTTTCGTTGGCTCGGCTACGAGAGTTGCCCGTCACGGTGTGCGCTCTGGGTATGTTGTACGACAAAGACCAGGGCATCGTCGGACAGAGAGGAGATTTGTTGAACATCATCGACTTGACGCTCCTGCCGTTAACGCCCATCATGGGCGACGGGTCGGCGCCTTTACAACCTTTGGAGGTGAAAGATGCGGCGAATAGACTAGCGTTTTTAGGTCTGACCGACGTGAAGGAGCTCCCGGTGCACAAACTCGGAGACGAGGAAGGCGATACGATTTGGAGTCGAGGATCTTGGTCGCGTCTCATCAGCGAAAACGAACAGAGACAATTCACGCTGCGCATGTACGACGCGGTCGGTCCCGAGACGCTGAGCATGTCGGACTTGATTAAAAAGTTCGCCGAGCTTAATCAACGCAAGCTTCGTCCCGTTCACGTCGACTACAGGAACTTTGAGCGAGTGTTGAACGTGGCGTCGTTGGGAAACTTGAATAGACAATTCGTCTCGCTCCTGCGAAGCGAGCAAGACGCCGAGAACCCCATCGTTGGCAACCCAGACGCATTTGAAAAGTTACTCGGTCCAGACGCCAAACTCTGCACGCTGAGTGACCTGAAACACGTCACTCACCGGCGGCAGTTTCCGTACTTCGCCACACTCGGATGGGCCATGCAAAACTACGGCGTCATCTGGCCCGGCATCCTTCTCGGCACGGAAATCCTCGTCACATACCTCTTCGGTCAAAAGTATTCCACCGAAGACTACTGGCGATACACGCGCCTCACCCTGAAGGCTTCTTTCCTAGCCTGCGTCGTCGGAGGCGGCGCCCATTTCGGCGGCGAATCCGCCGCGCGGCTCATAGAAATCTTACGCGCGACGCTTCCACCGCCATCGCAGCCGTAGCGAGCGAGCAGTGTTGTACACCAAGCATTGATCTGTATTCCATCGAACGACGGTCTTCTCGCCTTCGTCCCGGAAAACCCACGACGTCGCGGGAAACTCGCGTCGGCGCGTCTCTCCGTCAATTTTTGAAAAATTGCGTGACCTGTCGTCCACAGATCGCGACTTCCCTCGGGATCGTCCACCGCGCGCGCGACGCCATGCCGCCCGCGAAGACGTCAAAACAAACCTCCACCGTGCGACGATCGGTCGATGCGTCGCGTCCGTCGTCGTCCGCGGCGGCCAAGGCGCGATCGACGGAGACGGCTGACGGCACGAGGCTCAGCGTGCAGCAACAGTGTTTCCTTCAGGCGTTGCTCGCGCGCGGCATCATGGACTCGGGAGATGCGGAAAGTTTGTACAGGTGCGTCGTGTCCGCGCGCGAACGGGTCGGCGCGAGGCGAGGCGCCGCGCGCGCGTCGTCGTCGAGAGAATAGTGGACTCACCGTCGTCTTTGGTTTGAACAGAGAAATCGTCGAGGACGACAAAGCGGACGATTTCATGGGATTCTGGGGGGAGATTGCGATCGCGTTAAAGTTTTTAGACCTTGAGATTCGCGCGACGAAATTCGAGGACGACGGAAGGACGTACATGGCGGTGGTGAACAACGGCGCGACGCAGGTGGCGAAATTGGCGACTCGACTCTCTCCGCAAGAGATCGCGCTCTTCCGAATCGCCCTGGATGAAATCTTACGCGACGACAAGACGGTGGAACAAGGCATACATTTCATGAACGCCATGAATTACACCGAGTTACAGACGCAGAGAGCCCCGACGCAACCGACGCAGTTGACGCAACGCGAGTTGCAGACGCAGACGGTGCAAAAGATGAGCAAAACCGACAAAGAGGCCACGCTCAATCAACTCATCGCCGACCGCTGGCTCTCGTACGCCGAAGACGGCGAGCGTCTCCGCCTCGGTCCGCGCTCGTTTCTCGAACTTCGAGAGTTCATCTTAGATCAAGCGCCCGAACGCGCGAGAGAGCGGTGGAACAAGTTGTTATGAGAGTTGTATCATCATCATTTGTCTCGACCCGTGCCGCAGTGATCGCCTCGCCGCGCCTCGCTCGACGGTGTCGACGAACCTCGCGCACGCGAGCGACATGTCGCACGCGCGCGGCCCGATGCTCTTTTGCTGCGAGACGTCGACGACGTCCGACGCGCGTCCCGACCAGCCGCCGGCGCCCAGGCTCGTGCGAGACGGCGACCTCGTCGTCGTCGTCGAGGGATTCAACAGCGCCGTCGCCGCGCGCGCGCGGGCGGGCGCGGTGTTTTCTTCCAAACACGGCGCGTTTCATCACGACGATTGGATCGGGCGCGAGTTCGGGACGAGGGCGCGCTCGCGAGAGGGGAGAGGGTTCGTGTGGGTGTGCGCGCCGACGCCCGAGCTCTGGACCAAGGTGTTGGAGCATCGCACGCAGATTTTGTACGCGCCGGACATCGCGCTCGTGTGCGCGGAGATGGAACTCGCGCCGGGGAGCGTGGTGCTGGAGAGCGGGACGGGGTCGGGAAGTTTGACGCACTCGTTGGCGCGGTGCGTGGCGCCGACGGGACGGGTGTGGACGTACGAGTTTAACGAGACGCGCGTCAACGCCGCCAAGGAGGAATTCGAGGATAATGGAATCTCAAAGTACGTGACGGTGGTGCACAGAGATATTCAGCGCGACGGGTTCCCGGAAGAAATGGCGGGGGGCGCCGACGCCGTGTTTCTCGATTTGCCGGGTCCGCATCAGTGCGTGGAGAGCGCGGCGAGGTCGCTTCGCCCGGACGGGGTCCTGTGCACGTTCTCTCCGTGCATCGAACAAGTGCAAAAGACTATATTAGAGATGAAGCGTCGCGGGTTCGCCGACGTGAAGACGGTGGAATTGCTCGGTCGCGACTACGACGTCGAAGGCAAATATTTGCAAACGGATTTGTCAGCGCCTCTGAGCAAAACCACCAAGATTGGATGGAGAAAAGATCACAAGCGTCGACGAGACGGCGACGAAAGCGCCGAAGATGTTGAGGACAAGAAGGTCGCCACGGTGATTACCTTTCCACGGCAGCGTTTGCAATCGCACACGGCGTATCTCACGTTTGCGCGTCTCGTCCCAGAGCCGGAGGGGTGGAAAGAAACTCTCGCCGCGCGTGGTAAAAAGTTAGTCATCGGCGAGGATGTCTTGAAACGAGCGGCGGATATATTGGCGAAACGTCGGCAAAAGCCCCAGCCGCAACCGACGGCGACACAGAAAGTTCTGCAAGACTTAGGAGAGTACTCGGACTAGAAAATTTGGTAAAGAATCGCTATTTTCTCCTAGAATTTTGTCCCCCGCCGCCCATCCAAGGCGCGAAAAACGTGTTGTTGACTCCCCACAACACGTCCTGCGTCTCCACGAACGCATCGATCAGCGCTTTCCTCCCATCCCCCGCGGCTAAACCGCTCGCCGCCGCGCTCGCCGCCGCCGGCGCCGCCGCGAGCAACGTCGGACCCACGGACACGCCGAGCGCCGCGCGCTGCATCAAATCCAACTCCACGGGTTCATACGCTTCGATTCCATCCAAATACTCGATCCAATCTGCATCGAGCCCGTGGTATCTCGCCCCGTCGCGCAGCAACGTCATGTATCGCGCCGACGCGAGTTGTTCCCCGAAATTCGGAAGTGTTCGATGCGACAACGTCCGACACGTCAACGCCTCCCCCTCGTACGTCTCGCACCGCACATCGAGAACATCATACGAGCCCTCCGTTCGAACCAAATACTCCCACTCGTCTGACGTGATTTCGTGCGCGACGCCGTGGCATTCGAGCTCGAAGCGTCCGCTCGCGTCCGCTCGAGCCTCGCGCACCGAGGCGAACGCAGGTTCGACGTACGGCAATCCCGGGACGTTAAACACGAGCTCGTACCCGCGCAGCACCACGGCCGACGATCGCGTGGGTTTCATCGCGCGCATCCCCTGAAACGTGTCGACGTTCATGTTGGAGCCGTACGCAAAGTAGAGCACTGTGTCATCGTCGACCGCGGCGCGCGCGACGACGCGACGCGCGCGAGGCGACGACGACGAGACGCGCGACGTGGACGCCGATCGCGCCGCCATCGCGCGGGCGAGAGAGGACGCCATGACGCGCGCGCGGTGCGTAATGTGGATGGAGGTCTCGCGCGGTTACAAAGGCGTCGGTCGACCGCCGCTACATTCTAAAAAATCTCACCGCGACGCGCACGCGGTGATGGAATCGGAGACGCCGCGCAGTGTCGTAGAAATCAATCGCTCCCGCCCGACGGTCCTGGCGGCGGCGGTGGGACGTTGACCAGGGGCGGTTGGCCGGCGGCGCCGAAGAGCGCGCCGGCGTTGGAAATCAAATTTTGCAAATCTTGCGCTTGAAACGCCACCTGCGGTGGTGGTGGCGGTGGGACTTCGCGAACGTGCGTCTCGTAGGGTGCGTGCTGCGTCGGTGCGCTCGGTGGCGGCGGTGGCGGGGGCACGTCCACGAGTTGGTGTTGGATCGGCGGTTCTTCGCACGCCGGCGCGCGTCGAATGTCCTTGGCGTTCGGGCCGAGACCTCTGGGATGAATCATCATCCCGATCATTCCCGCGGACGGGGGCACGTGACCCGGCGTGAGCTCGACCGTTGTGATGACTTTATCCGCGTGTTGTCCGCGAGGGGCGAGGTAGAGTTCGATGTCGTCCGCTTTAGCGACGCCGCATCGTTGACGTTGGCGATAATGCTTGACGAGCTTGGCGAGCGCCGCCTCGGCGTCGTCCCCACCGCTCGGGGCGGGCGAGACGTGCACGAGCGTCACCGCACGCGACGTGGACGAACGGTGAACTTGTTTCACGAAGGATTGCATCGATTTGTAATCGACGCGACCCTTGACGGTGAGGCTTTCCGGCATGAGGTCGCCGACGCGCGCGCCTTCGCCGCCGATGGGCGCGCAGCGCACGCGCAACGTCGGCATGCCGTGGATCTCGATCGTGCCCTCCCACGCGCCGTCCGGAAGCGGGACGTCTTCGCGAACGTCGACGTCTTCGGGATCGTATTCGTTCTCGTCTGGAATCTCAGACGGGGCTTCGGGTTCGTATTCTTCGTCTCCGTCGTCCTCGGCTCGGTACGCCGGTTCCGGTTCGTATTCCGGTTCGTCTCGCTCATCTTCGTCCTCGTCTTGTTCCTCGTTCTCCTCGTCTTCTTCGTCCTCTTCGCCGTTGGCGAAGTGTTCGAACGACACGAATTCCGTCTCGCTGCCGCCCGCCGTCGCCGTCGTCCCCGGTTCGTCCTCGGGTTGTTCCTCTTCGTTTTCCTCCTCCGGCGACGCGACAGTCGTCGTCGTCGCGGGCGCCTCGTCGCGCTCCGTCGCCGTCGTCTGTTCCACGACGTCTTCGCGCGCCAACGGTTCGTCTTGCTTGATCTCCACGTGAATCTCATTCTTACCATCCTTCTTCACGACCAAATCCTCGAGCGCGACGCCCTTGACGAACGCATCCTCGCCCGCCGCGCGTTGTCTCGCCTCGCGCCACTCGACCAATTCCTTATTCGCGAGTTCCTGCGGCGACATCCCCACCACATTCTCCGGGCGTAAATCGTTCGCCAACACGCGCGCCCGAAGCTGAGGGTTATGTGCATCCTTGAGATTGAACATCAACGATCTCGCGCGCGTGCGGTAATCCTTATCCACCGATCCGCACTTGGCGTACAGCGCCGACTCCACCGCCGTCGCCACCTCGCTCGGCGTCCTCTCCGCCCGCTCGTGTCCACTCTCCACCGCTTCCTTCGCCGCCGTCTCCAACGCCGCCTCCACGCTCTCTCGAACCTTTTTCCGAATCTTCCCCTCCTCCGCCAACACCTCCGCGCGCTTCTCCGCCGCGCGCTTCTCCGCCGGTTTCGCGCGCTTATTCGCGCGCGCCTCCTGCGCCGCGCGTCTCGCCATCACCTCCGCCGCGTGCGCCTCGTCCCTGAACACCGGCCACGACACCTCATCGTCTAAAATCGCCTCCTCGAGGTTCAACTCCTCTCGCTCGCCGTCTTCGGCGTCCTCACCGAGAGAATCCGGGTAAAAAATCGTCGCCGTCCTCGCCTTGGCGTCCACCTCGAGCACCTTGGCGTCGTACCACACCCCGGTCTCCGGCCACGCCACGGAGATGTATCGTCCTGCGAGAACGATCAAGAATCACGACGCGTCAGTCACTCGTCCTCGTCTCCCCTCGAGACACGAATCCCGCGTCGTTTTCGCGCACCACCGCCGTGCATTCATCTCCCTCGCGCCATCATCATCATAATCATCGGCATCGAATTCGTCCTCGACGCTCCACCGCCATCGCGCGCGCGCCCGTTTTTCTCGCGCCGACGTCCTCGGATATCGTCTCCCTCACCTCTCAAACGCGATGAGATGTCATCCAGCGTCAACAGACGTCGCTTTCGTCCAGACATTGATCGATGTCGGTCGCGCGCGCGATCGATCGACGCCCACCGCAGAGTGCGGCGCGTGCGATGGGTTTCGCGCTCACCACGCTCGGATTCTTGAGTCTCGAGGGCGCGTTTTACGCGTACGTGCAGAGCACGGCGCCCGTGGCCAGACGATCGTGCGTGAGAGACGCGAGACGCGCGCGCGACGCGACGGGCGCGATGGGCGCGACCGACGCCCATCGTGGGATGAATGGGCGCGACCATTCATTCGGACGACTGACGGTGAGACGCGCGCGCGGGACGTAGGTTTTTACACGTCATGTACGGCACGAGCGTGTTGTGTTGTTGGTTCATGTGGGCGGTGATTTACCTGGCGCAGATGACGCCGTTGATCAAACCGGTGACGACGAGCGAGGCGTGAGCCGCGAGGCGCGCGCGCGATTGATTTGATTGTTTCGACGGCGGGACGAGTCGTCGGTTTGTAATTTGTAACGCCTAGTACGTAGCGAACGATTGTTTTTATCTTTTGTTTGTTTGTTTTTTTTTCTGAATTTGCAGCTAGTCGATCAGCAACACGTCGACGACGATTTACTCTCCGCGCGCGTCGACGAGAGATTCACCTCGATCAAGTCCTCGCCCTCGCCCTCCGCGTCCTTCACCTCCATTCCCGGTAACGCCGCCGCGATCTTACGAAACAACACTTTTACGTTAAATCCAGCCTTTGCGCTCGTCTCGATGAACATCACACCCTCCTCCTTCGCCAACGCCTCCCCCTCGCTCGCGCTCACCTCGCGCCCGTCTAAATCCGTCTTGTTCCCGACCAACGCGACGACGACGTCCCCGCCTCTCTCCGCCTTCACCTCCGAGATCCACTTCGCGCTGTTCGCGAAGCTCGAACGAGAACTCACGTCGTACACGATCACCGCCACGCTCGAATCCCGTATGTACGACGGAATCAACGATCGAAACCGTTCCTGTCCCGCCGTGTCCCACAACTGCAGACGCACGGTGCGATCCTCGAGGTACATCGTCTTCGACAAGAAATCGATACCGATCGTCGCCTGGTACGAGTTGTCGAACTTGTCGTACATGAAGCGCGAGATGATGGAGGTTTTCCCCACGGATTGATCCTGTCGAGACGAGAAAACGAGCGCGCGGTCGTCAATCGCGAGTCACGCATCTTCTCTCTCTCTCGCGCGCGCGCATCGTCTCTCGAGACGCATCGCTCGTCGCGCGCGCGATGGATCGATCGAGAGGGCGAACACGCACGCCGAGGAACACGAGCTTATACTTGGGAAGCGGTTTCACCGCCCCGTTCGCGCCGCGCATCGCGTCGAGAGACGGGAGTCGCGGTCTGGGTCGACGCCCACCGTGGGATGGGTCGAGGACGATGTCCTTTTGACGAGTCGTGACCCGTCGAGGAGTCCCCTCGAGGGCACGAGGCTTGGACCTCGATCGCGCGGCGCCGCGTCACAACGACGACGTCGGGAGACGACGCGGCGGACGGTGCGTGACGCGGACGAGGGAGACGACGAGGGAGACGACGATCGATCGCGTGAGGCGAGAGACGGCGCGAACGTCGCGTCGATCGCGCGCGTGGAGGGCGCGAACGCGTGGGACAGATGCGCGCGTGATTTTTTGAAAATTCACGGCACCCTCGCGCGTGGAGAGACGTCGCGATGGGTCGAGACCCGCGCGCGCGCGCTCGAAGGATCGAATTCGATGCGCGTGACCGAATGACTGACGCTCGAGCGGTTCGTTGGACGACGCAGACGGTTTTTTGTACGCGCATCGCACACATCAATCATGGACGACTCGTCTCCGGCGCCGCGCGTCACGGGAGAGACGCTCGGTAACTTTGTCGGGAAGAAGGTGCTCGTCGTCGGTGAGGTGAAACCGATGGATGAGAACACGGCGACCGTGACGATGGCTGATTCCAAGGTGATCACCGTGAAACTCGCGAGCGGCGGATCGTTCAACTCCAAGTACGTCGAGTTTGAGGCGACGGTGGACGGACCGACGGAGGTGACCGAGTCGAACCGCGTCGAGTTTGGTGATGATTTCGATCAGTTCTCGTACGGTGAGTTGTGTAAGCTCATCAACGGTAAGGCGAAGGAGATGTTTTTCTGATTGAGCGAACGCGTGGAGACGAGACGAGACGAGAATAATTGTTAGACGCTTTGGATCCGACGTCACGATGAAATGTATCTGCGATAAATTACTCTCTACAGCGTTTACGCGTCGCCCGTCCATTCGAACTGCACGCTGTCGCGCTCGAGCGACGCGCGAACGATCGCGTTGACTCGATCGCGCAAATCCTTGCCCGGGAAACGGTTGATGACTTCGACGCCGAAGCCGCTCACCAAGAGCGACCGCGCCGTATCCGTGCTCAAACCTCTCGACCGAATGTAGAAAAGCTCTTCCTCTTCCAAGTCACTCACGGTGCATCCGTGCGTGCATTTGACGTCATCCGCTATGATTTGCAAGTTCGGCTTGACGTTGACCGTCGCCTTGGGCACGAGGAGCAGGTTTCTAGAGAGCTGCTGCGCATCCGTGCGCTGCGCGAGACGGTTCACTTGCACGTTGCCGTCGAAAACGCCTCGCCCCGTGGGCGCGCTCACGATGCACTTGTGCAATTGGTCGCTCGAACCCTCTTCGAAATCTAACTGCAGCTTGCTGTGTAAGTCTAAGGTTTGGTTCGCCCCGGCGAGGTTGAAACATCCGAGCACCGTCTCGGTTCGCGGGCCGAGCTGCTTGATGTTCAAGTCGTGTCGAGCCGTCTTGCCACCCACGGAGACCTCGTTCACCTCGTACTTGGACTCCTCTTCTTGCGTAACGAGAGTCGTGCGCGTGTGCGTGGCGTTGCGTCCGTGGTTTTGCACGAGAAAGTGCTTGAGCGACGCTCCCTTCGCGAGCGCGATTTCGCACACGCCGTTTTGCCAGTACGCGCCCTCGCCTTCGCCGGCGAAATCTTCCACCAAGGATAACTCACCGCCCTCCTCGACGACAACGGTGACGCGCGGCGCGGACACGCGCGTGTTCGCGTCCTCACCGCTCGTGGAGAGTGACACGATGTGAATCGGCGCCGCGCACTTCGCGCCCGCCGCCACGCGAATCACCACCACCTCCGTCGCGCTCGCCGCGTTGATAGCCGCGAACACGTTCCCACGCACCGCGCTCTGCGCCCCGGTCGCCGCATCGCCCGCACCCACACTGACGCTCACACCGGCGTTCTTCGCACCCTCGAGATCGCTCTGCGCGGCGTCGAGCGCACCGTCCACCAAGACGACGACGACGCCCGCGTCCTCGACCCTCGTCCCGCTCGCGTCCGCTTTCGCCCCATCCTTCGGTCCCTCGAACTCCGCCGCCGTGAGCGCGCTGAAATCCGTGAACCTATATTCCTCGTTCCGATTCGTCGGCGCGCGCGCGTCTCGAAGACTCCGCGCCTCCTCCGTCGTCGCCAACGCGCCGTTCCCTCTCGCCGCGCGCGTCGCCCGCGCCGCGAACCCATCCTCCGCGTTCACCACCGCCGTCGCCGCCGTCTTCCCGCGCCCTCGACGCATCGCCGCACCTCCGCGCGCGCGTTTCCCATCCACCGTCGGCATCGCGCGCGCGCGCGCCGTCGTCATCGCCGTCATCGCCGTCGTGTCGATGACCTCTCGCCGTCGACCCTTCCCGAGGACGCGCGCGTCGTCGCCGCGACGTCGCGCGCGTCGCTCTCGCGGGGACGCTCGCGCGACGTCGACGGAAAACCGTTCGCGCGTCGAGTTCGCGCGCGCGGGGACGTTCGCGCGTCGTTCGCGCGTCGCTGTGACGTCCGTCGACGACGACGCGCGCCTGGGACGTGTGGATGAGCATGACGAGTCATGACCCGTCGTTTGTCCCCCCCCCTTCTCTCTTTCCCTCCTCGCCCCGTCCCAGACCGCGACGCGCCGCCGGAGAGCGCCGGCGCGCGATCGTCGACCGATGTCGCGCGAGACGTCGCGACGACGCGGGTTTGAGATTCCCGCGTCGCCGTCTCCGCGCGCGAGCGACGCGGAAGTGAGAGACGCGCGGGAGGGGACGAGCGAGGACGCGGCGCGCGCGAAAGCGTGGGCGCTGAGTGGATTGACGCCGCCGGACGGCGTGGACGGGGGAATCGGTGTTGACGCGAACGCGAACGCGAATGCGAACGTGAGGGATGGGTCGTCCCCGGCGCTGGGGTCGCGCGGATCGTTCTCGCGCTCGGCGTCGGGGGGCGGGGTGTCGGCGCTGAGCGACTCGCTGCGAAGGATCGATAGCGGGTTGTTGTTTAACACGGACGAGACGGGCGCGAGTGGATTGACGAGCGCGGGGAAGAGAAAGTTGACGCCGGATGATTTCGACATACTCAAGCTCGTCGGGCAAGGGGCGTTCGGGAAGGTTTTTCAGGTGAGGAAAAAGGATAGCGGCGGTATCTACGCCATGAAGGTGATGAAGAAGGATCGCATCATCGAGAAGGATCAGGCCGAGTACACGAAAGCCGAGCGGGACATCTTGACCGCGGTAACGCATCCGTTCATCGTCAGTCTGCGATTTTCGTTTCAGACGACGAGCAAGTTGTATCTGATTTTGGAGTTCATCAACGGCGGACACTTATTTTTTCAATTGTATCAGCAAGGGACGTTCGGAGACGATTTAACGAGATTTTACATCTCGGAGATTTGTCTCGCCATCGGTCATCTGCACTCGCTGAACATCATGCACCGCGACTTGAAGCCGGAGAATATTCTCGTCGACGTCGACGGTCACGTGAAAATCACAGATTTCGGCTTGGCGAAGAAAATCTCCGAGGACGAGCGCGCCAACTCGCTCGCCGGCTCCATCGATTACATGGCCCCGGAAATTCTAAACGCTAAGGGTCACGGTAAGACCGCGGATTGGTGGTCCGTGGGCGTGTTGATGTTTGAGATGTTAGCCGGCACACTGCCATTCAAGGGTAAGAACAAACAAGCCGTCCAAAAGGCAATTTGCTCTGAAAAGGTCAAAGTGCCGAATTATTTTCAACCCGAAGCCGTCGGTCTCATCAAGGGCATGTTAGCGAAAGATCCGACGGTGCGTCTCGGTCGAGGTGAAAGCGGCACGGCGGACGTCAAAGGGCACAAGTACTTCAAAAACGTCAACTGGGAAAAGATTGCGGCAAAGGCTGTGCCCCCGCCTTTCAAGCCGAACGTCAACGGCCGGCATTGCACCGCGAATTTCGACGCGAGATGGACCGATGTCGATCCGGTGGATTCTCTCGCCGCGACGCCGGTTTCCGGTGAGCAACACAAATTCACGGGTTTTACGTACGTGTCCAACTTCATGGAGGAAGCCATGTCAAAGCTCGAGAACGTCAACGTTCGCGCCGGCGCAGACGACAAGGATGGATCAGCGAGCGACGAAGAGGGTGAAGAGGGGCGCAACACTCTCGATGATACCTTGGACGAGCTCGATTTATCGGAGGATGAAAGCGCCGAAAAAGAAGCCCCGTCCACACAGACGCCAGCGATGAACGTGCAGAAACCACCCAAATTGCGTCCGGACGCACCGGCGTTCGTCCCGGGGCGTTAAACACGTCACAACACAAATAATACTCCCGCATCCCGTGCCGGCATTCTCGGCGCGGTTGCGATCAGCGCATCGTGTAATATATTTCTCTTGTAGCTCAGCAAAACGGTTACCCAGTCGCCGCACACCGCGCTCGCGCGCGCGCATCGCGCGACCCCACGCCGGCGCCCGTCCGTTCGCGCGACGATGGACGTCGCCGTCGACCTCGTCGGCCTTCCGCAGGTTGTCGATCCCTCGCAGCGACATTTCGTCGTGCAAGTGTCCCCGTTCAGCACTTTCCACGAACTGCGCGTCCTCGCGTGTCGCCGCGCGGGCGTGTCGTTGGAAGAGGCGAGACTGCACTACAAGGGTAAAGTGTACCCCGACGCCACGACTATGGGCCAGCTTCGTGGCAACAGGTCCTCCAACACGCTCAAGGTGGCGCTCATGCCCGATCCCTCAGCCAAACGGCAAACGATGGACCAAGAGCTTCGACGACTTCGAGAGGCCGCCAAGCAGAGATACGACAGTTCGAGCCCGACGGGATCGTCGGGGTACTCGCCCGCGAGCGATCAAGGCTCTGAGGGACGAAGTCCGTTCTCACGAACGGAGGATTCACCGAGGGTGGGTGATTTCGGGCGCATTCGCGAGCTCGCCGAGCGCCGCGCGACGCCGAGCTCGCGGTCGCCGAAACCTCCCGCGGGCGCGCGTTCGGTGCACACGCCCGCGAGCGCGCCGCGCGGTGATGGCACCGACCATTCACCGTCGTCGGCGCCCCCGAGCGGTCGCGCGCGGGAGGAAGCGGCGGCCGACGCGCGCCGTCGAATAGAGGCGAAGGCGCGCGAGTGCCAAGAGTTTGAGCGCGAACTCTCCAATCTCGAGCGGTTCGGCACCGCCGACGACGCGACGCGCCAACGCTTAATCTTCTTGAGCGAGACTTTCGAGCGCGCGCTCTTGTTTTTCGACGGCGTCGATTCGCTCGGCGACGACGACGTTCGAGCGTGTCGAAAAGCGGCGGTTCGCCGCGTCGACGCGCTGAGCGACAGGGCGAACGTCTTGAAAAACGTCGTCGACGATAATCTTAGACACACGTAGGCGTTCGCGCGACACGATCGCGCGAACGTGTTGTAGCTCACACGCATAGCTAGCTCCCGCGCGCGCGTCGTCCGCGACGCGTCCCGAATAATATTCCGTTATTCCTTTGAAGAAACAGTTGGTTTCAAAACGACCCGACCGCACTCTCGCGCCCGCCGTCATGGCGCGAGGCGGGCGTCGGTCGTCGCGCGCACCGTCGAGCGACGACGAAGACGACGCGACCGATGCGCCGCGCACGCCCGACTCGAACGCGAACGACGTGTCGCTGAAGTATCGCATCGGAAGCACCGGGAAAGAGGCGCGCGCTCGAGCGAAACTGTTGCGAAACGCGTCGCGACGCAAGCGCGAGGCGCGAAGCGCGCGACGCGCGAACGAACGGTCGCCGTCGCTGAGCTCGGAGAGTTCGCCCGAGCTCGCGGGGTCGACGACGGTGGAGGCGCTCGGGAAGGGAAAGGAGAGCGCGGCCGAGTACAGAAAGCTTCGAGCGGTGCTCGAACGCGTGAGTTTAGCGGAGAATTTTGAGAGTGGGGATGAATTGTACGTCGAGTGCGGCGACGACGCTCGAGTCGTGGAGGCGTCGACGTTCGCGTCTCGGGTGCGGATGAATGAGGCGAGGTTGGATGAGGTTGAACGCGCGTACGGGGCGAGCGGAACGGTGTGGCCGACAAAGGCGGCGGCGAGACGAATGCCCTCCGCGTGTTCGGATCGAGATCGCGACGAACCGCGAGATGATGCATTGGATTTGTTACCGGCGGAAGTTTGGGAGCGCGTTTTCGCGTCGGTATCCCTGAGGACAGCAGTGCGAATGGCCGCGACGTGTAAGTCGCTGTGGGTGCTTTCGCAGCGAAAGTTCATCGTCAATAGACGTTACGAATCTATGTTCGGTCGCGCGTTGGCTTCCGAAGACGAGCGCGCCGAGAGGACGATGATGGTGTCATATTTATCTAGTGAGAGGTGGTTGGAAGACGCTCACTTGGGCGAGACGGTGTTTCCAAAGCCGGTGCACTTCAGCGTCGGTCCGAGTTTCGTGAGAGGTTTACTCGCCGACGAGACCACGGTGACATCGTTCGATAGGGAAAAGGTGAAAATTTGGTACCACGGCGCGGGTATTCGAGGGGATGATGACGCGGGTGGGCGGTTGGCATCATTGTTCGTTGAGAAAAAGAGTTCGGCCACTCGTGGATTGACAGCGTTAGCGATAAACCAAACGAGCATCGTCGCCGGCGACGACGGAGGTCGACTCCGCATTTGGAACAGCGACACGCTCGAGTACGTACAGCGACGAGCGCACGCGATTCCAAACGATAACGCCGTCTCCGCTCTGTGTGGTATTCCAGCAACTTCTCTCGTGGTGTGTGCGAGTAGGCAGAGTCCATCTCTCGAAATTTGGGAAACAGAGGATGTGACATCCGTGACGTCACTTCCGTTGGTCGAAGGCACCGATGAACAGAGGCACGGCGTGACGTGCATGAGCATGTTCGGAGGAAACTCATACGGGCGCCATAGGTCGCACATCGGTGCGACCTCACGAATGTGGGCTGGGACGACTTCTCAGAAAGTCGTCGGCGTGGACCTCAATCATGCGAACATCGTGGACACGTTGAGTCTTCCGGAATCATGCGGACCAGATGCCGAGATTTCCGCGATCGCGGTCAATGGTCCACTCGTAAGCACGACCGTGAAAGGTTTCGGGGCCGTGATTTGGGACCGACGAGGCATGCCGCAAGAGCAAATTGTGGCACGTTTCGATTCCCCATTCGCTTCCTCCGTGTGCGAGTCTGAACAATCGAGTTGCATCGACCTCGAGGATTTCGCGCTTTGGACTTCGAATCCTGGAGACCCCGGTGTGTGTATGTTTGACATACGCAAGACGTTCGGACCGCCTCGAAGGCAAGACCGTTGGGTCGTGGGATCACCCGAGAGGTATTCGCCGGCGTGCGTGCTTCGTCCACGCATGCGCACGCGCGGGTTCAGCGAAGAAGTAAACGTGGGATGTTTCGCGCGCGTGCCCGGCGAACCGGGTGCTGTCATACTCGCCCCAGACGCGAGTTGTAGCGACGCGAGGTGCTCTATATTCTCGAAAAGGAACGATCTTCCGACGGCGCAGGAAATTGAAGAGCTCGAAGTGGCCGACGTCGACGACGGTTGGCGTTCGAGACGGGCGCGAAAGCAAGGGAAACCACCGCAGCCGAAATCGCGCGGAAGGTACCCAAAACGACAATAGAGGACAGGTTGTGAATAGTAGAAATAGCAGCGCGCAGAGTAATATTAAATTCAGTTTCAGTTTTCAGTTTTAGACTTGACTATTTTGAGAACACCGCGGGCGCGAAGACGGGCTCGTTCTTGTCAATCACGAGCGTCTCACCATCCACCTCGATTTTCAGCCTACGCTCGCCGCTTCCTTCCTTGATCACCTTTTTCCCCTCGCTCGCCACGTACATGTAACGCAAATCTCCAGCGCTCAATTCCACCACAATTTGCCAACGATCCGTACCGACGCGCTGCATCGCCAGCGGTTTTTTCATCTTCGCATCACTACCTACTACGCTCAACGTCACGCCCTCCGGTAACTTGCACTGCGTCGCCAACGTCATCTTTACCTTCGGGCCGTTCTTCCGCGCCACCGATCCCACACCATCGCCGACCGCCGCCGTCGCGCGCTCCGCCCGCCTCGGTTTCGCCGCCGCGTCTCGCGCGCCTCTCTTCGGCAACTTCACCTCTCGCTTCACGTTACTCGCGATGGGAATGTCCGTCACGTTCGTTTTTCTCCGCACCTCGGCGCGCTTCGCACTGCCACCGACCGCATTCGCGCGCAATCGACCGTTTCGTCTCGCCTCCAACGCCGACGACATCCTCGTTTTGTCGCTCGCCGCCAACGCGCGCTTCCTCTCCGCGATGTTTTGGTTTCGGACGTCGAGCGCGATCTTGTACAGCGCCAGAGGAGCGCCCAAGAGTAATCCACACTTGAACGCCGCGCTTTGCAACGGCGTGAGCGCGGGCACCGTGGGTGCGGAGACGCGCGATGACGAGTCGGTTTGAACGATCGGTTTGAGCTCGCGCGCGTCGCGCCCGGCGCGAGCGACGGAGGCTTCGCGCGCGCGTCGCACGTGACGCTGGAGGTCGGTGCGCGAGCGCGCAGGCGCGCGGGGCGCGGTGAGAGACGCCATCGAACGCGCGCGTGTGACGTTCCGCGCGCGGGCTCGCGTGGGCTGTCTCTGGGAACGGCGCGAGAAAATATTACAAACTCATGATTTCCTTCTCTTTGGCGGCGGACTTTTGCGTGATTTTCGACACCGCATCGTCTGTCATCGCCTGAAGAGACTTTTCAGCGCGTTTTTGTTCATCCTCCGACATGTCCGCGCGCTTTATTTCTTTTTGCGCCTTGTGGCGAACGTTACGAGCCGCAATTTTCGCCGTCTCGCCGAGCTTGCTCGCCAATTTACAAACCTCCTTGCGCATATCTTGGGTCATGGCGGGGATCGGGACGATGAGACCATCGCTCGATTCTTTCGGCACGAGTCCCAGCGGGGAATTCATGATGGCTTTCTCTACGTTTGGTTTGGTGCTAGGATCGAAGAGCGTCAGCGAGAGCGTCTGTGAGTTGGGCGCCGTGATGGTTGCCAAGTGCGATAACGCCGTCATCTCTCCGTACACATCTACCATGATGTGATCGATCATCCCCGGCGACGCGCGAGCCGTGCGCAACTGTCCTAGATCAACCTCGAATGCGTGCACCGCGCTCTCGAATTTACTACGTCGCGCGAAACCGAAACAAACGAGCGCGCGTCAGTCTCGCATCCATCGTCTTCAGTGCTCTTCTTCTCGTCGCGAAACGCAGACGTACCTCCGCCACTTTTTAGCGTCGTACTCCACCACCCCTCCATCGTCCCCGCCGCCCTCGTCGTCGTCGTCGTCGTCGTCGTCTTTGACGACGGGCGCCGGCTCGTGTTGTTTGTTCTTCTTCTTGTTCCTCTTGCTGTAGTCCCGAACCGCGATTCGCGCGACGTCGATCGATCGCGCCGTCGCGCGCGACACCGACGCGCCAGTGCCGACGCCCGTCGTCGCGCGCGCGAGCGCATCTCTCGCGCGCATCTCTCGCGCGGCGGTCGTGCAGAGCGCGCGGCGAGCTGACTCGGCCTCGTCGTCGACGCGGCGCGACGACGCTGCGATCGAGACTGGACGCCGCGCGAGCGCGTCGCGAGACGCGCGCATCGCGCGCGACGCCGCGCGCGCGATCGAACGGGACGACATCGCGACCGTCGTTTGTGTGCGCGCGTCCAAGTGGGGATGACGGTTGGCTACGGTGTCTACGCGTCGTTATTATTACGCTTTCAATTGTTTCTTGACGAATTCTCGCGCGTCGTCCGCGTGGAATCGCTCGAAGTGGTTCCTGAGCATGGCGCTCGTGGAGAGCGTCACGCCGTCGAACGCGCACTGGTAGCGCATCGGGGCCACCTTTATTGAATTCATCTGTACGAAGGCGTCCATGTCCGTCACGCTGACGTTGCGCCTGAGTTGCGCGGCGGATTCGATGGAGGGATTCATCGCCTTGGGAGGATCGTCTGTGTCGAAACGAATGAGTTTTCTCGTCGGTTTGTGACGCTTCTGTACCTTGGGCAACGAACCGGGCGACGTCGACGACGGGTCGTGGACGAGCGCGAACTGTTTCGACGACGGTGTCGCGTCGTAGAGATGACGTTCCGATGTGTGACTGACGTGTTTCTGCGCGGCGTCGTATCCCGTGGATTGCCAATACTCTTGATCTCGTGTCGGATCCGGAGCGTTATTGGCGACTGGTTCGATCGAGCGATCTTGGCTCGGTCGCGCGACTGAGACATTTTCCGCGGACCTGTTGGAGTGTTCGTACGACATCCGCATCATCATCTCTCGCATAGCGGTGAGTTCACGCTCGAGAAGATCAATCTTCGCGATGTTGTATTCGTACTCTCGCGTGGGAATGTGTACCATAGCGTTGGAAACCGCGACTGGACGCATTTTCGATTGCGGCGTGTCTTCGCTCGTCGGCGATTTCACTCGGTTTCCGCCGGACGGACCATCGGTGGCTCCTGATTGAGGTGATTCAACGATGGGAGGTTTTGAGTACACAGCGCGCGGGGTGACTTGGCTCGTCGACTCAACGGGTTGAACGATTGTCGTTTCTCTGTGCTCCGCCTTCGGTTTCGGAGTCGCAGCCAGAGCGGCGGCGACAGGCTTTTTTATGAGCGGCTCGATGACTTCGCCTGAACTCCATCGTCTGCATGCATCCGCATATTTTGCCGTGACGTATTGACGCAGGTGCGCAAACTCCGTGAATTCCTTTCCGTCCAACTTGAACTGATACCGGCGATGACCCAAATATACAACAAATTCCGTCAAAAAACCGTCCATATCACCCACCCCAGCCGTCTCGGCGGGACACGCCTTCGTGCTCGATCTTAATATCGTCACTTCTTCCTCTTCTATATGCTGAGAGGCTGAAGACATCGCCACCGCCGTAGTCTGTTCCCTCTCCTTCGCCGCGCTCTGTGCGTTTCCTTTTAATGCGGTCAAGACTGCCAACTTTCTAAACGCGTTTTGCGCCGCCAGATCCTTTCTCGCCTTCTTCTGCATTTGCGCGTTCTTCCTGAGTGCGTGAAATGTTTCAGCGAGTAAATTCATATCTCGTTCTATTTGCGCTCTCTCGAAAGCTTTGCGATCATCATTCTTCGCGTCGCCCTTTGTTGGAGTCGTCTCCGTCGATCTGGAGGTGATGTCTTCATAGTTGGCGACGTGTACTTGCACCTTTCCCTTGCGAAGCTCCGCTTCGTCCAGAGCGTTCTGTACCATTTCCATGGATCGAACGATGGATGCAGTATCCGCGTGTTCATTTCCCAGCACCGCCGCGCGTATTTCCTTGGCCCGCCCGTAATGGGCCATCGCCAGGTTCCACTCTTTCATTTCGGCGTTCACTGCGCCCAACTCTGCGCGGATCGACGCCAGTCTCAAATCGTTCGCGTGGTACTTGCTTTCCGCGTTTTCCAAGGCTTGAGTGAAACACACTTGAGCTCTCATCAGTCGTCGCTGTGCGAGATGACACCGGCCAAGGTTCATGGCGTAGGTATCGAGATATTTACCCGCGTGAAAATCGTGCTCTGCAATCGTGACGGCACGACCGTACAACGGCTCCGCTTTCTCGAGCTTGTCCAAATCCTCATACGCTTCACCCAGAGCGTTCAGCGTGACAGCGATTTCAGGATACACGTTCTCGTCGCTTCGTTTCAAGATTTTTTCAGCCGAGTGGTACAATCTGTACACCTCACGAATGTCGCCGTGAATCTTGAAAACGCTCGCGAGGTCTATCTCACGTTGCGCGAGCGAGGGATGGTCCTGTCCTAATCGCTGCGTCTCGATTTCGAGCGCGCGTCTGTACAATTTTTGTGCCTCGTCGTAGTGACCGAGCTCCAATTCCACGGACGCGAGGTCGCTAAACCGATCAGCCGTTCCCGAGTAAGATTCGCCGAAACGGTCCCTCGTCGCTTCGAGCGCCTTCTCGAACATGCGCTTCGCATCCTCGAGTCCTTTCAACTTTTGAAGCGCACGGGCGAGCTCCGTGTAAATTTCCGCGACGAACTCGGTCATGAAGTTGGCTGTACTCGAGCTCGACGCGTCCGATATCTCCTGCAGAAGTTCTTCGTACACCTCTCTCGAACTGACGAAGTCGCCCTTGAGCGTGTACACTCTCGCCAAACGTCGTAAATTTTCCCACAATTCGGTCGAGTGATCCGGATACGCGTCGATGCAGTACTTCAAGGCGTGTTCCAGACAAAACTCACTCTTTCCCCACTCAGAGTACGTCGCGTACACGTCTGATAAACGGAGCATCTGCTGATACGTCGCGTGGTGATTGGCGCCGACGCTCTGTTCGATTTCGTCGATGAGCGCCTCGTGAAGTTCAATCTCTCTCGCCCTGTCGTCCCGTAAACCGTGCATGGTGGCGATGTTATCGGTGACAACGACGATGTGATACACTGCGTCCACGATGTTCCTATCCTTTGAACACAATCGCCACGCGTTCAACGACGTCGCCGCGACCTCCGCGGCGGCGGCGAGAATCTCCGCGACAAATCCACCTCCGCCTCGCAAACTGTGGTTGTCGCGCGTCAATCGTTCATCCGTCGTCCGAGCCAAGCATAAACTCTCCTCCAGCGCGATCATCGCTCCTAGAGGCGTGTTCCCGTTAAAATTGACGGACTCGTATCCACGCGCCAGTTTCGCCGCCTCGGCCGCGTCGTCCCACATTTCCAAGCGTCGCAGCGCCTTGGCGTGTCTCAAACCGAGCGGCGCCAGGTGAAGTTTTCCGAGCGATTTCTGCGCGAACGCGTACTCGCATATGGACGCGACGTGATGGTGATCGTTCACCCAACCGATGAAATTCGCGCACGAGATCACGCACTGTCCGAGCACGCGATCTTTTAACCGCCCCAACCGATTCAAGAGCTTGTCGAAGTACGCGTGCTCGACCTCTCCTCGTTTGTACTGCATCACGCGCGCGTAACTGGCGCACAAGTCGCTTCGTCGATTCTGCGCCCAAAAGAAATGAATGACGTCGGGATTTGTCATGTATCCGACCAATTGCTCTCGCGCCGACGGCCACTGCCCCGTGCCGGTCAAGTGAAGCACTTCTAAAACCTCGCGCGCGTCCAACGAGGCGGCGTCCTTGTCCAAACTCTTTCGTAAAAAGTACGTCGCGATTTCTCTCTGAAACGGTCCAACTTTACCGTCGTTCATGTACCGCCGTCTCGCGCACTCGATGACGTGCGAGTATCGCAGTATCAACGAGTCTTGTACCATCTCGGTCGTCTGCGAGCCGTCCTCGTAACACCAGCACATGTGTGCCACGTCGTTGGTGAGCGCGAAGAACGCCGATGAAGATTTCGACATGCCCATGATTTCGGCCATCTCGCTCAGGGTGTATCCAGCGAGCGTCGAAAGCAGCATCACCATGAGTTGGCGCACGAGATCGTACCCGTGCCGTTGCTCGAGCCCATCGAACACGTACATCAACAACTGTTCGATCGTTTCGGGAAATTGTTTAAGCTCGTGCGCCACGTCGAGCGGCGCGTCGTTTCGGCCGGCGTGTATCGCCACTCGACGTCGGAGTTCGTGCGCGGCGAAATATAAATACGAAGGCGAACCACCATCTTTGTATTCGACTATCGGTGCGAAGAGCTCGGGGGAGATGTGTCGCTCGTTTTGACCGCTGAAGAGACCCTGCGCGACTCTCGCTCGGTCGTCGTAACTCAGCGGCGGAAGTCGCTTTCGCGCGATGGACGCCGCCTGTTCTCCCGCGCTCGCGAGGTAATTCAGCGCCGCTCCTTTCGCTCGAACACCGATGACGACGCGAACGTCCCTTATCATCGACGAAGGAAGCCACGAGGACACGCGCACCGCCTCCAATCCCTCCGCCGCGTCCAAATCGTCCACGACGAGCACGACCACGCTCGACGTCGTCGTCGCCAATTCCTCCAACAACCGCGCGAAGCACCGCCCCGTCTCCTCCACCGTCTCTGGCATGCGATGAAACCTCTTACATCCGAGCATCTTGCGCACGCGTTCGCACCACACCCACAACACGTGTTGAAAATCGCACTCGCCCGGCGTCGGTCCTCGACAACACGCGAGCATCGCCGACGGTTTCTTTTCACTCACTGTCTCCCCCGTCGCCTCCTCGTGCGCCGTCATCATCGCCGCCCGCTCGCGCACGACCTTCACAAACTCCGCGAGCACCGAACTCGACCCACCACCGCTCGCGCTCTCCAACACCAAGACGTTCGGCGCGCCGTCGCCCGCCGCGTGCGCCTCCAACGCCCCCAGCGTCTCCCTCCTCCCCACGAACGCCCCTCGCGCGTCCGACCTCGACGTCGCCCCCGTCGATCGCTCCACCGCGAGTCCGCACCCCTCCGCTCGCTCCGTGCCCGCGACCGGCGCTCGCATCGCCGGCAGACGCAGGTCCCGGCGGTCGATCGAATCCTCGACGCGCACCGTCGCCGGCGCGCGCGAAGACGTCGCGTCGACGGACGCGCGCGCCGTACCGTCGCTCGCGCGCCGCGAGGACGTCTTGAGGATGGATTTCGGCCGTTCGGTCCTTCCATCGTCGCTCGCGCGCGCGCGAGGCGCCATGACGCGTCGCGCGATGACGGGACGGATTCGCGCGATTTTCTCGAGTAACGGTCCAGACGAGTCTTCGGGACGCGAGCGAAGCGCGCGCGAACGCGCGCGTACACGCGTGGGTTGAGTGTGTGGTTACATCGCGTTCTACAGAAGAAGAATGGGGAGAATAGTGCGGGGTGGGGTGGGGAGAAGGCGCGGAGAGACGACGCGCGTCCGTCGTTTGTCCTCCGCGCGCTCATCGCGCGGCGGCGGCGGCGCCGTTCGAAGCCTCCGTCTTCGGCGCGGTCGTCGAGGCGAGATCTTGATTGATCAAGATGGCGTTGACGACGCGGGCGGCTATGCGCTCCGCGAGGCCTGCGGCGACGTTTTGAACGAAGAGGGTGGCGCTCGGTTGGCGAAGCGCCTCGGAGAAGGGCGTGAGCGTTTGCGGATCGAAACCTTTGCTCGAGGAGAACATCTCGACGACGCGTAAGACTTGTTCTCGCTTTTCCATGAGTCGCGCCTCTTGTTTCGCGTCACCGACCGCGAGCGGCGGAAGTTTGCGCAATTGGTCCGGAAGTGCGCTCACGATGGGCGCGAGGGCGTCCGACTTGGCGGAATCGAGCGCCGTGCCGAGAAGAATCGCCTCGAGCACTCTGACCGTTTCCGTTTCGATGAGCGGACGAAGCGTGTTCTTCGCCTCACCGGGCTTGTCTTCACCGATGGCGAGCTCGATGAGCGGCGGGATGACGCCGGAGGCGTCGTAATCGTCGCTCTTGCTGCCCTCGCGCAACAAGTTTTCGAGACGGTTCCATCTAAACGTGCCATCCTTGAAGAGCAGTTCCGCGAAAGATTCCCGAAGTTGCGGACGCGGGTCCGTGAGCAAACGTCGCGCCATGTACGGGTACGCCTTGGCGAGCACCTTAAACTTTGGATCCGTGGTGAGCGCCAAGCCTTCGAGCACAGTCAGTGAACGAAGGATGAGCGCGTAGTAACCCGGAACATTGAAGGGATAGCTGTACAACACCGCCCCGAGACCGTCGGTGATCGTCTTGAAATTCAACTCCTCCACGGTGGCCTGTAAAACATCGTCGAAGAAATCTTCCAAAGCGGGAACTATGGGCGACACATCGACGCTCTCGTCCAAAAACTCGAGGGCGTAATAGTCGTTGGCCATGGCGACGTAATCACGGTTCACCAGGTGCACGACGTGATCGATGATGGCGTATCGCGCGGTCTCCGGCATTTCACTCATCATCCCGAAATCTAAAAACGCCAACCGCCCGTCCGGCGTCGCGAGAAGATTACCCGGGTGCGGATCCGCGTGAAAGTAGCCAAACTCTAAGAGTTGCCTGAGCGAACACTGAATGCCGGAATCGACGAGCGCCAACACGTCCAATCCTTGCGCCTTTAAGGATTCTTGATCGCTGAGTTTTGTGCCCTGGATCCATTCCATCGTGATCACTCGGGGAGACGTCGTTTCCCACTCAATCTCTGGCACGACGATATCCGGTCGATCGCCGTAGAGACGCGCGAAGCGTTCGGCGTTTCTTCCCTCTTGCACGTAATCCAACTCTTGGAACACTCTCACCGCGAACTCATCCACGAGCTCGACGAGAGAAGTGTTCAGCGATGTCACCATTGCATCGAGCGCGCGCGCACCGGATCTGATCAGGAAAAAGTCTAATTCTAACCCACCCTCTATGCTCGGACGCTGCACCTTCAACGCGACGTCCCGACCCTCCTTGTTCACAGCCTTGTACACCTGCCCGAGACTCGCCGCCGCGATCGGCGACGGGGAGATTCTCTCAAACATCTCCTCCAAAGGTCTCCCCAATTCCTTCTCCACCAACGCGAACGCCTCCTCGTCCTCGAACGTCGGCAACGCGTCTTGCAGCGTGCTCAGCTCCTCCAAATACTGCGTCGGCAACAAATCCGGCCGTGTGCTCAACGCCTGTCCAACCTTGACGAACGCCGGTCCCAATCGCGTGAGTTTCCCTCGCAATTCCTCCGCTCTCTTCCGCGCGTTCACCTCCATCGTCCCTCGCCGGTAATCCAACGCCGCGTCGACGGCGAACGAGCTCAGACTTTGCGCAATCTCCGCCGCCCTCGCGACGACGCGCACCGGATCTCGCGAAAACTTCCTCGCGCTCGCCTCCGGGTCGTACCTCAACGGCGCGCCGCTTCGAGACGCCGCCCGCCTCTGCGCATCGCTCACGGGAACCTCCCCATCGCCCGCGCCGGAGGAGGCGGTGCGCTCGACCGGGGTCGACGTCACCGCGCGCGGTCCATCGCTCGAGGCGCCGCCCGCGCGCGCGCCCGGCGGTTCCGCGATCGCGCGCGCGCGAACGTCGCGTCCGTCGGCGCGCGCACGCGTCGACCGCTCCCGAGACGCGCCGGCGTCGACGCGACGCGTCGACGTCGACGTCGACGTCGCGCGAGCGCGGTGGTCACGATTCGCGCGAACCGCGCGTCGCGCGCGGCGGACGGCGGAGGCGTCGACGCGCGCCGACGCGATCGGTATCGTCACCATCGTCCGATGAGGCGTCGATGGGACGTCGCGGGCGTCGTTCGCGGGCGCGTTGTGAGGATAAAGGGCATCTTCGCGCGCGAGGTCGAAGCCGCGCCGAAACGCGAGAATGAACGATACGGGTTGCAATGCTATGTTTACGCGGGCGATCAGTCCTCCGACACGGTTTGCTTTTCGTAGCTCTTCGTGGCGTGTTCCCAGGTCTCCGTCATGCGGCACAGACGGCCGAGCACGTCGGGGAGCTCGGGAATGGGCACGCGAACTTGGTCGGTGGAGTCGCGTTCGCGCACGGTGACGGTGTCGTCCTGGGTGGATCTGTGATCGACGGTCACGGCGAAAGGAACGCCGAGCTCGTCGGTGCGAGCGTAGCGTTTACCGACGGAGATGGCGGTGGTGTCGAGCTTGGCGCTGATTCCGCTAGTGGTGAGAGACTTGTTGATTCGCGCGGAGATTGCGTTCAACTTGTCGTCGTTGACGAGCGGGAAAATGGTCGTCTTGATCGGGGCGACGACCGGCGTGAGCTTGAGGACAGTCTTTTGTTCGTCGTCCGGACGAATATAGAAGGCGTGCTCGAACATGCAGTACATGATCCGGCCGATACCGAAGGACGGTTCGATGACGGAGGGCGTGTAGTTGCGACCGTTGACGATTTTCTTCACTCGTTCGACCTTAAACATATCCGCCGCAATGACGTGTTCGCCGCTCGCCGTCTGAAGCGGCGCGGAACCGTTCGCCGCACACGTGTCTTGCAACGCGAATGCGTCTTCTTCGCTCAAGGCGAGAAGCGCATCCGTCACAGCCTTCGCGTCCTTCTTGAACGCCTTACCCATAACCTTCTTGTTGGGCGTGACGACGACGTTTTCTTCCTCGATCGGCTTGTCGAAACGCTCGTACGCGACCAAATCAACCTTGGACTTGTCGGAGTGCGCCTTGAGATCAAAGGCGGATCTGTCGGCTAAGCCCACGCACTCGATCCAACCGTAAGAACATTGAATTTCGGCGTCCCAGCAGTCGGCGGCGTAGTGCGCCATCTCGTGTTTCAAGTGTTGACGGAAGCGAAGTTTTTGCAAGTCGATGCCGATTTGTTCGAGGAACAAGTGGCAACGAGCGATGAAGTAGCCCAACGTTTCGTTCGCGATGACACCTTTGCTCACGGCTTCGCCGACAGTCATCAGGAACGGCTTCTTCACCTCGCCCAACTGGGCGTCTTGGCTAAAGAGGTTGAGGACGGTGTCCGCGACTTCCACAAAGCGCGGGTGTTCTTTGTGTTCGGGGTGCACGAAGTGCTCAATCTCAGCCTGCGTGAACTCGCGCACGCGCAAGAGACCGGCGCGCGGGGCGATCTCGTTACGGAAACTTTGTCCAATTTGCGCGGCGGCGAGCGGAAGCTTACCGCCGTTGTAGTAGAGCAAATCTCTGAAGTTGACAAAGATACCCTGCGCCGTCTCCGGGCGCAAGAAACCCTTGACCGTGCCGGACGGACCGATTTGGGTCGGGAACATCAAGTTGAAAGGGTACGGTTCGCTCAAATCGTTGTTGGTATCCGGAGACTTGGTTTCCGTGTCCTTGAGGGCGACGGACATTTGTTCGGGGTTGAGCTCGTCGATGCGCGCTTGCAAATCTTCCAATTCACGACGACGATCCGCCTTGAGCATCGGATCCTTCAGCAATTCTTCAAGCTTCGCCTCGAGCAAGTGATCGGCGCGGAAACAATCCTTCGTGACGACATCGTTCACCATGAGATCGGTGAACTTTTCGACGTGTCTGCGAGGCGAATACACGTTTTTTCGCGCGCGTCAGTCATCGAGTCACCCATCATCGCGCGTCTCGCATCAGTCTCTATTCGAACGACGTCATGAACCTCAGCGGTTTGAGTGCGTTAAGTTTAATAATCACGGATAGTTCAGCGATAGCTGGAACTTAATTGATTCGTCATCGGTAAAGACGTCGTTCGATCCTTCGCGCCGAGTCGTGCGCGTTCGCCGTCGCACGAAACACTCACCCGGAAGCCTGCAACACCACCTCCGGCGTCACCGCCGGACACTCCACCTCAAACATGCTCTCCTCGAGCACGAAGTGCTGCCTCCAGAACTGCTGCACGTTCGACTTCACCGCGCACCCCGGCGGGCCGTAGTCGTACAACCCCGCCACCCCGCCGTAAATCTTATACGACGGAATATAAAACAATCTCCCCTCCAGTAACTGCCCGAGCTTCGATCGGAACTCCTCCTTCGCCTTCGCCTCCGCGTTTCCGGCCTCGCGCAGCGCTGCGAGGTCCTTCTCGAGGTCCACCTTGAGCCGCTTGAGCTCATCGATGGCGGCGGTGATATCCGCCTGGTCCGCGCCCTGCGCCTTGAGCGCCCGCACGTTCGCACCGGCGACGTTCACCGCCTCTTGCTTTTGCTCCAACGCGTCCATGATGGCGTCTTCGCGCGCGACGTGCGCGTGCGTCGAGCGCGTCGATGTGCCGGTCCGATCGCCCGTCGACCGCGCGCGCGTCGAGTAATCAATCCAGAACGCGTCAGACGCCGACGTCGCACCATCCCTCGACGCGTCGAGACATGTCCGGTCGCCACGTCGCGTTTCTCGCCGTCGGTGGCGCGTGCGCGGTGCGTCCGCGACCCCTTCGCGCGACGCTCGCGCGCCCGATGCGTCGCGCTCGTAAAGTGTCCCGAGAACCTCGGGACGACTGACGCGCGCTCTCTCGTCTCGCGCAGGGCGCCGGCGCGTACTACGCCCCGTCGGTGGTGACCATATATCGCGCCGAATCCGCCGCCGCGCGCGCCGAGCGAGAGCACGCGCGCGCGGTCGCGAAAAGGGAGGAGGATCAGACGGCGTTCCGAAAGGCTCGGACCCTGTGGACGCGCGCGAGAGAGGAGGCGCGAGAGCGCGCCGAGCGGTACAGGGCGGCGAACGCGGCGCGAGCGTCGGCGAAACAGGCGATGGATGCGGCGAAGAAGCTGTTCGAGGAGGCGGATCGAGAGAGTGAACGAACGCGGGGGGAGATGGCGGAGGCGGAGCGAGCCGAGGCGGAGAGCGAGCTCGCGTTCGCGAAGGCGGAGAGTAGATTGGGCGCGCACGACGAGGCGATAGCGGCGGCGAAAGCGGAAGTGGACCGTTTGAGCAAGGTGGCGGAAAAGGCTATGAAGTCGCTCAAGGTGCCTTTCGCGTGATGACCGCGGGGTACGCGGAGGCGTCGACTCGACGGCTGGTACCGGCGCCTCGCAAGCGGCGACGGACGCGCGCGAACGATGGCTCCACGAACGGCGGACGCGCGCGGACGAATGTGTAAAGTAATTAATCCATACTGGTAACAAAAATTATTTCGGTAAGCTAAAATAGGCGCGCTCAAGCGCCGCGTCACACCTGTGTGCGCCTATCGCGCGCCGCCCGGCGGAACGTCGACCTCGCCGCTGATGTCCAAAAACTTGGCCGCCGTGTTCACATCCTTGTCACCGCGTCCACTGCAGTTCAAGACAACCTTCGTTCCGTTCGGGAGACCCGGACAAAGCTTCCACAAGTAAGCGAGCGCGTGGGAAGTCTCGAGGGCGGGGATGATACCCTCCAAGCGAGACGTGTTGACGAAGGCGTCGAGCGCCTCCTTGTCGGTGATGGCGTGGTACTCGGCGCGACCGAAATCCTTCAAGAACGCGTGCTCCGGACCGATGCCCGGGTAATCGAGACCGGCCGAGATGGAGTGCGGCTCGACGATTTGACCTTCGCCGTCTTGGATGAGGTAAGAGAACGAACCGTGGAGCACGCCCGGGGTGCCGAGCGTGAGTGTCGCGGCGTGCTTTTGGCCCGGCTCGATACCCTCACCCGCGGCTTCGACACCGATGATTCGCACAGATTCGTCGTTGATGAATTCGTGGAACAAACCCATGGCGTTGGACCCACCACCAACGCACGCGACAAGAATGTCTGGCAATCCACCCCACTTCTCCATCGCTTGCCTTCTAGTCTCTTGGCCGATGATGGCGTGAAAGTCGCGAACCATCATCGGGTACGGGTGCGGTCCCGCGACGGAGCCGAGAATGTAGTGCGTGTCCTCGACGTTCGTCACCCAATCCCGAATCGCTTCAGAGGTCGCATCCTTGAGCGTCGCGGTGCCCGCGCGCACCGGTCGAACAGTCGCGCCGAGCAACCGCATGCGGAACACGTTGAGCTTTTGTCGCTCCATGTCCGCCGCGCCCATGTAAATGATACACTCCAAACCAAATCTCGCACACACTGTCGCCGTCGCCACACCGTGTTGACCCGCACCGGTTTCCGCGATGATGCGCTTCTTACCCATGCGCTTCGCCAACAGAGCTTGTCCGACGGCGTTGTTGATCTTGTGCGCCCCCGTGTGGTTGAGGTCTTCGCGCTTAAGGTAAATATCCGGACCGTTCCCGTTCGCGTCCTTGAACTCCTCGCTCAATCGCTCGGCGTAGTACAACGGATTTTCTCTCCCGACGTAATCCTTGAGGATGCTTTGCAGTTCCGCTTGAAACTCTGGATCCTCTTTGATGGTTTCGTACTCCTTCTCGAGCGCGATGAGCGCGGGAATCAACGTCTCGGGCACGTACTTACCACCGTACGAACCGTATCGTCCATCGGCGTCCGGTCGAGCCTGTTGAGAGATATCTCCGCTCGGCGGCGTCATGACGCGCGTCGGGACGCGCGCGCCGCGTCGCGACGCGGTCGTCTTCACCCCTCGGCCCGCGACGCGTCGCCCCACCGATGTCGCGGTCGTCGTCCTCGTCGTCGTCGCGGACGCGAGCGCGTGCGGCATATCGAACCTCCGTGCGTGAACCGAGTGCGCGCGAAGGCGGTGCTCTTCGTGCGCGAGCGAGCGCGAGCGTGCGCGTCGGCGTGTCGCGTCGGCGTCGTCGGCGTCGTCGCCTTACCCTTATCGGCGGATGCCATCGTGTCGGAGTGTTTATCATCCACTATTCATACTACACAAAGAGACACACTACGTGTCACTCGTCCGAGAGTACGACAACAGAGTGTCGACGTCGGCGGCTCGCATCGTGCGGCATTCGCCACTTCACCGCGCTCGCGCCCGCGCTGACGACGCGCGAGATGACGAGCTGGGCCGAGCACGAGGGCGAGGACCTCCCTCCACCGCCCCCTGGATTCGAGGACGTCAAGGCGGGCGCGCACGCGTCTGAAATCTCCGAGATCGCCGCCAAGCTCGGTGGCGGGGACGCCTCGATCGGCACCGCGGCGGACAAGGTGGACGCCCCGGATCTCAGCCTCAAGAGCGATGGGTTGCGCGAAGAACACGCGGGGGAGGTGATGAAGACGATCATTGATCCGTCCACGCCGTACACGAGCGCGAAATCGTTCGAAGATTTAGGCCTGAGCGCGGAGTTACTTCGAGGCTTGTACGGGGAGATGAAGTTTGAAAAGCCGTCGAAGATTCAGGCGGAGACGTTGCCGCTGATTTTGATGCCGCCGCATCGGAATTTGATCGCGCAGGCGCACAATGGGAGTGGGAAGACGACGTGCTTCACGCTCGGGATGCTGAGTCGAATTGATCCGAATCTGAAGGCGCCGCAAGGGTTGATGATTTGCCCGACGCGGGAGCTCGTGGTGCAAAACGTGAGCGTGATGGAGAGGATGGGTAAGTACACGGGCGTCACCATCGCGAGCACGGCGGATCCGAAATGGGATAACACGAATCGCAATAAGATCGTCGATCAGGCGGTGATCGGGACGCCGGGTAAGATTTTGAGATGGATGCGAGAGCGTCAACTGGCGTGTAACAATATGAAGATTCTCGTCTTCGACGAGGCGGATCACATGATGGCCACGGATGGACATCGCGTCGATAGTACCAAGATTTTGAAGCATCTCTCCATGAACGCCAAGTCTTGGCAGGTGTTGCTCTTCAGCGCCACGTTCAACGAGGCTGTGAAGAGCTTCGCGACCAAGGTGGTGCCCAACGCGAACCAGATTTTCATCCCGGCGACGGAACTTTCTCTCGACGTCATCAAGCAGCATCGCGTCGTGGTGACGTCCGTCGACGCGAAGGATGTGTTGCTTAAGGAGAAAATTTTCCCCCTGTGCGATAAGATTGGTCAAACGATCATCTTCGTGCGAACGCGCGAGGGCGCGAGACGTCTCCACGCGAGCATGAACGCGAGCGGCTACAAGTGCACCGTGATTGAAGGACAAATGGAGCACGCCGATCGCGATAGAGTCGTGAAGGAATTCCGTGATGGGTTGACGAAAATCCTCATCGCCACCGACGTGCTGTCGCGCGGTTTGGACGTGAGCACGGTGACTCTCGTCATCAACTACGACATGCCCGTCGAGTACCACAACCCGCGGTCTCCCAACTACGAGACATACTTGCACCGCATCGGCCGTAGCGGTCGCTTCGGCAAGAAGGGTGCCGCCTTTAACTTGATATTAGGTGATTCCGAGCGCGCGATTTGCGACCAAATCGAATTGCACTTCAATCACAAGATCCCGGAGGTTGCCTTCAACGACGACATGACCTTCGAAAAGGTTCTCGAAGATGCGGGATTAATGTCAAAAGAGGAGGCGCTTTAGAAAGATTAGTCGACAGTTCAGGTTTAGGATGTGCAATAAAAAATAATCAAACTCAAGTTTCAAACCAGCTAAGCTACGGCGCGACCTCAGTGTCTCTTTTTCTTTTCGCGTTCCTCGGCGCGTCGCGCCTGGCGAGAGTTGAGCACGGGCGGTTTCCATCTCAACCACGCGATGAACGCTCGCACGCGTCTGAAAGTGTGCGCAATCAAATCAATCAACAACACTTTTCGAACCAGTCTCCACGCGCGACCGAGCACGTGATACCCCCTGAAACAATAGAGAATGGCGAACGAGGCGAAGAACGACGTCGCTCGCAGCGCAAAACGAACCACCGCGTCCGCCATCAGATACGCCTGGTCCGGTTTGCCCCCGTAGCGAGGCGTGATCCAAACCTCTTCTGCACGCGACAACTCGCGAATTCGCTCGCTCGCCACTTTGTCGAAACTATTAGACGCCAGGAGCTGTTTGAAGTGCGCGCGCGCGCGCTTCGCGTCCTCCGCGGCGCCGCCGCGACTCACGTCGCACTCCTCGACGGCGTTCTCGCCCTGAACGCGCGTCGCTAGACCCGACCCATAACGCCGCAACAGTAAATCCCCCGCGCGCAAAATCCCGAGCTCTTCTCCCGCGGCAGCGGACTTTTCGTACGCGTCGAGCAGCTCGTCGTCGCACTTCGTCGTCCCCGGCGGCGCCGCGCACGTCCTCGCGTCTGCCCCCAACACCCTCGCTTCCGGCATTTTCGACGCGTCCTCGCGCGTCGACGCCGCAAACAACAGCTCACCTCCGATCACGCGCGCCTCTTTCACCGCCGTCGCCACCGAATCGTCCCCGCGCGCGCGCGCGCGCTTTTCCGCGTCCCCGGCGCATTCGCCGTCCAACAGACAGCATCCCAACGCCAACATCTCCGCCACCGCCATCTCTCGCGCGTCCGTCGCGATGTACCCGTACCCACTCGCGCTCCCATCCTCGCTCGCCTCGCGCGACGCCCCTCTCGCGCGCGCGTCGACCAAGAACGTTTTCAATTTCGAATCCGCATCCACCGCGACGTTCACTCGCGTCTCGCACACCCGTCTCGCCTCGGCGCACTCCGCCGACGCCGCCTCCGCGGCGCCGATCGCGGTCGCCCACGCCAGGAGCGAGAGCGCGGCGAGCGCGCGCGCCATGGCGGCTCGTCGCGCACTGTCGCTCGGAATTCGAGCGCGCGACGCCACATCCCACCGCGCGATCGGTGTCGAATCGTCGACGTGTCATCGCGTTCAACGCGCGCGAGGGACGAAGAGCGCGCGCGGTGACGACATGGGCGACGACGCGGCGCGCGCGTTCAAGACGAAACTCGCGTCGCTGAACGTGAGCGTGCAATCCATCGAGACGTTGTCGCACTGGTGCATCTTTCACCGAAAGAATGCGACGCAGTTGGCGACGACGTGGATGGAGTGTCTCGAGCGCGCGCCGTCCAAACAAAAGCTGGCGTTTTTGTACCTCGCGAGCGACGTGGCGCAGAACGGTCGGAAGAAGGGACCGGAGTGGGCGGACGCGTTGGTGAATTTGTTACCCGAGGCGTGTCGTCGCGTCGTCGCGGAGGGCGACGAGAAGACGATGGAAAAGGTGAAGAAATTGCTTCGCGTGTGGAACGAGAGGCGAGTGTTTTCTGGATCGGACGTGGAGAGTTGGTTGGACGGGGTGAGCGGTGGTGAAGGCGACGCCGGATCGAAACCGGCTCCGGCGGCGGCTCCGGCGGCGGCGAAACCGACGGCGGCGGCGAAAAAGAAGAAGAACGACATGGCTGAATTACCGGCGTTGAGCGGGGAGAACGCCGTCGTCGCGAAGCTTTTGATGAAAATGGAGAAGGCTGAGCGGGACTTGGCCGCGGCGAACGAGCGTTTCGACGCGGACGTTCGCGACGAATTTTTAGACGAAAGTACAGTAGAAAACGCCGCGGATCCGTCCGCGACGCTGCGCTCCGTGCAAAAGTGCGAAAGCGCCATCTTGGCCAAACGAGACGCCACCGACGCCATGTCGGAAACATTGAGCGAGCTTGAGAACAAACTACGCGCCGCTCTCACGCGCGTCGAGGAGGTCCGCGAGGCGCAATCCGGGGCGGATGTTGGCGCGTTGACACAAATGATGCTCAAGGCGCTCAAGACTCGCAAGAAGGCTTCAAAAAGAAACGCCGAGTACATCTGCGAACGGATCAACGGGACGGGTGTCGCCAGAACGGGAGGCGACGCGCCGCTTCCCGAACCGGTCGACTTTGACGCGCAGGACGACGACAACTACGATCCCACGGATGCGCCAGAAGAGTACGTTCCCTCCGACAATAAGCGTCAAAAGTTGTAATTGGACATTTTAACAACACTGCAAGGCTTAGAGCGTCGAATACATACATGAAAAACTAGTTTGCACGATGGTCGTCGAACGCGTCGAACGCCTAGACGAGCGCATAGATCAACGCCAGGCCGAGCGTAAAACCGACGCCGTGCGTGAGCGCGCTGGACGAAAGCGTGTTGAACGTGCACGTCGGTGTTGTGGTAGCGCCGACGCGGCGAGCGCTCATCGCACCGACGAGAAAGTTATTATCCGAGAGACTTCCGAGAGACCCGCTCGCTCCCGACGAAGCCGACAAGTACGAGATGGCTTGTCGAGGACTCGTCGCTGAGTTCGCGGCGGTAAAACTGCTCCCCGAATCCGTGCCGGCGTCGAGCCCGTACACGGGAAACATGTATAAAGGCGCTTGTACGATAAAGTGTCCCTGCGCCGTCGTCGTTCCGACCGTGTTCGCGAAGTACTTGTCCGCGTCGATTTCGTCGAGCCAATTACCCGACGTCTCGTTGCACGCCGAAACGTTTGAAAAGCCCGTGAACCAATCCGGCGACGGCGCGATCATCGTCAGCGCCGACAATCTCGGTCGAGTCGCGTCCACGGCGATTTGCGCGACTTGGTATCCCGACGACACGCGTTGCGGATACTCGCTACTCGTCGCCGCCACTTGCGCGGTGGCTCCCTGCGCGGAGGCCTCGGATAAAATCTGAGTCGTCGCCCCGATCTCCGCGACGTCCTTCACCCCGTCCGACGCCGTCTGGCCGATCGAGAACGGCGTCCACGCGCTCCCGTGCGCGACGGCCACCATGGGAGAGTAGTGTCGCAAGCTCGAGGCCGCGCCCGGCTCGGTGTCGGTGATTTGGTTGAAGAAGATAATTTCATACGTCGCCGTCCCCGTGCACGCCGCCGCGTGCGTCGAGCGCGCGAGCGCGAGCGAGAACACGCACAGAAACGCGAGCATCGTTTCGTCTCGTCGTCCCGCGCGGAGATTCGCGGTGACGTCGCGACTCGAAGTGGCGTTCGAATCGCGCCACCTCGCGACATTCGTAGACGCGCGTCGATACTCGCGCGCGACATTTAGCGTCGTCGTTCTGCGCGCGCGAACAAGACGCACACCTGACTCCGCGTCGTCGTCGACGTCGTTCCGCGCGCGCGCGCGGGACGACGACGTGTTTGAAACGAACGCGAGACGTTCGGCCCAACGGTCTCTCAGAGTAATCAGTAATCAGAATGTCGAGCGATTACGCGCGACCGGCGTACCCGTACGGTGCCTCGGCGAGCGGATTAACGTCTCGAACGAACGCATCGGGCGCGTCGACGTCTTCCGGGGACTTTCAGATGCACGTGCCCACGGGGGCGTACGATTTGGACGACGAGGTGGCGGGTCTGCGAGGCAAGGTGAAACTTTTAAAGAGCATGTCCAATCAAATCGGTGAAGAAGCCTCCATTCGAGGCTCGCTGATCGATGCCCTGCGCGTCGATTTCAGCTCCTCGGACGCGGCGATGCGCGACGTGCGAAAAAAGTTGAACAAGGCGTACGAACAGGCGAAATCTGGACATTTGATGTCGTTGATGTTCTTCGCGTGTTGCGCGCTCGGCGGGGTTTGGATGCTCTTAAAGTTCCACGGCGTCGTTCGAATCTTCGTACCACGAGGTACGGGGCAGAGCGTGCGTCATCACTGACGCGTCATAGTCTCTATTGTAGTTACGTTTACAAATTCGTCGAGCGCCGCTACGCCTTGTGCTTACGAATCTCAAACGCGAATTCCGTCACGCCCACCGAATCGCCCCCCTTCTCGCAGTACTCGAACCACCCGTCGGGATCTTCGCTCAGATCGACGTCTTCCCACACCGTTCCACCCTCGCTCGTGATCTTCACGCCCTTGGTCGGGTGAAACGTCTCGAGCTCCAATCCTCTGCACTCGAAGCCCATCACCGGGACCATCTCTCCCGACGCGCCCACGACGCCCTTGGTCGTCAAACCCTTGACATCGACGAAAGAAACGCTCGCCTGTTTCTTCGAGTCCGGAAACTTGACGACAAAGTTGGCCTCGCCGCGTGAGTTTTCTAATTCGATCGTGTCCCCCGCGCTCATGAAGACGCCCTCGCGAACCTCATCGCTCTGCGAATCCTTCACGTCGAAGCAGTAGTGGTAGTCGGGGGCGGGGAATTCGACGGAGGCGATGTTTTCAAACTCCGCTTTGACGTACAGGACGAGGAGGACCATGGCGCGACGATGAGTGAGGGTGGGGAGAACGTCGCGAGACGAGTCGAGCAAACACACACACACACACACACACATACAAACAAACAAACAAACAATACACAAACGTGAGACTAGGACGTCGTCGATGACATCTCGACGGCGATCGAGGGGTGCGTCTGGCGCGCGTCGTTCGCGCGTTCATCCGTCGGTGCGTGGGTGTAGCCCGCGGATTGTCGCGCGTCGTCGTCGCCGGCGACGAGCTTTTCCTCGTAAATTTTATGGACGCCGAAACCGGCGGACGCCATGAAAACGGAGACGAGGATCAGCGCCACCTCCGCGCTCGACGAGTCCGCGACGGCGGCTATGGGGACGCCCATGACGTATCCGAGATCGCGCCAGAAGCGCACGACGCCGAGAGTCGAGGCGTAATGACTCTCGTCCGGCGCGTGGTCGACTGCGGCGGCGGCTAACACGGGATACGTCACGCCCGTGCAAAAGCCGAGCGCGACTGAAGACAGCGTGAGGTACGCGAGCTGCATAGCCTTTAATTCGGATGCAGTCACGTCTCCGGGCATGAACTTTCCGTGAAAACCAGCGCCGAACGTGGCGATAAGAAGCGCCACGGCGCCGCCGATTAAACCAAACGAAATTGGTAGTTTGCGCCCTATTCTATCGCTCATTAAACCAGACGCGATCTGCGTGAATCCCTTCATGAATGAATAACACCCAGTGAAGAAATCGCGCTCCCGTCCGCTCAGTCCGAGCTGGTCGCGCGCCCACACTGACATCAATCCCCACGCCACGGCGGTTTCGAAATTTGCGCAAAACGCGGCGATACAAACAATCATCGTGTTTTTATTTTCCCACGTCGTGCGTCTCATCGCCGTCGACAAGCTCTCCGTCTGCACGGGCACAACGCACAGAGATCCACCGTCGCTGCTCTCCTCACCGTTCCCGCGCAGTTCGGATTTGTCCTCTTCTTCCGGAATTTCGCTCGCCCACGTCGAGACGCCGAAACGTCGTCCCGCCGCGAGCAGCGTCGAACTCTCCCTGAACACAAACACCGAGGTGAACAAACCTATCAAACACAACATCAACTCTATTCCCATCGGCACGCCCATGTACCCCCGACACACGCACTCTCCCACGCACTGTTTCACCCAATCGTCCGCCGTCGCGCACGTCTCCGCCGCGTTCGCCGCGACGCACGCCCCGCTCCGAGTCGTCGTCTTCCACCCGCACGACACCCCTCTGCGCTCCATGGATCCGTAAAACTCTGCGAAAATCGCGATCGCGGTGTATCCTATCGTCTCGTTCAACCCGGACGCGAGTCCTCGCCGCGCTTTCCCGCACAGGTCCACCGACGCGAGCACGAGCGCCGTCCACGTCAATCCCTGCGCGCACCCGAGAAACAGCGCCGACAGCGTCACGACCGTGAATCCACCCGCACCGACCGACATCATCCCCAAGATCGGCGCGCACAGCGCCACGCTCCATCCCGCGACGGTGACCCGTCGGCGTCCCCGCGAGTCCGCCAACGCGCCCACGACGAGATTCGCGCAGCTCTTCGCCAGCGCGAACGGCACCAGAAACGACACCTTGGCCGCGGTCGACGTCTCCGAGAACTGTCTCCCCGCGCTGTCCAGCGACGCGAGCTTGTGCAACTGCAGCGCGCCGCCGAGGAGCGCCGTGAGCGCGCACGCGACGACGAGCTGCGCATTGGTCGTTCGAAGCGTCGGTGACGACAGCGCCGAGACGTCGAGCGCGCCGCGCATGACGACGCGACGACGCGAGGTCGAGACTCCGTCGCGCCGACCCTCGCGCGTTCGGCGCGCGCGGCGTTCGCGCGCGCGTTTCCGAGTCTCCGCGCGCGCGTCGATGTTCCGCCGTCGCGTCGCGCGCTTCGCCACTTCGTCGCGCGCGCGACTCGACGTCGACCGGAGACGAACGCGGGAGAGGAGAGCGCGGAAACGACGCGTGAGATGCGACCGGCGCCGAGCTTTCGCGGCTGCGACGATCTCGGACGCGACGTCGGGACGCACGAAGAGTTTTGGGCAAAAGTGAAGCGCGGCGCCAAGACGCCCGAGGGAAAGCCGCTGTGGTACGCGAGGGGGATCGAGTACTGGGACGACGTCGACGCGAGCGTGGACGGCGTGCTCGGTGGTTTCGCGCACGTGAGCGCGCCGGACGCGAGGGATAACGCCAAGTTGTTGAAGGACGCGCGGGCGGCGAGCGCTTCGCGAGACGACGGCGAGCGCACGGCGGCGTTGGATTGCGGCGCGGGTATCGGACGGGGGACGAGCACGTTTTTGATCGAACATTTCGACGAAGTGGATTTGGTGGAGCCGTGCGCGCACTTCTTGAACGCGGCCAAGGCGGACGCAGCGGTGACAGGGGACGGTCGCGAGGACGGACATCGAGCGGTGGGATTTTTCGCGCAACCGTTGGAGACGTTCACGCCGGAGTGTGGTCGCTACGACGTGGTTTGGATACAGTGGTGCATCGGGCACTTGACGGATGAAGATTTAGTGGCGTTTTTGCTTCGATGCAAAGCGGGTCTGAAGGAGGGAGGGTTCATCGTGATGAAGGAGAATAACGCGAATGTCGGTTTTACGTTGGACCTCGAAGACTCGAGCATCACTCGCAGTCACGAGTATTTGTTGCACATCATCGAGAAAACGGGAATGCGGTGCGTCGAGCATCGTCAACAGACGGGTTTTCCGCTCGAGTTGTTTCCCGTGCGCATGTACGTCATAAAACCGTGAGGCGATCCGCTCGGCGCGACGGTGTGCGTGTATCGAACTATATATCGCATTCACTTCATTACATTCCATAGCACTAGCACTTCTATTGTAGCGGTGTACTGTACAAAAATTGATTCAACGATTGAATGATTCGTCTCAAATCTGTGATTCCTCTCCCCACGGCGTACTCTCGTGGTCCATCTCCTCTTCCTCGTCCATGCTAAGTCGGAGATACTCACCTCGCGCGAAGCGGTCCCAAGCGGTGAGATGCGGCTCTTCGCGCTCTTGGCGCATCAAAAATGGATCTCTGGTTTCAAACGCGATGAACTTGTTCATGTTGAACAACACGTTGAAAAAGTTCGCGCTCATCGAGTTCGCGCGCAAGTCTTTCAGAGTGACACGTCCGTCGACCTCGGGCTTCAACATGTCCATCATTTGACACAAAATGTCTTCAAACAACACGGGTTCCTGCGCGAGACATTCCATGCGTTGGATCTGCTCCTCGTAAAAGTAGAAAATCTCATCGCGCGTGATGACGCCGTCGTGGTGAATGTCGATGCATTTGAACCAATAATCGAGCGCTAACGGGTGATTCTTATGTTCTTCGCTCAAGATGAACCACACGAAGTCTTCGTAACACATCTTCTCGGGCTCGTCTGACTTGAACAGACGCCCCGCTTGGTCGAAGATTCTCGCCACGATTCGATACGTCAACGCGTGATTCGCGTACTGCAACAAGTCTTCCCGATCGATGTAGAAGTCGTGATCCGTGTCGAGCTCCCAAAATTTGCAGTAGATGACGTAAAAGTGCTCGTACGAGAAGTACTTCAAAATGCGATTGATGTCTTCCTCGTCCTCGACGAGTAACATGTGCTCGAGCAAATCCGATTTTCGCAGCTCCCGGAGCGTCATTCTTCCATTCCACGTCGTGTTGCACTCGTAAAAGATACGGTACACCACAGTTTCGACGTATCTCTCTTGAAACTCTTGCGTGTGCCGCAAAAATTCCAATCCGGGATGCGTTTGCATCATCTCGGTTAAAACTTCGTAAAAATCCGAGTACTCGAGCGCGCGCGCGTTCGGGCGTCTCAGAGTTTCAAACAAAACCGCATGCACGTCTTTTTGTCGCCGCAATGTGGAATTCCAATACCCAAACCACTGCTCTCGCGTGACGACTTCGGCGTTTGCGCCGGCGACGAGTTTCATCACTCGCTTCGCGAAGTACCGGGGTAATCCGATGACGTCCCTCACGACGTCCGCGAAAGCCTCCACATTCATCCCCGCCATGTGTTTCTCGAACATGCGCTCGGCCATCGCCACTTTCCCCGCGTTCACTTCCTCACTCAATCCTTCGCCTCCCGGTCTATAAAACGTCGGAATTTGTTGCTTTTCGTTCGCCTCGCTCTTAAACAACGACCCCTGTCGCGACAACGGGCGCCTCGTCGGCGAAAACGTCCCCGCGTACCCCACCCCTTTCTGTGGACTCCTCGGCGGCGTCCCGATCGCCGCACTCTTCACTCCACTCCCATTCACCGCCGCCGGCTTGGGCTGTCGCAACGCCTTGCCCAACTTCGCGTCCTTCAACAACTCGTACACCAAGTTTTGACTCTCCTTCATCGACAACCAACTCACGAACAACTCATCGAGTTTCAATTTACTCGAGGGAAACCTCGCCGCCGCGTTGATCTCGCTCCCTGCGTGTGGCGCCCGTCGTCAGTCTCTCTACGAGTCTCTCTTCGCGTCTCTCTTCTCGCGCGTCTCGCCCGATCGCGCCCTCGCGCATCACCGACCCCTCTTCCACCCCTCGCGCGTCACCGACCATCGCGCGCGCGTTCACGCACCCTTATCCGCGAACGGCACGCGCGCGCGAACGTTAATCCGCAGATTCGCGTCCGCCATCGTCCCCGTCTGTTTTAAACTTTTTGAATTGCTATTTTTACGTCCGTCGTCGTCGTCGTCGCGCGTCGTCGTCGCGCGTCGTCGTCGTCGCGCCGACGCGATCGACCGGTCGCGCGCGCGTTCGTTTCGACGGTCGCGCGTCCTCGACGAACGACGAGCGACGCGCACTCTCGCGACGAGACGAATGGATGACGAGGCGAATGCGAATGCGATGGGTTGAATCGGGCGGGACGAGTGAAGACTCGATCGGAGTCTCGCGGACGACGGCGCGCGCGGCGCCGGGTCGTCGTTCGAGAGGAAGAGGGCGTCGACGAAAGTGGGGCGCGCGGACGAGCGGTGGAAGATGGGAGCGCGTTGTGTGCGCGTGTGTGCGATTACACGACGCGAGCGAGTGAGCATACGATGGTTGTAAAATACGGGAAAATAGAGCGGCGCGTCGACGACAGTCTCGATCACGGGACGCCGGTGGGCGTCGCCTCGGTGGGCGCTGGTGGGAGCCATTTGGCGGCGAAGGAGCCGCGCGGGAGCTCACCGATTTGTTCGGCGATGGCGTCGTCGAACTTTTCGGTGTTGCTGCCGCTGTGCATGTGCGTGACGACGCCGTCTTTGAAGACGAAGAATGTGGGCGTGGACTTGACGGCCAAGCGGTCGCGCGCCAAGTGGATGGTACTGGCGTTTTCGTTACCGTAAATGCGGAGGAAACGGCAGCTCTCGCGGTTTTCTCGAGCACTGTTTTCAAAGTGCGGCAAGAATCGCTTGCACGGCAGGCAAGAGGTGAAGCCGACTTGAAGGACGACGGCGCGGCCGGTGCCCGTCTCTTCTTCGAGAATTTGATCGACGGCGGATTCGGTGTGAAGCACCTGCGCAACCTCCGTACCGATCACGGATCTGTACCACGTCTCGAATTGATCGAAGGTCACTGATGAGTTACAGCCGACATCAATGTCGCACACGAGCTCGCGAACTTCATCCTCGGGAAGTCGGACGCCCATGGCGGCGACCATGCGCACGAACGCGTCCAAGTCAATCGAGTCGTCGTTGATATCACCACCAAATTTAGCGAAAAGCTCTCTGAGCTGAATCGCCGAAACAAGCTGCGGCGAACGCCCGACTTCTCTGCCGATGGCGGAGCGCACACGGCGAATATCAGCCACATATCTGAAGCGGAACGAACCACCCGCGGCGGCGCCGCGGACACCCTCGAGCGAGTTGGAGCCCCCCCTCACGAGCGGTGCGGCCTCTTTGCCGGATTGCACAACGCTCAACTGTGGAACAAGGTGAGACCACTTTTCAAAGTTGCGCGCGCAGCTACCGCTGACAACCCAACGCTCCAAACCACCGCGGGCGCAACGGCAGTTTTCAACCTTTGCCAAGTGCACCGCGAGCCTCGTCGCCCACGCCTTCCATTGTTCCTCATCCTCGCAGTCATCCGCCGGCGGCTTGGCGTTTTCCCACTCCGGTTCGATCCAAGAGATGGCGAGATCAGCCTCGCGGAAGTCGGAGTTCGTGCGCAAGACGCCATCTTTGAAGAGAGCGACGTGCACGGCTTCGTGACCAGCTGTCACGACACCCGTCAAGCCGCTCATGGCATTGTCTGGATCTTCGCTATCGAGGGTTTGTCCAATCATCACGCGACGTGCGGCGTCGCCCCATAAATCTTGGTGTCCGTAGCCGTGCGCCTCGGCGCCGGTGACGACGGTGACGTCCAAACCAACGGCGGAGCGCAAAATTTCTTCTGTTTCTTCACGTTCGCGACGCGCTTCAAACGGATTCAAAGACTCCATGGCGTCGTACACGTTCGATCCACCCATCTTCTCATCGGCGTGCCAAACGCCCGGAAGCGCGATGGCGACGGAACCTTGCCATTTCAACTCCTTGGTCAACACTCGCAACGCGGAACCAACGGCGTCAATGTTGAGCAAAGCTCCTTCCTCCAGCGGCGCGGTGATCAACTCAGACTCGAGATCGCCCGTGCGCACGTTCACGATGGCGGCGCTCACGATGCCCCCGCTCGCGTACGCGCCGAAGATGGCCTTCGGCCCCTCGGCGTACATGGATTCAAACGCGCCTTTGTCTTCGTCGTTGTCCGCGCCTCGCGCATCCGCGTCCACGCTCAAATCCGCGATGTCTCTGCACTCGTCACCCTCCGCGCACGACGCCTTCTCACCGCGCACCTCCATCCCAACGCGTCCGAGCGCCATGACACCGGCCCCCATGGCCCCTCCTATCTTCAATCGATTGCTCGAAATCAACTTGTACATGACGCTCGCGACCAGTCCTATAGCCGGCATGGTGGCCAATTTCACCGCCCAACCCATGCCCACCTCCGAAAACAGCGCCTCGATCGCCTGTAACCCGCGGAGCGGTTCTCCACCCTCGCGTTTCAACACGTGAATCGTCTCCATCGCCTCCTCGAACGTGACGTTCTGATGTCTCTTCGGATCGTACCCGGGATCCGAAATGTCAACAAACCACACCTTTCCCTTTCTCGTGCCCTAGAGCGCGCTCTTGAGCGTCTGGCACACCGGACACGCGCCGTCGAAGAGATACGCGTATCGCCAATCCTTCGGTTCCGGGTTCACCGCGCCGTCATCATCGCCGGAGGCGCGCGCCGGGGCCATCCCTCGTCGAGACGGTGCCGAGCGTCGCGCCGTCGATCTCGTCGTCTTCGCGCGCGCGTCGCGCGCGGACGACGTCGACATCACGGACGCGCGCGGCGCCATCGCCGCTCTCGCGCTCGTCATCCGCATCCTCGCTCGCGAGGGCGCGAGAGGGACGCGCGAGCGTGTGACGTCGACCGACGCTGTCGACCGGTGAAACGTCACTCGGTTCAAACGCGCGCGAGAGAGAGACGAGAGAGAGAGAGAGAGACGCGAGGCGAGGCGCGCGGGAGACGGCGCGAGGAGGGTGAAATGAAAACAAATACGCGTGCGTCCACCGGTGGTGTGTGCGTCAAACTACGCGTCAAAGATGAAGAATTACACTCTCGCGAGACGCCGCGCGAGACGCTCGCTAAAACCGCTCAGCCAACCGCGCGGTGACGGTTCGAAGTCGAGAGTACACCTTACCCGGCGGTGAACCCAAGATTAAGGAACATATCGCGTCTCTCGCCACCTTGATGTTCTGAAACGAACCTAAGATTCGAATGTGTTGATCGGCGATGACGATGCGCGTGCGCGTGGCGTTTTCAATCGTAAACTTTGTCTTGCCGTTTTTCCCCGCCAAACGCCCGATCCCGCGACTCATGTGCTCACCGCGCAAAGTCTTCACATCTTTCACCTCAAAACACTCTAAATACAAATCATCCAACCGCAGGAGCGCCACCGCGTCTTGCACGTCGAACCCGAGCAGGAACGCCTGCACGAAATCCGCGCTCTTTTGCAGCGCGCCCTCCTCCTCCGTCTTCTCCGTCGTCTTCAGCTCCACCTTTTTCAGCTTGAGGTTCATCCGCATGTCAATCTTCATCTGTTTCGTCACCGGTTCGTACAGAGACGTCCACTGCGCCTTCAACGGCGCGAATCGATGCGCCGGGACGTTCACCTTGCGATACGCCGCCTTTGTCCCTCTCGTCGACTCCGTGAGCGCGGCGTACACGGGCGCCATCGCCGCGGACTCGTCGTCGACGACGTCCCCGTCATCGTTCACCACCTCGCGAGGCGCGGGCGCCGCCTTGGTGTCTTTGGGCATCGCGCGCGCCGCTCTCCCGTCGTCGCGCCCGGCGGCGGCGGCGACCGAGGCGCGCGCGCTCGAGGTGTCCCCCCCCGTGATGAGTCATGATCGGTCAAGAGACCGCGCGCGTCACACATCCGCGCGCGACGCCTCGCGCCTCGCGCGCGATGCGTCGCGCGACGACGAGACCGACCGCGCGCGTTCGCGTCGTCGCGCTCGTCGCCGCGGTCGTCGTCTCGACGTCCCTCGCGACGCTCGCGCGCGGGAACTCGGACGGGACCGACCGCGCGCTCGGCGCGCGCGCGACGCGGGACGTCGACCGGTGGGCGTCGTACTCGATCGCGCGCGCGCCGTCGTCGCGAGAGGTGGCGTACGGGTCCGTTCGTAACGCGAGCGCGGACGAGGGAGGGGCGAGCGAGGAGGAGGGGGGGGAAGACGCGCTCGCGCTGCGACTCACGGCGCCGCCGTGGTGCGGGAGCACGCGGAGCGTCGCGCGCGCGCTCGAGCGCGAGCTCGAACGAGAGAGCGCGATGGGCGTGAAGATCGTCTGGGAGCGACCGTGGAGACCGAAGCGTCGAGGACGAGGGCGGGGGACGGCGTGGGAGGAGACTGGGTTGTGGGGGGCGCCGCGCGCGGAGTTCGTGCTGGACGGGACGCTTCGCGTGCGATACGGCGGCGAGTGGAGCGCGGGGGCGTTGGCGCGCGCGACGCGAGCGTTGGCGAGGGAGAGGTTCGGGAAGAACGCGAGCGCGTTGGCGATGTGGCCGTTCGTGACGTTGCGCGGGAAGTACGCGGTGGGTGATTTTTTTGACGCCGGCGCCGAGCTGTCGCTCGTGGTGTTGGACCCGTGTAAAGCCGCCGCGGGGTGCGCGTCGTCGGCGTCGATGCCGCTGTTGCGCGACGCGGTGTTGTCGAAAATAGGGTACAGGGCGAAGAATAAGCTCGGGATTTTGATGGGTGCGGACGCGTGGCGCGTGGGGATGCAATTGGTGGACCCGTTCGATACGGACGACGTCACCGCCGTCGCCTTCGTTCGCGGCGAGTTGCACTCGGTGTGGATGGCGAATGACGCGAAGAACGACACCACGGTGGAGGAATGGATCGATTCCGTCGCTGAGGTGATAACGTCCACCGTCGCACAGAGAGGGTTCTTTAGTCTGTCAAACTTTACACCCGCCGTGGAGACGGGAAAGATGGCCGTCATCTTCGCCAACGAAGCCGACGAGGATCTCGACGAACTCACCGCGCGCATTCATCAGCTGGTGCACTCGAGCAAATTCAACGCCACCTCCACCATCATCGACACGAGTCGTGGGACGTGGTTTTTGTGTCAAATCACCGACAGTTGCGAAGAGGATGAAGAGTCGGACGCGTCGCAGATTCGCGTCGCCCTCGTGGACGCCGACGCCGACACCATCGAAACCGTCGACGTGTCACCACTCCCCGAGGACGCCATCTCCACGACTCGACCGTTCTTACGCTCGGCAAAGAGCGTGCCGAAGACACCACCCGGCGTGACGCCACCGCGCATACCGCACATCACGCGAAACCAACTCGATCACAAGGCGGCGCAAACGATGGGCATTCGCAAATCCGGCGTCTTCTTCGTCCTCTACGGCTCCCCCGGATGTTCCTTCTGCCAGCGTTTCCACGGCCTCTTGAACGCCGCGGTCGACGATTTAGACGCGCGCGCGTTCGCGTCCAAGACGGAACCGAAACGCGTGTTCCAGATTGACTGCGTGTTGAACGACTGTCACGCGCGATGGAACGCCGAGACGCGCGCGCTCGTCCACCGCGCGACGCGATACCCGACCCTCATCAAATACGACGGCGCACGCGGCACGAGCGAGACATACGACGGCCCGTACGACGCCCTCGACCTACAAACCTTTCTGTTGTAACACCACACCACTCGTACCGAACCGACCGACCCGACGGCAGAGCCCGCCTCGCCGTCGCCATGTCCCGCGCCGCGCGCGGTCTCCCACCCCTCGCCCACCGCGTCCTCGCTCGCGTCACTCGCGCGCGCTCGACGTCCACCGAACCTCCATCCTTCTCCCCGCCCCCTCTCCCACCCTCCCTCGCCGACGTCCGGCGCGTATTCGCCGTCGCGAGCGGGAAAGGCGGCGTCGGCAAGAGCACCACCTGCGTCAACATCGCCGTCGCCCTCGCGCGTCTCGGCCATCGCGTCGGTCTCCTCGACGCCGACGTGTTCGGGCCGAGCGTGCCCACGCTCATGGGCCTTCAGGGCGCGCCCGCGATCGACGAACGCGGACGCATGCTCCCTCTGGAGAATCACGGCGTGCGATGTCAATCCATGGGTTTCATCCTCCCGCCGGGACGCGCGGCGACGTGGCGAGGACCGATGGTGAGCGGCGCGCTGACGACGATGATTCGAGACACGATGTGGGGAAACACGGAGGTGTTGATGGTGGACATGCCGCCGGGAACCGGGGACGCGCAGATTTCGGTGTCGCAGAAAATACCGTTGACGGGGGCGGTGGTGGTGAGCACGCCGCAAGAGGTGGCGCTCGCCGACGCGAGACGAGGGATCGATTTGTACGCGCGCGTGGGCACCGAGGTGGTGGGTGTGGTGGAGAACATGGCGTATTACGTGGAGAGGGACGGGGAGCGGTCGTACGTGTTCGGGAGAGGTGGGGCGCGAGCGACGGCGGAGGCGCGAGGGGTGGAGTTTTTAGGGGAGGTGCCGCTCGACGGCGCGATTCGCGCGACGAGCGACGAGGGCGCGCCGATCGCGGCGACGGATCCGGAGGGCGAGGTGGCGATGGTGTATAGACGGATGGCGATGCGGTTGATGGAGAAGACGACACCGTTCGGTGGTGGTGATGGTGGTTCAAAGTAGTGTACATTGATGTAAATGCGAATAATGCTTGACGCGACGTCAGATTTCGTCCTCCGTCGCGAAGTCTCCGAGCGGTTCGAAATACCCGGGGGGCGTCGGGTGCTCTCGCCGACCGAACTTTTCTTGAAACTTTTCGTACGCGCCGTTGACGGCGTTTCGCGCGGCGTTCGGGATCGTCGTCGATAAAGTGCCGAGATCGTAGTTTCGGTGGACGTGAATCGCGCCGAAGACGGCGGCGGCGACGGCGCCGAGGATGAAGACGAAGCGGAAAAACGCGCCCGCGAAACCGCGCGGGTGATGACGGCGGTGGTGTTTGCGACCGTCGTCTCCGAGGGCGGCGGCCGGGTTCGAACATTTGCTCCCGGAGACGATGCGAAGGTTGGACGCCGTGGTGTGTCTTTCTCTCAGCGCCGAACACTGCGTGTTGATGTCGGACATCGTTTTGCAATGCGGCCACTCGGTGGCGTTCGGCACGTCGTACACGCGTTCACTTCCGTAATCGCACTCCGTGTCGAACACTCGAGAACAGTCGCACGTTCCGACGACTTGATGCTGACGAACAAAGGCTGAATCGTCGAAACATTCGGCGCTGGGCTTTTTCCTCTGAATCTTGAACTTTTGTCCCATGAGACATCCGTGACTTCCCGGCGCCTCGGGTTGCCACGTCTCGTAATCGGACGCTTGACACGGTTTATTTTGCGACAAGATGTTGTCGAAATCGACGATAAAGTACGACCCGCGATTGGGATCCGCGGCGGAAGATTGCGCGCTGACGCCGTGCACGATGAACATGTGTCCCGCCGAGGTGGGATCGACGCGAATGTTGTGCACGAAAACCTTCGCCGCGAGCTTGATCGCGGTCCACGATTGGCCCTCGTTGATGCTATACTCAATCTCGTCCACCTCTTCAAACTGTTTCGCGATGACGAGGAGTCCCCCGTTGCCTCCGAACTCGTAAATGTACACGCCCTTTTTGGTCTCGATCCACGATTTACCGCCGTCGCGAGAAATGTAAGTGTTGATTTGGGACACGTCGTCGTGCAACACGGCGTCGCCGACGCTGCCGGTGGATATGATGATGCCGGGCGCGATGCTTCGCGAGTACACACCGCCGAGTCGTCCCTCCCAATCCTCGGAGGTGCTCCAATCCACGGAGCCGTGGAGTTGTAAACCGTAGCGAGAGCAATCGTACTCGGCGCTCGAGCACGAATACTTGCGCCCCTCGGCGTCCGTGGCGGGAGCGGGGATCCTGTGCCACGTGCCACCGGCGTTGAACGTGATGCGCGTCTCGAAGAACGAGCTATAATCCGTGCGCATCGCGGGACCATCGATGAACGCCTTGTAGTTGATTTGATTTGCGATGTAAATGCCTTCGAGTCCGAGGACGTTGGTAAAGTCTTGAATAGCGGTCACCGCCTCAGAGCGAAGCATGGCGCGCATGGACATGGAGAAGAACGTCAGCGACGGATCGGACGTGTATAACTGCACCGCGGGCGCGCTTCTGAATCGCTCATCGAAGGCATCGATGTGATTGACGGCGATGAAATCTGGACCCGCGTCGGCGTGAAAATCGTAAATGACGAAGCCGTTCTTCTTCAAAGTCGACGGGAAACACACCGTGTTGAACGTCTTCCCGGCGTCGACTGAAATTCGGAGCGTGACATCGTCGGAATCAACTTCACTCGGTCGACCTTTGGGCTTTCTGTGGTACGCTTCGCAATCGGGAGGCATCAGCGTGTACACGTCGCCGCCGTTGGGCGTGAACGTGTTTAAGATCTCAAACGCGTTGGCGCACTGTTCCACGAGTCGATGCGTCGCGAACAAATCCGTCGAGTGCACCAGCCCGACGTTGTAATCCCACGAGCCGATGCGATACGTCTGAAAGGCCTTCACGTCGAGGTGCGCGACGGCGTAAATCGGCGGCGTCGACGCCGTACCGTCGTCGGGCGCCCAGTCGAAATCCAAAAACGACGCGAGCTTCCCCTTGGACTGTTCGATCAGATCGATCCACGTCGCGCCCATGTCCTTACTCACGAGCAAGCGCAGAACGTCGCACTTCGGATCGGGCTCGTCTCGCATGTAATCGTAATCGCACGTCTTCACGAAGCTCATCAACCAGCCCGAGCGCGTCGGGTGCGGTTTGACGGGCGTGAACGCGCGTCCTTTCCCTCCCGGCACGCGCGTCGCCGGATTCACGAAGCACGCGCCGCCGTCACCGGCTCCAGACTCACCGCACGGTTGCGTCCACGTGTCGCCGAGATCCTTGGAAGCCCAGTACCGTCCGCCGTACCAATCTTGCAACACGACGTCCGCCGTCCCCGGAAGCGTCCCGGATTCATCCGTCGGGCCGTGGATGATCTGCGGCGCCGCGGGGAGCGTCGACGACCCTCGAAGCTCCGAGGTGAGCGAGGTAAACGTCTTCCCGCCGTCCGCACTGTGCAAGAGCTCGCGCGCGCGCGTGAACATGAACACTCGAGAGGATGGGTAATCTCGATGCCGCAGCCACACCAAATCGTCGACGACGTCGCGCGTGGCGACGCGCGCGAGCGATGGCTGGCCGGCGAACGCGACGTCCATCGCCGTCGCCGCGAGGAGGGCGACGACGACGACCGCGCGCATCGCGACGCGCATCGCGAGTGCGAATGTGAAGTTTCGAGCGCATTGGTGACTCGAGCCGTCCGCGCGGTCGACGACGACGAGGGCGGCGCGCGGCGCGGACGGTGACCACGACGCCATCGCGCGAGGCGCGGTCGTCGATGTCCTCGTCGCGTCGCGGACGCTCGCGAAGACGAATCATCGACCAGTCGTCGTCTTCGTTTCGTCGCGCTCGGCAGTCGTCGACGCGATCATGCCCGCGCCACCGCGCGAGCCCGGCGACGCGCGCGACGCTCGCGCGACGACCGCGTCGACCGCGCAACGCTCGACGTCGCGCGTCGTCGCGCGCGAGGAGTACGTCGTCGTCGACCTCCCGCTCGAGCTCAACGACCTCCCGGGCGACGCGCTCAAATTTTCCAACCTCGACACCGACCGTCCGAGGCTTCGCACGATCGACGGCGCGCGATACGTCGGCCGATACGAGCTCACCGCGGGCGAACAACTCATCGTCGGGTTCCCGAACGCGCGCGACGCGGACGCGCGCGTGTTGGCGACGACGGAGAGACGCGTGCGATTCACGCCCGAATGATGGAATGATTGGATTCGATGCGACGCGCGTCGCGTCCATCGCGATGCGCGATAGCCTAGCCCATAGCCCATAGCCCAGCCTAGCCTCCCGTGATGTAGCGACGCGCTCGCGTCACCTCGTCGGTCGTCGTCTCGTCTCGTCTCGTCTCG
>MDTE01113888.1_pt1 | contig 51464 bp, 39 predicted proteins | sample 811231 | NCBI WGS metagenome assembly MDTE01 (sample SAMN05326651, study PRJNA326480) | marine metagenome | isolation source: seawater | place: Indian Ocean: Red Sea | collected 2010 | reverse complement strand
TACTCTAGGTAATCCACCAGTTATATCTCTTGTTTTGTAAACTTCGCGACCGATCTTAGCAATCGTGTCTCCAGGATGCACTTCATCGCCATCGTTGACGAGAAGATTGGCTCCAACTGCCATTATGAATTCCCTCTGCATTTCACCTTTCTTAGTCTTCTTACAGATCTGAATGGTGGGATGTAGTTTCTTTGACCGATCTTCAATTATGGTCATCTGACGACGTCCAGTAGATTCGTCCAGTTCCTCCCGCATGGTTTGGTTGTCGACAATGTCAATAAATTTCACGACCCCACCCACATCGGCGACCATAGGTTCTGCATAGGGATCCCAACTAAACAATTCGTCATTAGCCTTGATTTTACTGTTTTCCTTAACCGCTAGGGTTGCACCATATGGTACCCTCAATTTAGATCGGACCTGTCCCTCTGGTGTCTTCAGGACAATCTCTCCTTCTCTCGATGTAACTATTGTTTCCTTAGTGGATGGAGACTTTACAACTGTGACCCTCTCCAGCCCAATCACGGCGTCAAATTTTGATCTTCTTAGTGTCTGCGCTGCTATGTTTACAGCCGTACCGCCAATATGGAAAGTTCTAAGAGTAAGTTGAGTTCCAGGCTCTCCTATTGACTGAGCCGCCAAAATTCCAACCGCCTCTCCTATATCGACTAGTTTCATGGTGGCCAAATTCCTGCCATAGCACATCTGGCAGAGTCCTCTCTTGGCCTCACAGGTGAGAACTGAACGGATTTTAACGTCCTTATGACCTGCGTCCTCAACGGCTATAGCTTGGTCTTCAAGAATTAATTCTCCTGCATCGATTAATTTTTCACCATCTATTGGATCGTATACGGCCTCCAAGGCAACATTACCTACGATTCTATCTACTAGGGGCTCAATGATATCCTCACCTTCTTTTAGAGCTTCCATTTCTATTCCCAGTATCGTACCGCAATCTTTTTCCGTGATCGTACAATCTTGGGCAACATCGACTAGTCTTCTGGTCAAATACCCAGCATCAGCAGTCTTAAGGGCTGTATCGGCAAGACCCTTACGAGCACCATGGGTAGATATGAAATACTCCACAACAGAAAGCCCTTCTCTAAAATTGGCTTGAATTGGACTTTCTATGATCTCTCCTACTCCACCAGTCAATTTTTTCTGTGGCTTTGCCATCAAGCCTCTCATTCCAGCAAGCTGTCTCATCTGGTCACGATTCCCTCGAGCACCCGAAGTCATCATCATGTAAACTGGATTAAACCCATCCTGTGATCTTTCTAACCGACCGACCATCGCGTCAGCAACGTCATTGTTTGCATGAGTCCATGTATCAATGACCTTGTTATAACGTTCACCGTTTGAGATATAGCCACTCTCGTAAGCATCTTGGAATCTAGATACCTGCTCACCAGCTTCACTCAAGATGTCAGATTTTTCATCTGGAGTTTCAAGATCAGCTATCCCCACACTGACACCACCCATAGTCGCGTATCTGAATCCGAAATCTTTCATCTGATCTAAAAACTCAGTCGTGGCACTCAAGCCCACTTCAGTGAAACAATGAAAAATCAGATCTCCCAACTCTTTCTTGCCAAAGGTTTGGTTATGAAAGCCCAACTCAGGAGGAATAATAGAATTGAATAAAACTCTCCCAACAGTTGTGCGATGCCATTTGCCCTGGACAGAATTCGTCTGACCACTCTCTACATCTTCAGGAATCCACCAGTTACAGACACTTGCGAATTTGAATCGCCCAGAGTCCAAGCCCATCTCTATTTCAGCAAATGAAGAAACACGGGGAGCATCCCTAAAGATCTCTTCCAGTTGGGTTTCTGCAGCCATTTTGGCATCTGCATTGGCTTTCTCATTGTTCACCACCACTTCGACATCAGAAACATTGAGTGGAGATTTCGTTAGATAATAAGCTCCTATTACCATATCCTGGGATGGAGCTGTAACTGGACGCCCATTTGATGGTAACAGAATATTATTACTTGAAAGCATGAGTACCCGTGCTTCCAACTGCGCTTCAAAGGACAGAGGAACATGGACTGCCATCTGGTCACCGTCAAAATCAGCATTAAAAGCCGCACATACCAGAGGATGAATCCTAATGGCTTTCCCTTCCACTAAAACAGGCTCAAAAGCTTGGATTCCAAGCCTGTGAAGAGTTGGAGCTCTGTTTAAAAGGACAGGATGATCTTTGATTATATCTTCCAAGACCTCATAAACCTTAGGGTCATCTCTCTCAACTATCCGTTTTGCTCTTTTTACCGTTTCAGCTTCACCCCGTTTCTCCAATTCATGTATTATAAAGGGCTTGAATAGTTCGACTGCCATGGCTTTAGGAAGGCCACATTGGTGCAACTTAAGCTCAGGGCCCACCACTATCACCGACCTCCCAGAATAATCTACCCGCTTACCCAATAAATTCTGACGGAATCTACCCTGTTTGCCCTTGAGCATGTCCGACAGGGATTTAAGAGGACGTTTACCTCGACCTCTGATTGCTTTAGATCTCCGACCATTATCGAAAAGCGCATCTACCGCTTCTTGCAACATGCGCTTTTCATTACGGAGAATCACTTCTGGCGCCCTCATAGCTATTAACTTCTTTAAGCGATTATTCCTATTGATCACTCTCCTATACAAATCGTTCAGATCAGACGTGGCGAACCTGCCACCATCCAGAGGAACCAATGGCCGCAAATCAGGAGGAATGACCGGTATCACATCCATTACCATCCACTCTGGAAGGTTCTTCGTCCCAGATGCATCTCCAGATTTAGACAACGCATCTACCACTTTGAGCCGCTTAAGCTTCTTCTTCTTACGATGCTGAGAGGTCTCGGTAGCAATTTCGACACGAAGCCAGCTTGCCAGTCTGCGCAAGCCGTCTCCATCAGAATTACGATCGCTCATTTTTCGTTCGGGGCTGTCGAGTAATTTTAACAGGGAGCGAATTGCTTCTGCTCCAATCTCAGCCCTGAAGGTTTCATCACCTTCCTCCCGCGACTTTACGCGCAGATCGTAATATTCATCTTCGTCTAGAAGGTCCAGGAATTCCACATCCTGTTTGCCAGGGTCAACCACAACATAGGACGCGTAGTAAATGACCTTCTCCAGATCGCGCAGAGACATACCCACCAAATAACCCAATTGACTTGGAAGGGTCTTGAAAAACCAAATATGACATATTGGAACAGCAAGTTCGATATGGCCCATCCGTTCACGTCGGACTTTTGAAAGAGTGACCTCAACACCGCAACGATCGCACACATGGCCTCTGAATCGGATTCTCTTGAATTTACCGCAGTGACACTCCCAGTCTTTCACTGGACCAAAAATCCTCTCACAAAACAAGCCATCTCTTTCAGGCTTAAATGAGCGGTAGTTGATAGTTTCTGGTTTGATCACTTCACCGAAAGACCAAGCATAAATCTCTTGTGGCGAAGCAACCTTGATCTGTATGAAATCAAAGTCAGCGGTGTTGTGATCTTTATCTGTGGACCTGGGAAAATCAATCATAATTATCTTTATTCCTCGCGACCTAACGTGACATCTAACCCAAGTGCCTGCAATTCTTTAACGAGCACATTGAAAGACTCTGGTATTCCTGGCTGGGGAAGATTATCCCCTTTTACGATTGCTTCATAAACCTTTGAACGACCACTAACATCATCTGACTTAACGGTGAGTATCTCCTGCAAGGTGTGAGCAGCGCCATAGGCTTCGAGAGCCCATACCTCCATCTCCCCGAAACGCTGACCTCCAAACTGCGCCTTACCTGCCAAAGGTTGTTGTGTAACCAAGGAGTATGGGCCAATGCTGCGCGCATGTATCTTGTCATCAACCAAATGGCTTAATTTCAACATATAGATCATCCCTACTGTCACGGGAAAGTCAAATTCCCTTCCTGTTCTTCCGTCACGTAACATGACCTTTCCGTTGGGTAATATTCGGGCTTCTTCCATAATTTCAAACGCTGCTGCATCTAGCCCGTCTTCGAGTTTCTTCTTGGAGTTCAGATGTTCTATGGCAGGAAAAACTTCGCTTACAGTTTTATTTTTCCGCTCAGCTAATTCCTGCCCAGCGTTCACAAGGTAATCCCTCAAAGATTGAAAGAAGGTACTGTGACTCTTAGACATCTTCATGCCCAAGTAGGAGTCTAAAGCCCCACCTATACCTCTTTTGGCAGGATCTGTGGCATGTCTATCCTCAGCCATTGGGCTGACATCTCCCGGTAGATCTTTCAATAGCTCCATAAGTTCAACAGTGCGTTTGGAATCAATCGATGGAATCTTACTCTTGATATCTAAGCCTTCATGGGCCCACCGTAAGGCAGCAAGCTTAAGAAGCAGGCCTACCTCATTTTCTGAAGCTCCGTGGAAAACGGGCGTCTTCGCTTCGAATCCCATTATCTTACCCACCAGACCTAGATGAGTTTCAAGTACTTGACCCACATTCATCCTTGAAGGAACCCCCAATGGATTAAGCACGATATCAACAGGTGTGCCATCCGGCATGAATGGCATATCCTCTTCAGGAGCAATTCGTGCAATTATACCCTTGTTGCCATGACGCCCTGCCATTTTATCACCGACGGCTATCTTTCTTTTTTCAGCCACATAGACCTTCACGAGCTGCACAACTCCAGGAGGTAGTTCATCTGGCTGAAAAACTCTATCAATCTGCTCTTCTGTTTTTTCACGAACAGTTTCAATCCTATTAGCTGCACCCTCTATCACTTCTCGGATCAACACATTCTTTTCTTTATTCACAACTTTTAATGTACTCAGATCCATACTAGAAAAATCCAATTCAGCCAACATGGATTTGGTCAACTTAGTACCTTCCTCAATCATTGGTTCAACAGTGCCTTTCCTGAGTGCCAAGGCCACTGTTTGTAATTGTAGGATACCTTTCAACTCCTCGTCTCTAGCCTCTCCTACCCTCTTGATTTCCTGCCTCTCAGCACTACGAAGATCTCCGATCCTAAGACCGTGCTCCTTTTCTAGCAGAGGGTCATCTATGCGACGAGAAAAAATCTTGACGTCAATCACCGTGCCACTTATTCCTGGAGGAACCCGCAAAGATGAATCCTTAACGTCCTTGGCCATTTCACCAAAAATTGCAGTCAACAGCTTTTCTTCTGGAGAAAGCTCCGTTTCTCCTTTAGGTGTAATTTTGCCGACTAGAAGATCTCCACTGTTCAACCTAGCCCCTACTCTTACGATGCCGCGCTCGTCTAAATCGACCAAACTTTCCTCTGCAACATTGGGGATTTCCCGAGTGATCTCTTCCATCCCTCTCTTCGTATCTCTCACATGCAGTTCGAGTTCTTGGATGTGTATGGAGGTAAATACATCTTCTTTAACCAATTTTTCACTGATCACAATAGCATCTTCGTAGTTGTAGCCGTACCATGGCATAAATGCGACCATTACATTGCGACCCAACGCGAGCTCTCCATTGTCTGTACTCGGCCCATCGGCAATGATTTGTCCAGCTTTTATCTTTTGGCCATGTTTGACGAGTGGACGTTGATTTATAGACGTATCCTGATTGGTCCTCCAAAATTTCTTGAGTCGATATTGATCGTATTGCGTCAATTTGACCAAAGGCTGATCCCCACTTCCAGGGCTAACATTTCCAGTGTCAATCACAATTTGATCAGCCGTAACATCGACAACTTTTCCACCACGTTTAGCTGTGATCACAGCTCCAGAATCTTTGGCGATCTTGAATTCCAACCCTGTACCTACCAATGGAGCATCGGGATATAGAAGCGGCACAGCCTGCCTCTGCATGTTAGAACCCATCAATGCTCTATTAGCGTCATCGTGTTCCAAAAATGGAATCAGTGCGGCAGCAACTGACACAAGCTGGTCAGGAGCAACATCCATATATTGGATATCTTTTGGTTTTAGTAGAGGGAAATCTCCTCTTTCTCGACATAGAACAAACTCATCGACAAAATTCCCCCTACTATCCAAAGAGGCATTGGCCTGAGCTATCCGTACTTCCTCTTCCTCATTAGCTGAAAGCCACTCTATCTCATCCGTGACTTTTCCTTTTAAAACCTTTCTGTAGGGAGTTTCTACAAAACCAAGTTCGTTGACACGACCATAGGTAGTCAAAGAAGATATGAGACCTATGTTGGGACCTTCAGGGGTCTCAATAGGGCACATTCTACCATAGTGGGAATAATGCACATCACGCACTTCAAAACCAGCACGCTCCCTAGTCAAACCGCCCGGACCCAGAGCAGACAGTCTCCTTTTGTGGGTCATCTCAGCCAGCGGATTAGTTTGATCCATAAATTGGCTCAATTGGGATGACCCGAAAAAAGCTTGTATGACTGCCGAAACGGTCCTTGCGTTGACAAGATCGTCGATCTTGATCTTTTCTGCATCAGTGTTGATAGCCATTCTTTCTCTGACTAACCGGGCCATTCGCGCCAAACCTACTGAAAATTGGTTTGCTATTAATTCACCTACTGTTCGGACTCTCCTGTTTCCCAAGTGATCAATATCATCCGTAGACCCCCTCCCTTCGCTGAGGTCAATCAAATACCTGAGAATTTCGACAAAGTCTTCCTCGTTAAGAACAGTTTCGTTGGAGGCTACATTCGTTCCTAAACGCTTATTGATCTTATAACGACCAACGCGACCCAAATCATACCTTCTCGGATCAAAAAATACACTTGAAAGAGCAAGCCGTGCTGTTTCCAGATCAGGGGAATCACCTGGTCTCAAAAGAGAATAGATCGCATCCAATGCCTCTTCTTCAGAATTAGTCGGATCTTTTTTTATGGTGTTCTTAATCACAGAGCTGTTAACGCGGCTACCAGCTTCATCACGACTATATATTTTAATCCTTTTGCGCCCCAGTCGCTCAATTACATCAGCTATTTCCTCATCTATTTCAGTAGAGGCATCGACCAAAACTTCCCCTGTCTTACGATCAACGATTTCTTCTGCAAGAACAGAACCAATCACTTGCTTGTTTCCTCGATTGTCTACAGTCCTCGGATCAACCGACTTTTCAACAAAAAACAGCTGATAGATGTCAGCATCATCACTGTGGCCAAATGCTCTCAGCAGAGCAGTGGCAGGGAACTTTTTCTTCTTGTCGATATGTACGTAACAGATATCGTTGATATCAATTTTAAATTCGACCCAGGAACCTCTAAAAGGGATAATTCTAGAACTGAATAGTTTCGATCCATTAGGATGCACACTTTCTTCGAATACCACCCCAGGGGACCTATGTAGCTGACTCACCACTACCCGCTCAGCTCCATTTATTATGAAAGTTCCCAAATCGGTCAGAAGTGGAAGATCCCCCAAATAGACTTCCTTCTCTATTATGTCACCTGGCTGCTTTTCGGAATCGGCCTCTCCCTCTTCTGTATCCCATACCACCAAACGCAATTTGGCTTTCAGTGGAGAAGCATAAGTCATGTCTCTCTCGATACATTCCTCTACAGAATATTTCGGGGTACCTAATGATGCTGAAATGTATTCGAGTGTGAATTTTTCACTAGCATCAGTTATTGGGAAAACCTCACCAAATATGCGATCAAATCCAAAATCCCAAGCTTCTTTAGGTTTTTTCTCCGGTTTCACCAGTTTGTTAAAAGACTCGACCTGGACATCCAAGAGGTTGGGCATCGGCATGATCGACTGCAATTTGCTAAAACTGACTACTGGACGAGCATCATTCCTAGTATCCAAGGGTTTTCCCCCCTGCTAGCACAAACCCTAAGGGCAAGGCTGCATAAAAAGTTAGACTGTAGAAACACACTTTGGGAAAAGTGATAGACACACCGAACCACAGGGCTTTGACACTATCAAAAACCCTGGGAAGGGAGACCACTAGCATCCCATTACGCATCTCGCATCTCCCGAGGAATTCGAGAGAATGCTTGATAAATAAAGGTCTAATTATGGTCTACTTCAGGGCGACCGTAGCGCCCTGTTCTTCCAATTTTGTTTTAATTTGTTCGGCTTCGTCTTTTGAAGCAGCCTCCTTGACAGTGCTTGGAGCACCATCAACAAGCTCTTTGGCCTCTTTTAAGCCCAGCGTTGTCACCTCTCGAACCGCCTTGATGACCTGAATCTTTTTGTCACCAACTCCTTCCAAGATGACATCAAATTCATCCTTTTCTTCAGCTGCACCTTCGGCTGATTCCTGGCCAGGCGCACCAGCCATAGCGACTGGAGCTGCAACTGCTGTCACGTTAAATTTTTCCTTGAATGCGTCAACGAATTCTGACAATTCAAGAACCGTCATGTTACCGATTGTGTCGAGAAGTTTCTCTTGATCCGTAGCCATTCTGTCGGCTTCCTCCTGGTTCAACTGACTCAAGTCAGTGTTAGGGAACTAAAAATTCCTAGTGATCATGTATAACGAAGACATACCTAGCCCTCGTCTTCCTGCTTGGCACCCAAAGCCTCCAAAAGACCTGACATCTCCTGAAGTTTCGCCTCAAATGCACCAGCTAAGGCAATCAAAGGTGTCTCCATTGCACCGACTGCCTGCGCTAATAAATCATCCTTACTCGGTAATTTTGCCAACCGGGCAATTTCTTCTACGGATAAGACATCATTACCTAAAATTCCTAGTTTAAAAACGGGCCTATCCTGGTGTTCTTCACTGAATTCTGATACCACCTTCGCAGGTTCTATCTCTCCGTCAGTAGCAAGGATTACTGCAGTGGGACCAGAAAAAACTGGGCTGATATCTGGCAAATCAATATCTTTGACGGCCAGTTTCAACAATCTGTTCTTAACAACTACATATTCCGCCCCCGAGTTTCGTATCTGCCTTCTCAAATCAGTTATTTCTTTGACATCTAAACCAGAAAAATCTGTGAAATATACCGCTGAAGCGTCACGGACCTTCTGACCAAAGCCTTCTACAAAATGTTGTTTTTCAGTGCGATTCATAACTTAGGCCCCAGTGAAAACGTTCGGATCCACGGCCACGCCAGGTCCCATTGTGCTGGACACCGTAATGCTCTTCATATATTTACCTTTCGCAGTGGCAGGCTTAGCCCTGACGATGGAATCCACCACGGCCACCAAATTCTCACTGAGTTGCTCAGGAGCAAAGGAAACTCTTCCTATAGGGGCATGAACGTTCCCTGCCCGATCAACTCGATATTCAATTTTCCCTGCTTTTATCTCACTTACAGCCCTTGAAATATCAAAAGTGACAGTTCCGCCCTTTGGAGTAGGCATGAGGCCGCGCGGACCGAGAAGCTTACCCAGAGGACCAACTTTATTCATCATATCAGGAGTTGCCACACAAACGTCAAAATCTAGCCAACCATCCTGAATCTTATCTACATACTCTATCCCTACATAATCGGCCCCTGCCTCTTGAGCTTCTATCTCTTTTTCTCCCTGGGCAATCACAAGAACTTTAATTGATTTTCCTGTTCCGTGAGGCAACACGACTGTTCCCCTCACAACCTGTTCGGCCCTCTTAGGATCAACACTTAGGCAAGTTGAAACGTCAACACTCTCGTCGAATTTCGCCGACGCCAGTTCCTTAACCATTTGAACAGCCTCGTCTGGCTTAAATTGGACCCCCGAAGGAACCTTTTCTTTCGCACGACGAAATCTTTTTCCGTGTCTCGACATATCTTCGAACCGACTCGTTCATCCTTCCACTCCTTGGCGGTTCTCATGGAGTGGTTCAGCGGATTTTCACTCTCCGTCAATAATCTAACACTTTTACAACATGAAAATGAATACCAATCTTTAAAAAGATCAGTATCCACTATCCTTAGGCGACCTCAATACCCATAGATCTGGCACTTCCGGCTAACATCTGAACTGCTGCGTCCATGTCATTAGCGTTCAAGTCTTCCATCTTTATCTCAGCAATCTCTTCCAATTGTTTCCTTGTGATCTTCGCCACTTTATCACGATTAGGTTCTCCAGATGCTTTCTGAAGGCCGACGGCCTTCTTGATCAAGAATGAAGCTGGTGGCGTTTTAGTGATAAAAGAGAAGGAGCGATCAGCATACACAGTTATTTCAACTGGAATAACTGTACCATTTTGTTGCTGAGTCTTTGCGTTAAATTGCTTGCAAAACTCCATTATGTTCACCTGCTGTTGTCCGAGAGCAGGGCCCACAGGAGGTGCTGGGTTGGCTTGGCCTCCAGGAATATGGAGTTTTATCATACCAGCTACTCTTTTCGCCATTTTCCAAATCCTATTTAGTTCAATTTTTTAAAAAATCTCTAGAAACCCTTCAACTGAGTATAGTCTAATTCGACAGAAGTTGGACGACCGAACAGTGACACTTCCACCTTCACTTTTCCTTTTTCTGGATAAATCTCCTTAACGGTTCCAGAAAAATCGCTAAAGGGACCCTGAGTGACCTCTATAACTTGATCGATATGGAAAGGAATCTCTTCATGAAGCTCACTCTCCTCTCGTTGCACCCCAACTCCAAGAATCTTATTTATTTCTTGCTCTTGAAGAGGCTGAGGAGCACGTCCCGTACCTACAAATTTGATCACACCCTGGATATTACTGACAGCATGAACAGTTCTTTCATTTAGGCACATGTTCACCAGCACATATCCGGGATACAAGCGTCTCGTAACAGTTACTCTTTTTCCATTACGTATTTCCACAGATTCTCGGGTAGGTACGATGACACCCTGGATCTCACTGACGGCTGGTCCTTTTACATCAACTTTCTCTATATGCTTTTCTATCAGCTTAAGCACCTTGTTCTCATGTCCAGAATAAGTCTGAACAGCATACCATCTATGTTCTGAAGCAGCGATCGTGTTGGTCATTTTTAGCCTGCTCCGAAAAGTCCCATTATGAAACCTATTATCGTGCGGGAAGATACATCCATCAGCCAAATAATCCCTGAAATCAAAATTACAAACAGAATGACAACCATCGTTGCGCTTTGCAATTGCTCAGAATCAGGCCAAGTCACCTTGGACAGCTCATCCCAGCATTCCTCAACAAAATTCTTGATAGCTGCTAACTTTCCGACTTTTTCCATTACAAGACCCGTTACTTGGTTTCTTTATGCGATGTATGCGTTCTACAGCGGGGGCAGTATTTTTGGTATTCTACCCTTTCTGGATGCAGACGTTTGTTCTTCGTCTTACTATAGTTCCTTTCCGCACACTCTTCACACCGGAGTATGATTTTATCTCGCGGCATATAATCATTCCTTTTGTTATCCAACCTGTTAGGTCAGTACAACGCAAAGTTAAATTCTCGCAACCCTTCAAGCCCAAGAAGCCTAGCACGCCTAAAGCTGTTTCTCGGCAGACGCGTCAGGCTCTCTCAGAGCTTCAAATACTTCTTCTAAACTCTATACCTAACAAAGTGTTGATCTTACTCAATTATTTCAGTAACAACACCCGATCCTACGGTACGACCACCTTCACGTATAGCGAATCTCAACTGACTGTCCATCGCTATAGGTGTGATCAACTCCACTTCCATTTGCACGTTGTCACCTGGCATGACCATCTCGACACCGTCTGGAAGCTTTGCTGCGCCCGTTACGTCGGTAGTCCTAAAATAGAACTGGGGTCTGTAGCCGTCGAAAAATGGAGTGTGCCGCCCACCTTCATCTTTGGTGAGCACATAGACCTCACCTTTGAATTTAGTATGCGGAGTAATTGAACCACTCTTGGCCAAAACTTGGCCTCTCTGTATATCTTCTTTTCCTACTCCCCTCAGAAGAAGACCTGCATTGTCTCCTGCGCGGCCTTCATCCAGAAGTTTTCTGAACATCTCTACCCCAGTTACAACAGTTTTTCTATCACCACCCATTCCGACAAGATCAACCTCTTCACCCTGTTTCACGATGCCGCTTTCAATTCTGCCAGTGGCTACTGTACCACGACCAGTGATCGAGAAAACATCCTCAACAGGCATCAAGAAAGGTTTGTCAATATCTCTTTCTGGTTCCGGTATATAGCTGTCTATAGCATCCATCAATTCCTGAATACATTCAGCATCTGCGCCGTCACCGCTAGCCTCCAAAGCTTTGAGAGCACTGCCATGGATTATAGGCGTGTCGTCTCCTGGGAAATCATATTCGTTGAGGAGTTCTCTGACTTCCAGTTCCACTAACTCAAGAAGCTCTTCGTCGTCGACCATATCCACTTTGTTCATGAAAACAACAACGTGAGGTACGTTAACTTGCCGCGCCAAAAGGATATGTTCCCTTGTCTGTGGCATTGGACCGTCTGCGGCACTAACGACCAAAATAGCCCCGTCCATTTGTGCAGCACCTGTGATCATATTCTTCACATAGTCTGCGTGTCCTGGACAATCCACGTGAGCGTAATGTCTACCTTCCGTTTCGTATTCCACATGAGCGGTCGCAATGGTTATACCCCTCTCTCGCTCCTCTGGAGCTTTGTCAATCTGATCGAACGCGACAGCATCACCGCCATGTTTCTTTGCTTGAGTGACAGTAATAGCTGCGGTCAAAGTAGTCTTGCCGTGATCGACATGCCCAATTGTACCGACGTTTACATGTGGTTTAGTGCGTTCGAATTTCTCTTTGCCCATCTTTATCCTCGCAGTGTTGGACTTTGACCATTGTGGTCTCCGTCCCGTTAAATACTTCTAATATAAGCTCCGACCGGGATTTGAACCCGGGACCTCCTCCTTACCAAGGAGGCGCTCTACCTCTGAGCTATCGGAGCGCCACCTTATAAGCGGGAGACGGGACTCGAACCCGCGACCCTCAGCTTGGAAGGCTGATGCTCTAGCCAACTGAGCTACTCCCGCAAAGTAATCTGCTTTCATTTATTTCCTTTGGATTTCTCATGGTGGGGGTAGGATTCGAACCTACGAAGGCTAAGCCAGCAGATTTACAGTCTGCCCCGTTTGACCGCTTCGGTACCCCACCGGCTAACGATCAGGGGCCTGTATCCCGCAGTAATCCCTCCCAGGGAATGAATTCCTATGTCCAATGCCCACTAATCACGATTTTCTTGTCCAGCTTGGTAAAATAACTGCACAATCAGCCACCATCAAGTCCCGAGAAGCAACTAAAATGAGCAGTCAGCCAGTCGGTTCTAGGGTCCCTAGATTTCTATCCAACAGCGCCTGCTTGTCCACATCTCTCCCCATAAACTCGGCAAATAAGTTCTCTGGATCATCACTATCCCCCTGTGTAAGGATCGTCTCCATATAATCCTGTCCTACTTCGGGATTCATTATCCCACTCGCCTTAAATTTACCAAATAAATCAGCTTCCAAAACTTCAGACCACAGGTAGGAGTAGTAACCAGATGCATAACCTCCCGCAAAAAGATGTGAAAATATGGTAGTCGAATGCAGTTCTCCGAATTTAGAACTTATTGAATATGGTTCCAATACTTGCTCTATATAGTCCATCAGCTCAGCAGATACTTTCGCAGGGTCATCACAATGAAGCCGAAGATCCAAATGACCCAATGCCAACTGACGCATCTGATTCAATCCCCCCATAAACTGTCGCCCTGCTCTGAGTTGCGAGACGATTTTATGTGGTATGGCTTCGCCCGTTTCAAAATGACTGGAGATTAAAAGCAGAGCTTCATCTTCCCATGTCCAATTTTCCATCAGCTGAGAAGGTACTTCAACAAAATCCCATACCACGTTAATTCCAGCCATCGGTGCGATCGGCACATCAGATGTCAAATGATGCAATAAGTGTCCAAATTCATGGAAAACAGTCTGCACTTCTCGATGAGTCAAAAGTGATGGAGTCTTTCCCTTTACTGGAGTCAAGTTTCCAGCAATTATTGCTGAGTGCGGTTCAAAACCATCCCCTGATGGTCCTCCTGTTTTTAAATCGTTCATCCAAGCACCTTGGCGTTTACCTTCCCGCGGATGCCAGTCTGTGTAGAAACACCCTAATTTCCTATTTCCATCTTTTTTAAGAACCTCATAAAATCTTACCTCTGGATGCCAAACTTCCCTGATCTTTTTCTCTACAACCACTAGTCCAAACACCTCTTCGACTAATTTAAAGAGCCCATCTATGACACACTGAATAGGGAAATATGGACGAGTAACTTCGTCATCAATTCCAAACAACGTCGATCTTAAATTCTCCTTAACAAAATCGATATCCCAAGGTTCTAATTCCTCCAGCCCCAAGCGACGACCATGGTCCTCCAACAAAGCGACATCTCTATCCCAGTACGGCCTGGTCTGCTTGGTCAATTCGCCCACAAATTCAAAAGCAGTTTCCCCTTTTTTCGCCATCCTATTTTCAAGGACGTAATCAGCAAAATCTTTATACCCCAAAAGCTTTGCCAGCTTTCTTCTGAGGTTGAGAAGATCTGTTATAACCGAGGTGTTTGAGAATTGTCCATCTCTGCACCGGGTCACATACGCAACGTACAGTTCACGCCTGATTTCTCGATTTTCGACATACTTCATTACTGGCTCAAATGAAGGATAGTCCAACGTTAATAGCCATCCCTTTTTACCCGCGCCTTTGGCTTTCTGGAATGCCACATTTTTATTTTCTTCAGGCAACCCCTTCAGTTGAGAAGAATCTTCAACGAAAAAAGAGTACGCATTCGTGGCGTCCAGAACATTCTCAGCAAATTTCTGTTCCAATTGCGAGATCTTCAGCCTAGTAGAGGCTAATTTGTCTTTGTCTCTAGGCACTAGATCGGCACCCGATCTTCTGAATTCCCGTAGAGTATTCGTCAGATGACGCTTCTTAAGACCCTTCAATCCAGCCGCTTCCTCTGTGAGGGCAAATTCCGTCAGTCTTGTCCAAAGCTCTTCATTAAGAGTGATACTTGACCAAAATGCAGTTATGGAAGGGAGCACCTCATTGAAGGCTTCACGCAAATCTGGTGTTTCAGCCACTGATATGAGGTGCGTTACTGGAGCTAACCTTCTTTTTACACGCTCTAAGATATCATCCATACGTTCTAGAGTATTCTCAAAACTAGGCGATTCATCCGAAGAGGTTAGCGCTTCAAGATCGCCTCTAGCCTGGTCCAAGATTTTCTGGACGGCTGGCACAACATGAATGGGTTCAATTAAATCAAATGGTATGCGGTCTAATTCTTCAACTAACGGATTCCCAGAACCTTTGTAATTCATTTTGGTGATCTCAATTTTGTTGTATTTACTGAAGGTGAGATGTCATCAGACCACGTTGTACTCACCAGCTATCAGACCGCTCTCGAATCTATCCCAACGAAGAGAATCAATGTCAACCGTTTTGGCAGAACCATCTAGAACTTCTTCTGCCAACAACAAGCCACATATCGGTCCATGCATGAACCCGTGTCCACTAAAACCAGTACATGAGTACAAACCATCGACCTGTGGAAGCTTGCCCAATATTGGTTGAGCATCAGGAGTCACCTCATACAAACCGCCCCACTCGGTCAAGACTTCCGAAAATTCTAGGAGAGGCATTCGATCAACTGCATGAGAAAAATGAGTCATCCGCCATTCTTCATCTACTCTGGTGTCGAATCCGGCTGACTGATCTGGATTAGACATGCCCGTCAGTACACCCCCACTTTCATAATGGAAATAAAGAGATTTCGAAAAATCTATTACGAAAGGAAAATCAGTTCCCACACCCTCAATCGGGCGAGTCACCATGATTTGTCGCATTACCGGCTGAACAGGAAGATCTACACCAGCAAGTGCTGCGATATCTCCTGACCAAGGTCCACCTGCTATGATCACCGTAGGAGACTCTATCCATGTCCCATCCTGAAGACCGACTGCTTGTATCCGGCCACCCTTAACCTTCATATCCGAGACCGAAGTTGCTGTTTCCAATTGTGCGCCCAGGTGGCGAGCTTGTGTTGCGTATCCTTGCAGAACGCTATGTGGATCAGTAATTCCATCTCTTCCGTAGAAAGCGCCACACATGATATCTTCGATCTGGATTTGGGGAGCAGATCGAGCGATCTGAGTTGGGTCCAGTAATTCTGTTTCGATTCCACATGTGTGCTGAAGTACAATATTTTCTTTAAACGACGCAACATCACGATCGTTATCCAAGAGAAATAGATAGCCACAAAAGTTAATGTCTACCTCTTGATCCATTTCTTCTGGGAACCTTTCGATCATCTTAATACTTCTCTTAGACAGTTCAATATTGACCTTTGTTGAAAACTGATGACGGATGCCACCGGCATTGGTGCCTGTAGCCCCAGTGCCGAACTGCTCATCTTTTTCGAGTAGAATGACATCGTCACAACCCCTCACTGACAGATGATAAGCAATGCTCATTCCCATTATACCACCGCCTATGATGACGACGTCTGCAGTTCTATTCATAATCCCCTTGGCATCTCCATCTTGCATGCTTCCAAAGCAATGTGGCCGCCACATGTGCATTTGAATGCCTGGTGAGTATACACACATATAGATCCAGGCTCAATGTACCAACAATTCCTCAATTATGATCCTCTTGATCAATTTGTAACCGAAAAACAAGCTACTACATTCCAGTTGTCAAAGAGCGGAATAAAGTGTTCAAAAATAGAAGGTTACGACTACATCCTTTCAGCTTTTCGTTGCGCATAACATTCTTGGCATGAGTGTTGCATAAGTGAGGTAGTATAGGAAAACATATGTCAAACAATTTGGAGGAGTGCGTTGAAATCCAATAAAGTTCCCATTAGACCCATTCGGTCCTATCTGGCCAGCCTGCTCCTGCTAATTTCAGCTACGGCCTGTGATGAGTCTACAGGATTGGTGGCAAGCAACAGCACTCAGACGTGGGAAGACCTATCCCAATATTTCATTACTCCAAATATTTGCAAAGATGCAGAGGGCCCAGACTGCACCAAACTTCGTTTGGGAGATTCAGAATTGACCACACTAGCTCCTGAACGTGGAAAACTCTTTGCTTGTTCAGGGGGTAATCCAAATGCACCAGGAAGCGATCAGAATAAAATCACTTGGATTGATTGGACGAATGGTACCTGGAACCTATTGGCAAAACCCTTCCTTCCTGCTGGCTCATTTTCCCCAGGGAATGGAACTTCGTCGGTTACCGAATCTAGTTCAAACAGGACTATTTCTGGAAATAATCTCCCAGTGGATGGTAAAATCGGTGACTGGCCTATGACTGATTATCCTTCTCTGACTGCCATCGACAGAAATCCTGGAATCCCAACTGCAAATAATTTCAGTTTTACTCTTCAATTGGATCCCAGTGAAGCCGCCAATGCATCCTGTGTCAATCTTGGCCCGATTGGAATGACACTTAATGGTGTCGTCCTCTATGATGCAGTAGATGCGCGTGGGAATGATGCTGTTGCTCATGAAATTGTAGATCTTTATGGTGGCCACCCCGCACAATCTGACTATCACTACCATTTCGTTCCAGAAAGACTTGATGAGATAGCTCCTTTAGTAGACGGACATTCGGGTTTAATCGGTTATATACGAGATGGTTTTGGGCTCTACGGATATAATGGATCAGGTGGTCAAGAACTAACAAATGATGACCTAGATGAATGCCACGGCCACTCACATGATCCCATCGGCTATCATTACCATGCCACGATAGAATACCCGTATACAATAGGTTGCTACAGAGGAACACCTATCTAGAACTATTACACCTAAACAGGCTTTCAGAGAGCTGGCGAACGGACTCGAACCGTTGACCTGCTGCTTACAAGGCAGCTGCTCTACCAACTGAGCTACGCCAGCAATGACGAAAGATAAAATATCCAAAACAAGATGGATTGCCCAGCCAACGGAGTGAATCAGATTCTTTACTGGCTATTTAAGAATTGAGCTTGTTGTACAACCAAGCAAATGCGCCCCCAGCTACAACTCCATCCAATAAACCATATAACAAAATCACCACAGCACCGATCAAACCTTCCATCCCCTGATATCCTGGATATACCGACTCGATGACATTCAAGAAGCCAACCCCATACGTTGGCGAAATCAACTGTATAAGTGAAATTGCACATAGGCCTCCTCCCCACATGAAGCCACACGTCAGAGCGAAATTTTTTACTGAAAGCATCTGCTAACCCTCCGGTTCAAAGAACATTCACTGATACTCAATTGCTGACAATCTGAGAAAACACTTCATTCTGTATGCCATACTCACGCCAACTTTCATGATCGAAGTGCCACCACTCACCTTCATAGACTGTGAACCCCTGTTTCTCCATTGCACGTCTCAATCTTTCACGAAGCCACCGCTGCCGGGAGGTTCCCCCTGGATAATCTGGGTAAGACCGTGGTGAAAATTCGTCGTAAGACCCGACCATTTCCACAGGAGTTCCATTTGAAAGTTCATACAAGGTTAAATCGACTGCCGCCCCCCTGTTGTGCCTTGACCCGTTTGCAGGATTTGCCACGAAGAAACGTTGCTCAACGGGTGTCGCGTCCCAGAACATCTTGGTGACATACCAAGGCCTGTAGGCATCGTGTATCAGCAATCCAAATCCGTACTGAGAAAGCTCCCTATGAGCACGCCCCACTGCCTGAGCTGCGGGACGCTGCAGGAAGGCTTTTGGTTCGTTATAGAAAATCGAGGACATAAAATTGTTTGTCGTTGCATAACGAACATCTAACTCGACTCCAGGTTCCACCTCAGTAATTTCTACGAGTTCGGAGTCGCGGAATTCGCCCGATTCCTCTGGAGGCTTGGCATCTAGAGCTTCGCCTCTCAATTCTTCCACTGGACGCTGGGGAATTATCCGGAAGGTCTCACCCGCCATGGTGCCAACATCACGACGGAGGAATTCTATCCCAGCAGCTTCCACCACAGTCGCCCTCCCTGCCGGATCCCTGTTAAAAAATAATCTTTCTCCAGGGTAAAGCCCTCTGTCCTCAGGAAATGCATACTCATCTGGACCAATTTCTACTAACGGTTCCAAGTAAAACCACTCAATCAATGCATGCAAAGAGCCTCTTCGCTCCAAAATGTAAAGCACATTGTGGTCCCAACCATACTCACCAATCAATCCTTCCCAATGTTCAGGAATGGTCGGCGGCATCTGATCTGAATTTTGTCTATTCATTACTGGACCATCCACAATCCTTATTCCATTTTCTGTTCTCAGGAATTTCATTCCGTAAGAGGTTCTTCCATCGACAACTAGAGTATCTCCCAGTGCTAAAACCTCGACAGTTGCACCGCCCGCATAAGGAGTCATGAACAAACGACCATTTCTCTCATCCAGTTCCATCCCTTCTAACCCACTGCCATAAATACCTTCTAGGGACCTGGCCAACTCAGGTTCAAGAGAGTCGCTTGCCCTAGGAATTACTAGAGAATCTTTATTTTGTGTTGCCAACATCATTTCCAATGCAGCATTCACAATTCTTGAAACCACTGCATTCGTTCCATCAAGAGATGATACTGCGACAACTCCGAGTTTAGCCTCTGGCAGAAAGGCTAACTCTGTTGAAAAACCGTAAATTGCACCTCCATGCCCCAATTTTCGAAAGCCATTCAGAGCGCCAATCCGAAACCCAAGACCGTATCCGCTAGTCGCATTTTCTGCTGCATACTGTGGCTGCCACATCGCTTCAAGAGTCTCTGTCTGGATAAGCCTAGATTCTTCACCGAGACCTCCATTGAGCATCGCTTTGATGAAAAGTGATAGATCTTCAACACTAGAGTACATGCTTCCTGCTGGAGCCATGCCTAATTGAAAGGTTGGAGCTGGAAATGGAGCCCTGTCAAAACCCCACATATATGCATCGGCTAAATGTTCAGTGATTTCTTTATCTGGAGCAAAAGAACTTCCATTCATTCCTAGAGGAATTAGAACCGACTCCCTTAATTCATCGGCAAATTTACGATCTCGAAGAACTTCCAGAACATAACCGACTACGGCAATCGCTGCATTCGAGTACTTAGTCCTTTCTTCAGGAGCGTAGGTCAGGGCTGTCTGATTCAAACTCTTTACTGTTTCAGCCAAGGAAGGTTCTGTATCGTCAAAATAGTGACCAACTGGTGGCTCCCTGACTAATCCAGACCGGTGCGACATCAACTGGCGCAAAGTAATCTCACCACCATGCTCATTCAAAGGCAGGAAGCCAGGAATATAGGTTGAAACCGGCACATCCAAATCGATTAGCCCTTCTTCCACAAGTTTCATTATTGCAAGGTCTGTGAAAAGCTTAGAAACAGATCCCACACGATAGATGGTCTCCTTAGTAGCAGGACTTCCAGTCTGAGAATTCTCAGTGCCAAATCCAGCTGCCCAAACAACTTCTTGGTCATCCACTAGCGAGATTGACACAGCCGGTAGCCCCTTAGTCTCCATTTCGGCACTAATCATAAGTTCAATTTCTGCAACCACATCTTGGTATTTCTCTGAAGCGTCTACCGAAACATCAACCCCTGAAGTTCCTGGATTTTCTTGCTGACAAGCAAACAATAATAGGCTGATAACCATCGTTGACTTCAAGATTCTTGAGTTCTTGGGATTCGGCACTCTTTATACCTCCGGCTATTGGACAAAGATTTCATTCTAAAAACTGTAATCCACTAAACTATCCCAGAGGCAATCTGTACTTCACCACCGAACAAAACTCTATTCTTATTGAGATTCATTTTCTCCCGATGACTCCAGGCACCAACTCTATTAGTCTAGGAGCATGATGTTATCAAAACCAGACCAACAGGATCCAGATCTCTATGGGAAAAAATAACGGTTCAGTCACCATCTTCATCACTACTCCTCTGGAAACCGAATTAGTCGACAGAATCAGATCCGTTTCCCCAGAGCATGTGACTGTGCTGCATGATCCTGATCTATTGCCTCCGACCAGATACACGTGCGACCATGATGGCATAGAAGGATTCACTCTCAATTCTGAACAAGAAAACCGCTGGAAACAATACATGGAATCGGCTGATATTCTTTGGAACTTTCCGCCAAAAACAAGGGATGGGACTCGCGGGCTGGATTTTGCACCCAACGTAAAATGGATTCAGACTACTAGCTCAGGTATTGGTAAAAGAATCGAGGAACTGGACCTTAGTGATTCAGACATCCTAATAACAAATTCCAGAGGTGTTCATGCGGGCCCCCTAGCTGAATTCGTTTTCCTGGTCCTTCTCAGCCACGTTAAGCACCTACACCAGATGCAAAGAGACCAAAAAAAGCGACACTGGGAACGCTTCTGTAGCGATGAACTAGCTGGACAGACCCTCGCCTTGATTGGGATGGGCGAATTGGGACGCAAAATAGCTTCAGTAGGAAGAGTTTTTAACATGAGGATTGTCGCTCTCGCCAGCCCTAGGTCACGGAGAACAGCTCAAGAATTAGACATCGATAAACTTTTTCCAAACGAACAACTGCATGCTATGCTTGGTGAGACTGATGCACTTGTGCTGGCGGTTCCACATACACCTGAAACGGATAGAATGATCGATGAGCGTGCTCTAGGAGCTCTAAAGAAACATTCCGTATTCATCAACATAGCCCGTGGGCATATTGTGGACGAAGTGGCACTGACCAAATACCTAAAGCAAGGTCAAATCGCCTTCGCAGGGCTAGATACACTTACCGTAGAACCCTTGCCAAAGGACAGTTCCCTATGGGATCTTCCCAATGTTCTAATAAGTCCACACTCTGCAAGTACAGTAAAGACTGAGAACGAGAGGATCACAGAAATATTTTGTCATAACTTGTTGTGTTACCTCGAAGATCGACAAAAAGATATGCGAAACCTTGTAAACAATAGACTAATGTACTAATCCGGTGAAACGAATATGCTAGAGACAACTTCCAAAACCAAAACATTTTTCACAATTATAGCCCTATGGTGCGCCTTCCTTCCCGTGGACCTAAGTGGTCAGAGGTTGCACACTCTTTCATACGGAAACCCTGAACAAGTTGGTATGTCATCTGCTGTCCTGGCCGGAGGCACTGGCCTATATCAAGAAGCTGTGGACAAAGGTGACCTAGTTGGTGCTGTTTTGATGGTGGTTCGTCAAGGACGAATTGTCCTTCACGATGCTGTCGGATGGAAAGACAAAGCACGAAATCTAGCTATGGAACCCAATACGATGTTCAGGATGGCTTCGAATACCAAACCTCTAGTAGCAACTGCCATAGCTCAATTGGTTGAGGACGGGAAAATGTCCTATTCGGATATGGTAAGAGACTATATGCCAGAATGGGATAACTATCGTTCAGGTTTTATCAATATTGGTCACCTCTTATCACATAGCAGCGGATTGCGGATATCAAGCCTTTTCTTAGGACCACTGATGGAACCATCAGCACAACATCCCAATGCTCCCACCTTACAACTTGAGTCAGCCCGTTTTGGATCAATAGGTGCGGAGGTAACTCCTGGACAGAGCTACAGCTACAATAATCCTGGTTATAACACCCTTGCAGCACTAGTAGAAATCGTCTCGGGCCAACTTCTCGAAGAATATTTAGAGGCAAACGTTTATAATCCATTGGGAATGGAAGATTCTTATAACCATCAAATTGGGCATGACCTAGAAGGCAAACTGAACCGCATGGGTGAAGTCTACTACCGACGCAGTTCGGAAACAGAAGAGTGGATCCCAGAAGGCACTCCTGGTGGTCCAGTAGCATTTCCATTTGCACGCGGTTCAGGGGGAATGATCTCCACGGCTATTGACTACGCCATTTTCTGTCAGATGCTGTTAAATGGAGGAATTTATGGGGATGCCAGAATCCTCGATGAGGCGAGCGTACAATTATTGACCAGTCCAAAAATAACTGTAGGAGAAACCAGTAGTTATGGCTATGGATTCAGCATAGATAATGGGGTTTATGGACACTCTGGATCCGATGGTACGAGAGCTTGGATAGATCCTGAGCGTGAAATCATAGCAATCGTATTCACCCAAACACCTGGGGCCAGGAGAGAGGGAGGAAACCCCTGGGAAAGATTTCGCGATCTAATCAACCTCTCCATAAACAATCCTAGTTAACCACAATAAGTTCTCACCTGCTAATATCGGATTAAGCTGATGCCCTATTGTTACAACTGTGGTAGGCACGTGGATGGTCCTGGGGAAAACTGTAGGTTTTGTGGTTGGGAATATACAGACCAGTGGGAAGAAGCAGCACAACCAGAAGTAGTTGTCAATCGCATACATGGTCAGCCAGGAGGTTGCTGTTCTTGTTGCATGCCTGGCTGTTTTTGGATTTTCTTCCTTTGGCTCCTAATAGCCTACCTGCTGGGACAAATCTGGAACTGGATCTTTTAGTAAGGCATTCCCCTGATCAACCCGATCTTACCGCCGACCACGTAATTTCGACAACAGCCGCAAGATTTCTATATATAGCCATACGAGTGTGACCATCAAAGAAAAAGCTCCGAACCATTCCATATGTTTCGGAAGACCAGCTTCAGCAGCGTCTTCAATGAAATCGAAATCCAGCACCAGATTAAGTGCAGCGATGCCGACCACAACCATAGAGAAGCCAATTCCCATTGGTCCACTAGAATGAATGAAGCCTATGTTTATACCAAAAAATCCGAGAACAAAACTGGCCATGTACAACAAGAAAATCCCGCCAGTGGCAGAAACAATCATCAGCTTGAAATTCTCAGTCGCCTTAATGATTCCACTCATGTAGCACAGCAGTAGAGTGAAAAACACCCCGAATGTTAAACTAATTGCCTGCAGTCCAATTCCAGGGAACTGGGCTTCAGCCATAGCCGTGATACCTCCCAAAGCTACTCCCTCAAGCCCTGCATAAACTGGTGCTGTGGTCCCCGCCCATTCCTTCTTAAAAATAGTCACCATTGCTGCAATTAGACCTAGAATGAGTGCGGGAACCATAAATCCTGGGTTATTCCACCCATAGACAGAAGCTGCAAAGCAACATACTAGAAGAAACATCGTTTTCTGGGCAGTCCCAGCAATAGTCATCGTGTCTGAGATGGCAAAAGAATTGCCATAAGCGGGTTTTATATTGGCAAATCCTGAAATGGCTGGGTTGCTAGACCTACCGAACTTATTTAGTGCTACATGTTTTGACATATCTGCTCTCCTCAACAATTTAGTCCTCTTGAACTACCCGGGTTGGTTCCCTATATACCCTACAAGAAATAGTGAATTATTGGGTTTCAATATCCACGATTGATATCAATCAAATTCAGCAATGGTTCACCAGCCATGTAACGTCTCAAATTCTCTCGATAGAAAACATACTGGTTGTCTCGATAGCGAGGTGAATAATCGGAGACGTGAGGAGTCATGATGACACGTGGAAGATCCCATAATTCAAAATCGTCTTGAGGAAGATCATCCGTACCAAATCCGGCTATTTTTTCAGACTTCAGTGCCTCCTTAAGGTCATCCCAATTAATTACACCAAGTCGTGCAATACTCAAGAAATAAGCGGATTCTTTCATCGCATCAAAAAACCTCATATCGAACAAACCTAAGGTTGCTGGTGTTGGAGGAACCGCCGCAAAAACGATATCTGCCTCCTTGGCCAATTCATACATTTCATCAGACAACCCAACATAATCGACAAAATCAGGGCCAGATCGGCTACTATTCCTGGTAGCTATGACTCTCATCCCTAAAGCATTAGCTAACTTGGCTAACTCGGTACCGATACTCCCCAAACCCACCACCAATAAAGTCAAATCCTGGAATTCAGCATCAAGATGTTTATCTCTCACTACATCAGTTCTGGTGCGTCCCCAAATATGTTTTCGTTGCCTTTCGGCGTGAATATCCATACCCCCAATGAGTGAAAGCATTATTGTGAGTGAATGTTGCGCGATGGAATGCTTGGTCATGTCGCGAATGGAGCTAACCAAGACATTCTGCTCCTTCATCTTCTCTTGCATTCTCTGAGCATCTTCACCAACCGTGTTGAAACACCTGTCCAACCCAACGCTTCCTGATTGTATCCAGTGTACCTGAGATCCGATTGCTTCTATCGTCGCTGGTCCACAGCCCAGACCAATTGTAGCCTGCGCATCATCTAGAACGCCTCGCTCAATCGCGTCAGTTAGATTTTTAACAGGAACGAACTCTACCTCTGGGGCTATGGACTGTAGGAAATCCAATCTTTCAAATCGTCCTTCCCAAGGTTCATTCCCTGGCATCTCAACCACCACCTTTTGCAACGGACTCCAACCAGGCATATCTCTAACTGGCAGTTCCGATTCACGGAGCCCGAATTTATCAACCAATTCTTCTGGGGTGAGCTGTGCATAATCTTCAACACTAAAAGGCATTCTCTCGGTCAAATCCGCACTGGAAACCTCCCCATCATCTGGAACGCAAGAATTGAGAATCGCCACCAAAGCAATGAGAGGATATATCACATATACACCTTGACTACTATTAAGTTTTCTACTCATCGATTTCTACCCTCGCCACTCTTACCTGTCGAGTTTCTTCAGTAACATCTGTCCACGCTACCATTAATGATTCATCTGGCCCTTGAACTAACTGGGGGAATCCCGTAGCACGACCCGATGTCGTAACAGTTAATGTTACGCTCTCTGAAATGACACCCTCAGAATTAATCCTGCGCATTCTAACCTCAGCTCCTTCAGCTCCAGTTCGTTCCAACCAGGATACCAAAGCCTCACCGTTCGAAAGTCCTACAACAGCAACTCTTCCTGCAGGATTTCCATCATCAATAACCGTGGGAGCGCCGAAAGACTCACCCATATCAGAAGAACTCGCTACCTTCACCCTAGGTTGCTCTTCTGCACCCGTGAACCAACCGACATATAGCTCGTTCTCCGCCATTGCTACAGAAGGGCCATTAACAGGACACCCTCCTATATTCCAACCATCTTCATATACAACCTCACCATCGGTCCAATTCCCCTCTACCAGACGAGTTATATAAATATCCCTGATCTCCGCCTCCGTTCGATCCCTATACACTACTACTGGACCCCCTGGTGTCATGGTAGCATCTGTTTGACAACAATCACACACCCTTCCATCCATCAAAGTCTCCGGCCCTGGAGTCCCATCAACTCCCATTTCTCTAAATCTAAGCGTCATCTCTCTCGCTACTGATTCATCTTGTTCTGCAGCCGCGAACTGACGCCCGTCAAGCCAAATGAATCCCATGGTTTGTCCTAATGAAACCGAACTTACAAAACCATGTTCAGTGGGAGTCCCGTCGTCGTGAGGTGTCCATGGTTTTGACCAATTCACCCCCCCATCACTTGATTGTACGATTCTAACACCATAGTCGTAACCGCCCTGTGTTCCAGACTGCAACCAGTGCGCCCACAAGGTGCCGTTAGGACCATGTCTTATGGATGGAAAATCAGCCCAATTAACAAAAAAATCAGCCCCTTCAGCTATAACTTTCCCTTGGGACCAACCATCGGCTTCTAGCGTGGAAAATTTTAATTGATGTGAATTCTCACCGTGTGCTTCAAGCCAACTCATCAATACTTGGTCTCCCGATGTGGACAAAAAGGGCTCACCACTATTCTCACTTGCGGGTGAAACCAACTCCTGCACTCCAACTGTCAATTGGATTGGGCCCTCCTGGCAACCTGAAAACAGGACCGATCCTACAAATACAACACTGCTGCCCCACCTCACTTTGCTGGATGACCTCAACATTGATTGCCTCCTATTTTTTCTGATTCTGCTAGCCAGATTTCTTCCATCTAGTGCCCCCCTCTGAATCTTCTAGTACTATTCCCTTGGAAAGCAACTCGTCCCGGATTTGGTCTGCCCGCTGGAAATCCCGATTCTGTCGCGCCTCATTTCTCTCATCCAAAAGCCTCTCTACCCACACTTCCATGGAAGAATCTACCTGGCGAGTCTCTTTGGCAATAGAAAGCAAACCAAACACCAAATCCATGGACTTCAACGTTTCCAAAGCTCTGTCGACATCTCCCTGAAAGATATCGGAGCCGGAGTCTAGCTCTCCATTAGCCTTATTAATAAAGACAAACAGTACCGCCAGTGCTTCAGCAGAATTCAGATCATCATCCATCACGCTCTGGAATTCACTAATAGTCTGTAAAGAAATAGCACTTAACTCACCTTCTCCATCCACGGGCAGTTCCCCAAACGAACTTAGTCTAGTTTCAAAATCAACAATTCTCTGAACAGCAGATGCAGACGCGACAAGATCCTTCCTCGTAAAGTTGAGCTCCTTTCGGTACTGTGCACTTAGAAGCTGATGACGGATAGCAGCAGGCTCAAATCCCTCTTCCAAAAGTTGCCGGACTGTTATCGTATTACCAAGTGATTTTGACATTTTACTGCCTTCGACAACCAAGTGCTTTACATGCACCCAATGCCGCACAAAAGGTTTTCCCGTTACGGCCTCAGATTGGGCAATCTCATTTTCATGGTGAGGAAAAACTAAATCCTCTCCACCCATATGTATGTCCAAGGTTTCTCCAAGTTCTTTGATGCTCATGACAGAGCACTCAAGATGCCATCCTGGCCTTCCTCTTCCCCAAGGAGAATCCCAAGAGGCTTCCACTTTTTCATCAATAGATTTGGTGGTTTTCCACAAAACGAAATCTCGGACATCCTCTTTTTCATATTCATCCGAATCAACCCTGGACACTGTGGTTGCAGTCTCCAGGTCCAAGCCCTTTAAACGACCGTATTCTGGAAATGAACCTATGGAAAAGTACACCGAGCCATCAGCTGTCGAATACGCCATTCCATTTTCTATCAGACGTTGAGTCCAAGAGATCATTTCTTCTATGTAGTCCGTTGCTAAAGGATAAGCTTCAGCAGGAAGGATCCCCAGTTCTTCAGCGTCCTCTAGAATCTGCTTGCCAAAAGGTCCCGTATATTCCTTTATAGTTTCACCCGCTTCGGCAGCCTTAAGAATCGTCTTGTCGTCGACATCAGTCAGGTTCATCACAAAACGAACATTATAGCCTGACCATACCAAGTATCGGTGGAGCAAGTCGTAGACCAAAAAGCTTCGATAATTACCAATGTGAGCATGGTCATAAATAGTTGGACCACATGCATACAAAGAAACTGTTGGCGGATTTGCAGGTTCAAATCGCTTTAGCGACCGGCTTAGAGTGTCGTATAATTTTAGACTCATAGAAAATTCTCTAGGCAATATTTGAAAATGCTCACACCGATCAAGAAATCTCTTCGTTCAATCGCTGCAATGTATCATATGGGTCGTCTGATTGAGTGATAGATCGTCCCACTACCAGAAAATCTGCACCCGCTTCCACCGCTCCCCTTGGAGTAGAGACCCTCGCCTGGTCGTGAGCATCCTCTCCAGCAAGCCGAATTCCAGGTGTCACCACAATAAAATCCATACCTAAGGAGTTTTTAAGCGTCTTCGCTTCTTTTGGTGAGGCCACTACTCCTGTGAGTCCCGCCTCCTTCGCTTGATTCCCTAATCTCAAAATTTCTTCTGGAAGGGCACCGACTGGGCGGCCCCAAACATTTTCTACCTCACTAGCAGTCATAGATGTCAGCACGGTCACACCTAAAAGTGAGACGAGACCGTCTGACGCTTCAACGGCTGCCCTCATCATTTTCTCCCCTCCTACCGTGTGAAGCGTCATTAAATCGACACCAAGATCCACAGCAGATCTTACAGCTCCTGCTACAGTATTAGGAATGTCATATAGCTTCAGGTCCAAAAAAATACTTTTGCCCCTTTGCTTTAAAGCCTCTACAATGGCTGGGCCCTCATGTGAAAATAGCTCAAGCCCGACCTTGTAGAAGTCACCTCTTTCTCCGATTTTATCCACTAGACTTAAAGCTTGTTCAGAATTTGGGAAGTCTAGCGCTATGATCACTTTAGTTTTTTTCACTATTCAATCAACCCCTCCCAGTAAACCCTCTGTTTTCTTGTCTTTTCTATAAGCTCCAATTAAATCTGAAATAGAATCTATCCCCTGATTCTCACAAAATCTTTCAATACCCTGCGCAGTTTCCTGGGCTGACCTTGGATCAGCAAATGTAGCAGTTCCGACCTGAACTAAAGAAGCCCCAGCCAAGAGATATTGAATAGCGTCATATTCGTTCATGATGCCCCCGACACCAACCAGAGGAATCGTAGTTTTTTTGCTCGCACAATGAACCGCATGCACCCCAACAGCACGAAGTGCTGGACCAGAAACCCCTCCTTGTCCAGCCCCTAATTCTGCTTCTTGCGAATCGACATTGATAGTCAGACCAGGCATTGTATTTATCAATGTTAACCCATCAGCCCCACTTGCCTCCGCTGTTTCAGACACTAGACCTATATCTGGGACATTCGGAGCTAGCTTCACCAAAATGGGACGCTCAGTTAACTTGCGAACTGAGGACACAACTTCGCTCAATGCTTCTTGGTCGAGCGCAAATGGTAGGCCTCCCAATTTTACATCATTAGGACAGGACAAATTCAGCTCATAACCAAGGAAGCCACCAGTTTTTTCCAATCGTTTTACTACGGAACAGTACTCGTCGATGACATGTCCAGCTACACTGACAAACACTTGAATTGAAGATAAATTCTCCTTCATCCATGGAATCTTTTGACTGCAGACCATCTCTACACCAGGATTGGCCAAACCTACTGAGTTGAGCATCGCATTGCCCGCTTCTACTACCCTGGGTGCGGCATTTCCTTTCCTGGGCTCATAGGTGACTGATTTCGTCACAATCCCACCCAGTGTATCAAGATCAATGACTTCCACAAGTTCTTCGCCAAACCCACAAGTGCCTCCTGCAAGCAACACAGGATTCCGGAAGTTTGCACCAAAAAGATTCTGCTCCATCTGCATTATTTTTCCATTCCTATCCTCAACATTCTCCCCCTCTACCTACCGTTTGCTGTCCAGGAGGGTAACGATTATAAAACTCTCTTACCGCATCTGCGAGAGCCTTCCCTAGTTCCCTCTGGAATTCAGAACGTGACATTTCCCTCTCTTCTTCCCTATTACTAACAAAACCTATCTCCACGAGAACTGCTGGCATCAGAACGTTAGTGATCACGGCAAAGGGTCCCTGTTTCACTCCCCGGTCTGGCCCAGAATGCACTGCCCTCAAACTCTTCTGTATGGTCTCCGCTAGATTCGCTGACCAATGCTGATGGTCCAGATTTCTCAGTTCTCGAAGTATAAAATCTAGGTCAGGACTCTCACTAGCATTTTCCTCTCCAGAATAGAACGCCAGGGGGGCATTCTCATTAGCTGCCACTCTTCTCTCGTGCTCAGTACGGGCCTCGGAAAGAAAATAGGTCTCAAATCCTCGAACCGATGGATTATTCGGAGCCGCATTAACATGTATAGACAAGAAGATCGCTGTATCTTCACCTTTGAGAAACATCGCCTGCTCACCCCTTTCCCAAAGAGGAACGAATACGTCCCTATCCCTTGTCATATAGACCTCTATGCCGTCGTCCTTACCCAATTCCCGAACTAATTCCCTACTAACTGAGAGTGCAATATCCTTTTCCCTTCGTCCACCAGAACCAGTGGTGCCTGGATCCTTACCACCATGTCCAGGATCGATGATTACAATCCTTCTATTGTTATTGTTCCCACTGTCACCTGTTTCTATGTCAGATTCCAATTCAATTTCTAGTTCTGGCTGTACCCCCTGTCCTTCCAGATTGGAATCAGATTCCTGATCAACTGCAGCGAATTGCTCCTCCGCAAAAACGTACTCACCTCCCAAGTGCATAGGAACGAAATCGAGAAAAAATTGGATTGGAATGTTGCCAGACGAACCATCCAAAGACGGGGCATTGACCAATTGAAACATTTTATCGTTCCAGCGGAAAAAAGGACTGCCAAAAACAAAATGTACACTATCACTGTCACTTATGACTGCCCTTAGATTATTACTGTCCACCTCAACCTCCCAACCCATTTCTTCCAACACGAGATGAGAGGCCGCCTTGTAGCCCCTAGTGTCAAAAGTGCTAATGGCAATTGTATCCCCTGATAAGGTTACAAGCTTTAGCTGATCATTCATTTGACTTAGGGACTCAATTGGTTGTAGCGATAGGGCTGCTAGGCAAAAAAAGGGCAATATTGACCAGGAAATTACTTTCATTTATACCTGGACACAGCTCTACGTGCTTCCATTTCTTGTGTAGCTCTCTTGAGCTTTTCCCTTTTGTCGTACTGTTGACGTCCCTTGCCCAAGCCCAGTGTCAATTTGGCGTTACCCCTCCGAAAATAAACATCCAAAGGCACCAGAGTGAGACCTTTCTCAGACGTCTTTACTGACAGCCGACGGATCTCACTTCTATTCAAAAGAAGCTTACGTTTTCGATCGCTATCTAAATTAGCTCGATTTGCCTGGGCATATGCAGCTATATGGAAGCTGTATAACCAAACTTCGCCTCCCTCCACTTTAGCAAATGCATCCCTGAAAGCTACCTGCCCCATACGTAGTGATTTCACCTCAGGACCCTTTAAAACAATTCCAGCTTCATACGTATCTAGAATCTCGTATTGATGCAAAGCCTTTCTATTACGGCCAACCACCTTCCGAGAGCTAGTCTTACTCACAATTCAGAGACCTCTAATGAATCTTGTATGTGATGGAAGAAAATCGACACTCAAAAGTTTCAATCGTGATTCACGGACACCAAGCATAGTCTCCTCAACCGTTGTTCAGATCTTACTCTCCCTTTGCATTATTCTTCAATAAAGTAAAGGTGTATCAATCATAACCCACTGGCTCTAAACGCATAAGGTTAGTGGGATCACCGTCGAAACCGCGAGCATCACCATCCACTGCAAGATAAATATATCCGTCCGGTCCTTGTCGGACATCCCTTATTCTCCCCATGTCTCTTATCAAAGTCTCCTCAGCGACAATAACTTCATCACGCATAGTTATTCTCTCCAACCTCTCGCCACGCAGACCACCAACAAACATATCTCCTTTCCAGTCTGGAAATTGATCGCCAGTATAAATCAACATTCCTGAGATCCCAATCGAAGGCACCCAAATGTGTCTGGGTTGTTCAGTGTCGTCCGAATGAGTTCCATCATGTATTCTCAGGCCTGTGCGATAGTTAACTCCGTAGCCCACCACCGGCCAACCATAGTTCAAACCAGGCCTTAGCAGATTTAGTTCATCTCCCCCCTGTGGTCCGTGTTCATTGAGCCATATTTCTCCAGTTTCAGGATGAACTTCTATTCCTTGAGCGTTACGATGCCCATAAGTCCAAATCTCAGGGAGGGCTTCTGGCACTCCGACAAAAGGATTGTCTTCAGGTATACGACCATCATCATGAAGTCGCACCGTAGTGCCATTATGATTTGAAAGATTCTGAGCAGGATGGATAGCTAAATCGCCTTCAGAAGGCCACTGTCGATCTCCAATGGTCATAAACAAATAGCCAGCCTTATCGAACACCATTCTAGCCCCCCACATTGAGCTTCTGTCTGTACCATTACCTGGAGCTACAGCTGTAAAAACTTTTTCTACTTCGGTCAATTCATCGTTTTCAAAGCGCCCCCTGACAATTGTCAGATTCCCCAGAGGATCGACACCCTCAGGTCCAGTAAAGCTCAAATAAATCATCCTGTTGCTGGCAAAATCTGGATGTAGGATGACATCTCTCAGTCCTGCCTGTTCCCTACCATCCATCGAAATAGCACCCTGACCCAAAGCTAAAATTTCAGGCAAACCGTCAACTGGTTTCTCCAAAAGAACGCCATCCCTGACTATCCTCAGTCGCCCGGGGCGTTCCGTAACCAGCATATCGCCCCCTGGAAGAAACTGCATCGCAAAAGGATGGACCAACCCTTCTACAACGGTTACCACCCTAAAATCATGGAAAGCGGATCTGATGATAGATTCGTCCGTCCTGTTAGCCAATTCTACTGGTGAGCAACCCCAAACAACCAGGCCAACCAAAAAACTAGTTATTTTTATGGTTCCTTTCATTAGTAATTAAGACCTTTATGTTAAGAATTTTTGCAACAAACTAACACGATTACATGACTACATTATTTTACAAGTCTAGTCTTCTTCTTCCTCAAATGTCATTTCTGCCGAAATCCGCAGACTTTCAGGAGGAGCATACCCCTCACCTTCCACTTGTTTATGACCTTCAAATAATTGACCAACTCCTCGGTCGTTCATTTCCTTTACCTTTTGGCTCGATTCTACTATATCCTTCACAAGTCGAATCTGGGACTCAATACCATCCCTTAAATCATCAATTCGAGTTTCTAGAGTCTGACCTTGACCCGCTAGGTTAGCCTTAGCCGACTCACGCAACTGCTCGGCCTTTTCCTTGATTCTCTTTTGAATTTCGTGACCAGTTCTGGGCGTTAACAATAGAGCCAGTCCCGCACCTAATAGAGCTCCTAGTACAAATGCTCCCGCACCCGAACCACTAGAAGATTTGCCATCAATTTCAAGTGGCTCTTTTTCATTATCCATTTTTCAACGTCCTCTTTCGCCAAACAATAACAACTATCAACACAAAATATATGACCCTTGAAATATACTGTAAGCTAGTCACTACTAGTATTTCTCAATTTCCAGCAGGAGTTGCTTTGTTGAGGATCAAGATTTTTAATCTTTCCACGATCTAAAAACTCAAACGTCAGACGTTTGCTTAATTCGACTCCTGGCTGATCCCAAGGATTCACCTTATATAAGCCCCCCGCATACACTGTAGCCATCATAAATAACATCAGCAATTCACCCATGACTTCTTCGTCTAGACTATCTAATTCTAAGGTCATAGTTGGGCGGCCCACTATTCTTAATGATTCTACAGTAGCCTGCTGTTCCAGTTTTAGAAGTTCTCCCAACCCTCTTCCTTTAAAAGACTGAAAAGCCTCTGCATTAACATTTTCCACTGGTATTTCTATATCGTCGCTGTGATCTCCCAGTTTCAAAAACAAGATAACCTTATCTTCAGGACCTTCCGTAAATAACTGAAGTTGTGAATGTTGATCCATGGCACCTCTTGCTGTCAGAAGAGTGGGCCCAGCATTCACCAATTCTCCCGATAAATTCTGTGCCTTACCTAAAGATTCAGACCACAACTGTTGAAACCAGAGAGAAAAATTTTGAAGACGATCACAGTATGGCATAACTACATGTACATTCCTTCCCTGCTCGCGATCAGCAGTATGAAAAAGCGTGCTAATCATGCCGGCTTTGTTATCCTTTAAGACAGGCGTCCTGCAATGTTCTTTGGATTTTTCTGCGCCTCGGATTATGCTCCTAACATCCAACCCAACCAAGGATGCAAGGAACAGACTGGCGGGTGATAGAACAGAAAAGCGACCCCCTATGTCAGGCGGAACTTCTAGACTTTCGATACCTCTTTGTTGAGCTATTTCACGAAGTGTTCCCAAGGATGGATCCGTCGTGAAAAGAAAATGTTCGCAAGCCTTATCCGACCCCATTGCCCGAGTTACAAAATCCTCTACTACTGCGTATAGAGCCAATGTTTCCGCAGTAGATCCAGATTTGCTTACCACATTAAATAAAGTTTCCTCAACATTTATCCTATCCAACAATTCACGTACGCTGACTGGATCCAAATTGTCTAAGAAGTAGATTTTGGGACAATGATTGCGAGACACCTCATCCAACAGATTCCATGATTCCCCCAACAAAGCCTGACACAAGGCCTGCATACCAAGTGAAGATCCCCCTATTCCAATAACCACGACTGCACTAAACCGTTTCCTATAATTTCGGGCCAATACTTCAATATGCTCTACCTCAGCCCAAGTGTTTTCTAAGTCCAAGAAACCCATGTTTGTTGCGTTGCCTTCTTTGGAAATCATTTCATGAACATTGAGAAATCTTTTCGCTAAGTCTGTTTGCAATCTCTCTTCTTCGATTCCATTAGGGCCGACATTTACGGCCAACATTTCCCTATAATTCAAGACGGTTTTCAATTGATCTCCACCTTCAATCCGTCATACGCAGGTTGCACATTGACTGGTAAATTTTCGATCAACTCCTTATGCGTAACTTTATGACTGATGTGTGTAAGGAAAGTGTTTTCCGCCCCCACCAAAGCTGCTGCTTCCACAGCTTCTTCGACATTGAAATGGGTCGGATGTGGCCTGCCGAACCAAAGAGCATTGAGCACCAAAACGCTGACCCCTTTAAGTGCCGCCAACGCTTCATCTGGCAATGATTTCCCATCAGTTACATACCCAAGATTGCCCACCCGGAAACCATATGAGTATTGGGGTCCATGTGGAACAACCACAGGTGAAAACTGCTGTCCCAAAATATCAACAGGTACATCAGGCCCAAACGAACATAACTCTATTCGCGGTTTGATTGTCCCCTTTGGCGGTTGATACTGGTTATTAAAAATGTAGTTGAAGCGAGTTCTAAATTGATTCTCATAGATGTCAGGCACATACGCTGGAATATCTGGACGATTCCTGGTAGTAAAAGCACGCAAATCATCTATTCCGTGACAATGATCAGCGTGGTCGTGAGTAAACCAAACTGCATCTACAGTAGTTGTCTGCGTAGCCAACAGCTGCATCCTCAATTCAGGAGGAGAATCTATGAGCAAATTTCCACCTTCAAGCTCCAAAAGAGCACCGTGCCTTGTGCGAGTGTCAGCTGGATCGGGCGATGAGCATACACGACAATCACATCCTACTACAGGAACTCCGAATGAAGTTCCTGTCCCGAGAAATGTTAGCCTCATTATTGTTAGATGACCTCTACCCGCATGGTGTTAGTAGTTCCTGAGATATTAAAAGGAAAACCAGATGTCACCACTATGGAATCACCTGAAATGCCCAAACCCCTCTGAAGGACAACGTTTTTTCCAAACTGAGAAAGAGCTTCATAGCTAACTTCCACATCTTCGGCTAACACAGGATATACCCCCCAGACTGCAGCAAGTTGTCTACAAGTATAATCGTCGGTGCATACGGCAAACAATGGGGCCTTTGGACGATAACTGGAAACCAACCTTGCCGAAAAACCGCTACGAGTGATCACTATTATTGCTGGTACCTCTAGTTGCCTTGCAACCTCTACGGTAGCTGAAGCGACCGCATGCTCTCTCGGTGTCGCCCCACCACGTTTATGACTTCCAGAAAAAGTTCCATAAATCGGACCCTGGTCAAGAAAACCACTGGATTCGACCTCTCTAATGATTGAAACCATAGCTTCTAAGGACTCAATTGGATGTTTTCCAATCGCAGTTTCACCCGAAAGCATTACTGCATCCGAACCATCCAAAATAGCATTCGCCACGTCTGACACCTCTGCTCTAGTGGGCCTTGGATGATCGATCATCGAACCCAACATTTGGGTAGCCGTAATAACTGGCCTCGCACCAAAATTACCCCAGCGAATTATTCGCTTTTGTGCTCTTGGAACCCTTTCAAAGGGCAATTCTACCCCTAGGTCTCCTCTGGCTACCATTAGAGCATCAGTGGAATCAACTATTTCACTCAAGCTATGGAGGGCCTTTGCTTTCTCGATTTTTGCAACTATTAGAGTCTTGTTAGAAATTTTATCCTTAAGGTTTATTAGGTCTTTCGAACTCAATACAAACGAGAGTCCTATGTATTCCACACCTCTGTCCAAGGCGAACTGTAAATCTGCCAAATCCTTTTCTGTGAGAGAGGTAGTTTCGACGTTAACGTTGGGTATATTGACACCCTTACCCTCTGTCAGATCTCCTCCCCTTACAACCTTAAACTCAGCTACACCTTTTTTTGATTCAACGAAAGACAATTCCAGTGCGCCGTCATCCAAAAGGATAGGATCTCCAGGCTGCAACCATTCAATCCAATCGAACGATGTTGCTGACATATCTGCAGTTTTTTCAGACAGATCATCCGCGATGGTTACTCTCTGACCATCAACCAACGTTAGGGGCTCTTGAAGCCCATTTACACGTATTTTTGGACCAGCAAGATCGACTAATATACCAAGATTACAGCCCAAGTCCTCCGCAGTGCTACGGAGACAAGCTATCGTTTCAGCATGTGTTTCGTGATCTCCGTGGGACATATTGATACGAGCTATGTCCATGCCACCCTTGATTAGATCATGAATAGCTGACTTTGATGAAGTCGCAGGACCTATTGTACAAACGATTTTTGTTCGAAGCATAGGTATGTTCACATATTTTAGGTGATACCGCTTTGACCAGATTTCACATTAACATTGAACCCACATGATGGCTGTAGCAAGGCTAATCATATCTTTGTTACTTGCTTTCTCTCCGAAGAACGACCAACGTCCAGTACAATGTTAGTCCAATTAATCGAGAATCAAGAAGATCTTGAGCACCTTGTCCAAACTGTGGATGGAAAAGGCCGGCTTGCAATAGATCTTGAGGCTGCGGGCTTTCATCGATATTCAGATAAGGTTTGCTTACTGCAAATTACATCTGATGACCAAACCTTCCTAATAGACACTCTCTCTGTGGACCCATCAGATTCACTGCGACCCATTTTCCAGAATCCCGATACTGTTCTTGTATTGCATGGAGGGGTCTTCGATCTCCGTTTGCTTCAACGAGACCTTCACATCTTCCCAGTCCAATTATTCGACACTCAGATCGCCGCTTCTTTAGTTGGAGAACCTTCACTTGGCTTGGCCGCTCTCCTCAATAAGTACCTTAACATAGACTTATCGAAAAAATACCAGCGAGCGGACTGGGCGAAGAGACCTCTTCCAAAAGAAATGTTGGCCTACGCTGCGGCTGATACACAACACCTAAATGCGCTATGTGATCTACTGACTGAGCAACTCGAAATTTTGCGCCGCTCAGCATGGGTCAGTGAAGAATGTTTAGCTCTAAGCAAACTGCGTTGGGAGCCAGAAACCAAATCTGATCCAGTACTAAAAATCAAAGGGTCAAAACACCTTTCGAACAGGGAACTGGAACGTCTCAGAGGAATCTGTGAATGGAGAGATACAATCGCTAAAAATATCGATCGGGCTCATTTCAGAGTAGCTGGCGATCCAATCCTCCTTGAAATTGCAAAACTGCAATCAAACCAACTGTCTTCGATCGGCAGAATCAAAGGAATATCCAAAAAGATCCTCATGAAATTCGGCAACACATTGATCAAGAGGTTAGAACGAATTGACAATCTTCCTGCTGAGCAGTGGATGGGTTATCCCACGAAAAAAGGACCCCGACGGCACCGACTGTCCAATAAAGAGGAAAGAATCCTTGAACAACTAAAAGTGATTCGCAACAAAGCAGCCGACAGGCTTAAGATTGACAGGGGAAGCATGATGTCTAACTCACTACTAAGTCACATCGCTACTATACAAGTGGATCACAGCGCTGATTTACTGCAGATAGATGGAGTCCGGAACTGGCATATCGAAGCTTTAGGGAATGATATTCTAGATGCTCTCAAAGGCTAAAGACCAGCCTCCTCCTGACGTTTGCAATCGATACAATACCGGGCGTGTGGCAGAGCGTCGAGACGTTTAAAACCGACTTCGGCACCACAGGTTTGGCATAACCCAAACTGGTCGGGATGGGAAAACAATCTCCTTAGGGCCTCCTCTAATCGATAAATATATCTTCCCTCTTTGCTAGCAAAAAGAGCTGCCTTCTCCCGCTCCATAGCTTCAGTTCCCTGATCAGCCATATGATCAGTATAGGAAACCAAATCCGAATCCATGACTTCCCGGTCCAATTTTGTTCTTCTTCCAAAACGTCCTAAAGCCTTTATTGCTTTATCCCTCTCACTCTGCAATCTGCGTTCAAGATGCTCTAATTGTCTCTTGCTCAACATTCAAAATATCCTTCTTTGACATTTTAAGCCCAACGCTTCCTACAGCCAGACAGAAGCGAAGGTTTAGATATCGATAGATAATCTTGAACCCTTACCTCTTAGTCGCTACAATCTTATAGTAATTGATATTACAAACACCCTAACAATTTCAAGGGCCATAAGAGCAACCGAGCCTACTTCTATGACAGCTACCATAAATTGTATACGCTGTGAAAAAGATAATGCCAAGCTAGAAAAACCACCTTTTCGTAGTGATTTAGGAGAAAAAATCCAAAGCCAGATATGCTCAGAATGTTGGCAGGAGTGGCTAACTCACCAAACGTTACTCATCAATCACTATGGCTTAGACCCAAGGGACTCGAAATCCAAAGAATTCCTCTATGCACAGATCGAAAGTGTGCTATTGAATAATGAAAAAGGGCAGAACATCGATACTAGTCAGCAAGGTGGCATAGAATGGTAACCTGGACTGACTAAATTAACCCGGCACCTTCAATTACTGATTTCCTCTATCCCTTCTTTTGGGTACTGCTCCGTCAGATTGCCAGTAAAAACCCTCAGCATCTTTAGTCTCAGGCCACAGTTGTCTTAAACTATCGCCCTCAAACAATCGGCCGTTCTTCATAACCCATTGTACTGTATTCGAGTTATGAAGATCCTCTAACGGATCTTTATTTAGTACTACCAGATCAGCTAGCTTACCCTCTTCTAATGATCCCAAATCGTTGTCTAGTCCCAGAGCATCGGCTCCAATAATTGTTGCGATTCTAAGAGCTTCATGTTCAGTCATCTGATCAGAGGATCCCACAAGCCATAGTTCCCAATGATAGCCTAATCCCTGCAACTGGCCGTGACTTCCTACACCAGCTCTACCACCTGCCTCTACCACATCATCCACAAAATCGGAAATTTCTTTGTGAATGTACTGTGATTCATCAAACCAACCTGGTGCCCTTCGGGCTGCTTTCGAATAAATTTCTTCGAACGGAGTAAAGGTGGCCAATTTCGCATCATCCAGAACATTTGTTGTGGTATAAAATAAATTTTCTGCCCAAGGTCCACCGTAAGTGACCACAATAGTTGGGGTTGTCGCCATGTTAGACTGCGCCACTAACTCAACCACATCATTGAACAGTGGAACCCCAGGTAGATTGTGTTCAGTTCCAGGGTAGCCATCCTGAGCCATCGTCAAATTCAGCCGAAGGTCTAGGCTTCCTTCGGTTGTAGGCATCAATCGCAACTCGTGAGCGGCCTGAATGATCCATTGCCTCACCTCACGATTTCCAGCACCGTACATTTTTATTGTCTTGGTATCGAAGTAGTCGGAATAGCGTCTTAGCACATCCCTCGCCTCCTTCAAACTGCTTATCCCTTCCCTTGAAAAAACACCTTGGCCAGTGCTATAAACACGAGGACCCAACATTCTTCCTGCTCTTACCATATCCTCATAAGTAAGCACATCACTCGAACCAGTCTGAGGATCTCGAGCCGTGGTAACGCCGTAGGCTAGATTTGCTGCGTAGGACCAAGTTTGAGAGCGATGCACATTAAACGCTCCGCGCAAATGAGCATGAGTATCTACGTAGCCAGGAATAATCGTCTTCCCAGAAACATCCAATCGTTCTGCTTCGTCAGGAATCATTATGCTCCCACTGGGGCCTATTCCTTCAATCCTATTGTTACGAATCAGGATATCTCCTTGTTCTAGAATCTCGTTCCCCTTCATCGTTATGATACGCGCGCCAGTCAGAGCTACTATCCCAGTTGGAATGTCTCTCTCAAACTCAATTCGAATCCTTGACTCTTCTGGCCTATATCCGTCCGTATCACCCTCGTCTTCAGCCTCATCGACTTTGGCAATGCTGTCGGCAAACTGTTCGGCCGCATCTAAATTGTAAACGAAATGTGCATTCCCTAGAGCCCAGTGTACTTCTTGACCAGAAAAACTCCATGCTGGAAATTGCCCGCCTATGTCTGTTAACTGAGAAGCCGGAAAAGAAGTTCTTTCTAGGTCAGCCACCGAAATGGTTGGGGCATCGCCACCCACACCTCGAGGAACGGCTACCACATAAAGTTGGTTTTCTACTTGTGCTAAAGCTCTTAATCCTTGAGGTGACATGACGATCAAACTAGCAGCACTACCCGGCCCAGAACCTCCGTTGTTGGATCCGCGAATCTGTACATGCTCTCTCCTATCACTACCATCCCATCTAATTGAAACCAACCCCGTTCCGTTCTGGGTTGCATAAATGCGATCCACTTGCTGTGAAAAATGTGGTTTGCGCAGGCCAGAAACCTGAGCAATTAGAGTGGCATCCCCACCTTCACTTGGTAACCAGATGAGATCCGAAGATCCCCTTTGGACATTTTGCGTTAGAGCTTCTTCATAAGTTCTCCTTGGAGCCCGAATGGCTACTATACGGTTACCATCTAGTGACCAGACTGGCTCTGTATAGAACGCTGCTTGATCTGTCAATCTCTCAAGGTCTGTACCGTTGGGCTTTACCGAATAGAGATGTCCTCCCTCCTCTTGCGAATAAGTCACGAACACAATTCTTTGACCATCAGGCGACCAAGCCGGCATAGACGTCACCGCATCTGGCTGAGACAAACGTCGAGGAGTACCTCCAGGAGCATTAACTACATAAAGATCGCCCATCACTGTGAACGCTAAATGCTCTCCACTTGGAGATGGAGCAATATCACGAATCTGTTTGGCCACGAAAGTCGGAGAATCCTCAATTGGATAATCAAAATCCACTTCTGGACCCATAGGTACTTCCGCATTAACTCTAAATGGAATCTCCACTGGGTCAGAACCGTCAACAGGTACACGCCATAGCTTTCCTTCATAAAAAGTGACTACCTCACGAGAGTCAGGCGTGAAACTCATTCCTGGGTAAGTATCACGTGCTGCTCTAGATTCCTGATCATCGCGTTGAACTGGGAAAGCCAACCAACCTTCATCACCACTGTTAAGATCTCTTATCCGCAGGCCAGTTTCCGATATATGTCGGCTTCCGTAGACAAGCCATTTTCCGTCGGGAGATAGCGTGGGTCTAAATGCACCTCCATAACGACCTGATCGACTGCTATTCGTCCCAGAATCGCGGTCGTATGTCCATAACTGGTAATCCCTCCCGGGCGAATTGTACTGCCAAGTTCCTGTTCTTCTTGCATACCAAATGTAACGCTCGTCACTTCCGAAAGCCGCACCCATCGTCCGAGCATTATCAGGTTCTTCTATGAGCTGCACACCACTGCCACCTCTGCGATGGTACATCCACAGCTTACCTTGACCAGGGCTTTGTTTGGTGGCAACGATATAATCTCCATCAGGAGTCCACTCAGGAGACTGATAGGCACTATTTTCACCTCTTGTGATACGAGTAGTATCAGATCCATCAATTGAGATGGTCCATATACCATCTCCACCACTGCGATCACTCACAAAAACGATGGACTCTCCATCAGGGCTGAATCTGGGCTGACCATCAAAGGCCATTCCCTGAGTGAGTGGCTCCGCAACACCACCGGAAAAAGGCATCGTGTAAAGATCTCCCAAGAAGTCAAACACAATTGTTCCCCCATCAGGGCTTACATCTAAGGAAATCCAGGAGCCTTCGGTGAATGAACCCTTCAAAGTACGTTGAGGAGTCAGAGGTAATCCCTCCTTCAATAGCTCATTTTCTTCACGACCCTCTTCATTCTGTTGCGCATCAACTGTTGACGGAGTACTGACTGTTGCAACTAAAAAAAGTAGGGTTAGTGAAATACCCAAACGGTCAAAGATCCAATTCATTTGGACGTCCTTATTTTAGATTGTTCTATTAAGTATGCATCCATAATTCACAGAAAGATTCAAGGCCTGCCTTAGTCTGATCCGTAAGTTATAGGCGGCTTGGCGGTCTGATCCACCTCAAACTTGAAAACATCTGGTCTAGCGTAATGACCAACCACATCGAAATCAAATTTACCCCTGGAAACTGCATCCATCTCAATCTCCGCAGTCAGGATCCCTGTTTTGTCATATAACGGACCTTCTAGGCATTCCCCAGCTGGGTCGTAAATAGCACTACCTCCTCTACATAACGTCTCAGGCCAAGATCCGAGGTCCCCTTCAATATCCATATCTCTGGGATACATATCTTTAGTGACATACTGGTTACATCCCAATACAAAACAACGTCCCTCTAAAGCGATATGCCGAAGAGTAGATTGCCAACGTTCCCTAGCATCTGCTGTGGGAGCTAAATAAATAGCAACTCCTTTCCCATACATCGCCATTCTCGCAAGGGGCATGTAATTTTCCCAGCAAATCAATCCTCCTATGCAACCGAAGGGAGTGTCGACAGTCGTAAGAGTACTTCCATCTCCTTCACCCCAGATCAGGCGTTCCGCTGCTGTAGGCTTCAGTTTTCGATGTTTGCCCAGAATCTGACCATTTGGAGAAAAATAGATCAGAGTACAGAAAAGTGTTCCACTACTATACGTTGAGTCCCTTTCAATGACACCCACCACCAAATAAACACCCGCTTTTTTCGCCGCTTCTGCCATCAATTTGGTATGTCTCCCTGGTATATCTATTGCACAATCCCAGTAATTTTGCCAAATAGACCTCCCAGCTTCTGTTCGACCTCCTACAGAAGTTCCAAAGGCAAGCCCCCATGGATACCCACCCACATAGGCCTCTGGAAATAGGACCAAATCTGCTCCATTCTTTCCAGATTCTGCGGTCAATCTGCACACCTCAGCAACGGTTCTATCTGTATCAAATAACTTTGGAGAACATTGAACAACGGATACCACTGCAGTAGGAATTTTAGCCACAATCACCTCAAAGTTTAACGACTACGGTACACCACTTCAGCAACTACATCACCAACCATCGAAAGGGTGCGGCTACTTGTATTTTCTGGGACGTCTCTCAAAGTATGCCAAAAACTGTTTGACGGACCGTAGTCAAAATCGATTATGTCTATGGTCGGAATCCCTGCTTCAATTAACTTCACATGATCGTCAAGAACACGACTCATCGGTCCCATAGGGAAATACCGACCGTAACCCAATTCTGAAGCTACACTCCACACCCTCTGTACTACCTGTGGAGCACTTTCCATTGAAAAGGCCTCGACTGGAAAACTGGGGTCTATATCAGCCACCATATCCAAAAGGATGGCGAAGGAGGGATTGTCTACTTGACCTCTACCATTCGCATAATAGGAAGCTCCCAAGAACATATCTTCAGTAGTGGGACCATAGTCTTCCCCATCGGTAAATAGTAGGTCCACTCCCAAGGGTGGTAACTGTTCATGGAACATACGAGCCAATTCCAAGAGTACTGCTACTCCAGAAGCTCCATCATTTGCTCCAGGGACCGGCATCTGCTTCTCGGCATCAATAGAACTTTGGTCTGCGGCTGGCCTGCTATCCCAATGTGCTAGTAGAAGAATCCTCTCCTCAAACTGAGTTCCGAATCGGGCGATCAAATTGGACAGATTGAGCGAGTCGCCCTCACCTGTGACCCATTCAAAAGCATCCACTATTACTGTGTCCGCAGTCTCTCTCAGTTGGTCTTGCATCCATTCTAACTGTAATTGATGGGCTTCAGATCCTGGCACCCTACTCCCAAAATCAACCTGAGTTACCAAGTCCTCAAAAGCTCTAGACCCATCGAACGCCGGCCTTTCTACTCTTGTAGCACCCGCCCCCGCTGATTCTGAACCATCTTCGCCACATCCAGTCAATACCAACGCCGGAACTAAAAGCATGTAACACAGCCCTCTTCCTCCTATCACAACATTCCTCGTAGTTTTAGTAGTTATAGTCATTTGTGTTGGCTACCATTCAAGCATCTGCTTTGAGAGCTTCAGTAGCTAACTCCTTAATCTTTCTACTCATGGAATAAAAACCGTTTCTCCTGTTAACAGAAAGGTGTTGAGTCAAATCCAGTCTCTCAAAAAGCCCTTCTATATCGGTTGAAAGTACTTCTTCAGGCGTCTTATTCGAATAGAACATCAGGAGCAAAGCTGTGAGCCCTTTTACAATCAATGCATCACTGTCCGCCCAGAATTCCAAAGCGGCTTCATCACTATCGTCTATTTGAGAGACCAGCCATACCTGACTCATACATCCAGGAACCAAATGTTTCTCATCCCTAAATTGTTCAGGGTAAGGTTCTAGTTTTCGACCGAGTTGGATCAAGTAACGATATCGGTCTTCCCACGAAAGAAGCCGATTGAAACGGTCGACAAAATCATCGGGATTCACACTTTCCCACCCAGGTAGAATTCCAGTAGTTGTGACTCAGCCAATTGAGCCGTCAGTTAATCTGAGGTGATAATATGTGATTATCAGATGAAAAGGAAGCGGAGCACAAAACTGAATCTAATACTTAGTTAGCCACACTCACTATAACCACAAATATGACATTTGACACAACCTTCCTCATAGGAAAGTTGCCCTGCGCCACAATCTGGACAACTCCCTAAAAAAGCAGTCTCTTGATCCGAAACGCCAGCTGAAGAAACTTGACTACCGTCTGTCCCGACAGTCGCAGTCAAGGGAAGTGTCTCTTGGACCCCATGCTTTTCTGACATATAGCTCTCGAGAGCCTGCCCTATTGCGTCTGGAAGAGATAACACCTTGCCTGGGCCTAGGCCCACTGCACGATCCGAAGAAATTCCTCTTAACTGATCTCTAACTGCGGGAATAGGTATTCCTGACCTGAGTCCTAACGAAATCAATCTTCCGATAGCTTCAGCATCGGCTGTAGCAGCCCCTCCAGCCTTTCCAAGGGTGCAAAATACTTCGAAAGCATGCCCACTAATATCCTCATTAATCGTTACATATAGGTCTCCGAGAGGAGAACTCATCTTCATAGTACGACCACGAAGCATGTCTGGTCTCTTCCTCTTAGCACGGCTAGCCGCAGCTGTCATATCTTCATCCTGCTGCTCGAGATAAACAGCATCCAACTCAATTTTCAAATTATGAGCTGTCTCTCTCGTGTCAGCCAGCAATTGTTCTAACCGTCTTACTGCTTCACTTTCTTCCTCCGAATCTTCTCCCGCTTTTTCTGTCTTTCCTGTTGAAAGAACCTGACCCGACCTGGACCCATCCCTGTAAACCGTTACTCCCTTACAATCCAATTCATAAGCAAGTTCATATATCTCTCTGACATCTTGCTCGGTTGCTTCGTGCGGGAAATTAGTAGTTTTTGATATAGCAGAGTCAGTGTGCTGTTGAAAAGCAGCCTGCATGCGAACATGCCATTCTGGTGTAATGTCGTGAGAGGTCTTGAAAACAGCCTGAACTTGTTGTGGAACTTCAGGGAAATGTATGTGACCCTCTTCGGCAATCCTAACCATTAGCTCTTCGGAATACCATCCTTCCTGTTTTGCCCTAGCTACGAAATCTGGATTGACATCGGGCATCATACTTCCAGCTTGGTTTCTCATGAAAGCTACCGCAAAGATCGGCTCTATGCCTCCAGAACAACCGGCAAAAATGGAAATCGTACCTGTTGGAGCTACTGTGGTAAGGTTGCAGTTACGTAGTTTTCTCTTTGGTCGAATTCTATTTCCTTCACCATCCGTTGCACATTTTGAGTCACTTCCCCAAATGGATTCCTCCCAAGCCGGAAAGACACCTCTATCTTTGGCCAACTTTTCCGAAGCCTTCCTAGAGGCTTCGTTAAAAAATTCCATAACCTTACGACCCATCTCGACACCCTCTTCACTGTCATATGGAATCCCAAGTGCAATCAACATATCTGCCCAACCCATTACACCCAGCCCAACCCGGCGAATAGACTGAGACAACTCTGTTATTTCTGGAAGGGGGTAACGGTTAACATCGATTACATTATCAAGAAAATGGATGGACATTCCTACGGTTTTACCAAGCTCATCCCAGTCGATACCCTCAGCTGGATCTCCGTCCGGGACATAGCCGTCCTTTATGAATTTAGCCAGATTGACGCTTCCTAAATTACATACGTCATAGGGAAGTAATGGTTGTTCTCCACATGGATTTGTAGCTTCGTAGGAACCTAGCTTCGGCACTGGATTAAAAGCGTTGGCTCTATCGATAAAAAATGTTCCTGGCTCCCCCGTTTTCCAGGCTCCATGGACAATCAGATCGAATATCTCCTTAGCATCTTCTTCGCCTACAGATTCGCCAGTCTTAGGCTCTATCAAATCGTAACTTCCGCCTGATTTCACCGCCTCCATAAACTGATCTGTGAGGGCAACTGAAATATTGAAATTGGTTACCTTAGAAGTATCATCCTTACAAGTAATAAACTGTCGAATGTCGGGATGATCCACTCTCAGGATTCCCATATTTGCACCTCTTCTGGTTCCCCCCTGTTTCACTACCTCCGTACTCGCGTCATAAAGGGTCATAAAAGAGACGGGACCCGAAGCTACACCCATAGTTGATTTCACCTGGGAGCCAGTGGATCTAAGTTTTGAAAAAGAAAAACCTGTTCCACCCCCACTTTGATGCACAAGCGCCATGGCTCTCAGTGTATCGTAGATACCGCTCTGTCCATTTGAAAGGGCATCATCCACTGGCAAAACAAAGCACGCAGATAACTGCCCCAAAGGACGGCCAGCATTCATGAGAGTTGGAGAGTTGGGTTCAAACTTGCCGTTGGTCATCAGGTCATAGAAATGTCGAGCCAGCTCCTCCACTGCTTCTTCGGAGGCACCATACTTACTGTCGGCGTCTGCAACCACTTTAGACACACGCCAAAACATAGTCTCTGGATCCTCAGTAGGTATACCTTGTTCGTCTTTCTTGAGGTACCGCTTTCCTAGAACAATACGGGCGTTTTCGGTTAGATTGGCTTTAGGAATATCAACAGGAACAACCCCATCAAAAACTAGACTTTCTCCTCCAGAGGTTTTCTTTTTCATGCCACCGAAACTCCATGTATAAAAATGTAAATAAGCTTCCGATTCCATTCAGCCAATAAGGGTGTCTCCCCTCAAAAACCTCATTCATTCGAATAACAAAGACCCGCCTGATACACACTGTATATTGCGGTTATCCAACCTATCTCTCCAATATTTGGTGGTCAAGTAGACTTTGGCTGTTTGTTACAAAAAAGTTGTCTGTATAACTAATACTGTTTTTTAGGACCTCAATCCTTGACTTGTTGGGCAGTAAAAATACTGAGCAAAAATAGGCTTTACTCTATAGTTAACTATTAGAAATTCGTTCCCAGTCTAAGATAAAAAGACTTTGCATTCTGTTGGTCGAGCTGGACAGCATATCCAGCCCTCAGGAATAAAGGGTTTGTAAAGAATAAACTGACGTAAGACTGTATTTCCACACCAGAGGCTAGTAGGGTCTCCTGCCTACCAATACCAGCCTCATCTAATCCTAGACCCCAAGCATTCCCACCATCTAGAAAGACCGAACCGCTAACGCGATCGAGATGAGATGGCAGAAGCCCGACGCCCTTGTCAATATTTTGTAACGGAACTCTATACTCTACTGAACTAGACCATGCATATTTTCCTGCCCGTACACCTTCTAAATATCCTCTGATTGGATAAAGGAACCTTCTTCCAGGCACAATCTCGAGATTACCCAACATCAGCTCATCCCCGGACGTACCTCCAACTGCAAAATGCTGACTATCAGCCCCCGGACCTTGTGCAGCTCCAAAGGACAGTCTTAACGAAACCACGTGATTCGAGAAGCCAGGACCAGGTATACTTCTAGCCACTCTGAAACGCACAAACAAATCATCGAAACTTCTATCTGCTCCACTGGTACCTGTCAAAGTATTGATAGCCGATAAATGCTTACCACTCCTGACTCTTAACAATGAACTAAATCCCGACTCTGCACCCATAGAAAACGCAAAAGATCTTGCGTTACTGTATTGCAACAAGGCACCTAGTTCCAGCATACGGTACTTAGCAACATTTCGAATGTTACCCAAGCCAGCTTCAGTCAATTGTAGTGCCTCCGATACATAGCTGGCTGACACCGTGGCTACACTTCGATTGCGAGTATGCCTCCTTGAAAATGTGCTTGAGACATCTAAGCGTCTTTCTCTCTCCAACAAAGGACGTAAACTCGTGTCAGCGTTACCCTTCTGATCATTTTGTAAGAATCCATAACTTCTATGGTTTTGATTAACGCCCACAGTAAAAAATGGGTTGGCAAACCCAGAATACCTGTAAGTAGCAGCTAAGTCTGTTTGGCCCGTATTCCTTAGACTAGCCCCTAACCCGTAGCCATGTCTTCCCACCAAGTCACCCCCGCCAGTAGAGATGCCAAAACCAGGACCCATAATACGAACTGGCAAGCCATCTACAGTGGGCGCACTTCGATTCTCTGCTGACTTATAAACTGGATACCAATATCGAGGGCGTAATGTCTCTAATGTGCTATAGGGAACAGTCTCTCCATCCACACTGCTAGTTTCACTTTGGACTGGTACTTCCCCAGTGAATCGAATCGCCGTGGGAAGCGGTTCGAACCAAGAATTCATATCGAAAGAAATGCGAGCGATTTTCCAACCTTCACTGTGGTAACTAGACAAGTATATCCACTTACCGTTGGAACTGATGGATGGATACTCAAAGCCACCTAAAGTGTTGGTGATTTGCTTTATCTCATATGTTCTCCCAGAGTTTGGGTCTACTCCAGCCGCATAAATATTAGAAATGCCACTACGATCTGAGGACCAAATGATCCAGCGCCCATCGGGAGACCAGCTGGGAGACCTGTCAACAGCTCTGTCCTTAGTCACTTCATGAACCACTGTCCCCGTGTTGTCCATTACAACTAGATCATAAAACCCACCAGGTCGCCATCGACTCACAGCCAACCACCTGCCATTTGGAGACCAAGCAGGAAAAGCCCAGTGTTCTATGGGGTTGAAAGAAGTCAATGGCTCAATAGTGCCAGACTCAACATCAACACGTACAAGTCGGTTCGTCCCTTCACCATCCTGTACAGCAATGATATTTTTTCCGTCCGGAGACACAGTGGGTTGGTGAAGCCTAGAACCTTTGCTGATCCACGACTCTCTTCCATCCATATCTACTCGGATCAATCCAGAACGCAGTCGATGTGTATCTTGAAATTCCATGCGAGACGCCACCAATGTCCCGTCCGGGAACCATGCTATATCTGACAAATCGCTGAGACGCAGTAACTTTCGTTGACTTTTACCTTCTAGGTCAGAAATTCTTAGCTGTACGTCTGATTTGCCGTCAGATCTAACAAACGCCAAGCTCTCACCGTCTGGAGAGATCCTCGGATTGATCGTGAAATACCCCTCGGATGTGATGCATTGGCTATTTGTCAGTGGAGCCATGCTTGTTACAGAATCTACTAGATGTTGGTAGCTAGAAGACAATTCCTCTCGCCATTCAGACCAAGCCTCGGAAAAGCTAATGCCAAAGACTCTTTTTGCCACAGAATTATGAAGCAATTGAACTGGCAACCACTGGCCGGACATTTCTCTTACAAACTCACCAAGTTTTTCTTCTCCGTGCTGCTCTCGAAGATACTCCATGAAAGACGCACCATATATGTAGCCACGAGCACCTGCGGGCCAGTTAGGAGAAGCTCCCGACAATTGGTCTAAACTCGGAAAGCCATTTTCCAATATTTCAGTTCGAAGAACACTATCAAAGAAAGTCCCATTGAGTCTACCCGACCCTTTGACAGACTCATAGTAAGTGGCTAATCCCTCTTTAACCCAGGTTGGACTGCTTAACCCAGGAAATGCCGGCCATCCTGGCCATGCACTTCCAAAAACCCTCCTTATCAAGCTCCCAAGCGACCTAGTAGAGTCAAACTGCAAAATGTGAGCAAGCTCATGGGTTATCAAAAGCTCCATCCAATCGTCGAAGTGAGAAAGATTCCCCTCCATAGGAGGTCGTACATAAACAACTATTGTGTTATAGGGTATAGGAGTGGCATACCCATTACTGGAGTCTGTATGGTCAGTGATAAGCAACTGTATACGTCCACCTGTATATGCAACAAATCTGGTTGTCAGCAACTCAAAAGCACCTTCAGCCTTGGTAGCAGCTTTTCTTGCCAGAGGCTCTAGTTCATAAGGAAATGTTACACTGAAGTGATCAGTTTTCAGGTTGCGCCAAGTCTCATTTGGAGGAACCTGGGCATTCACTAAGGTGACCTCCGCAATCAAAATACAAATGACTACTAAGGTCGTAGTCCTATTAATAATTTTCACCATTCACCTCAGAACTTGTTCTCAGGGACTCATCAAGATTGGAACATTTGCACTATATGGATCGACCCTTTGTATCGGGCCATCTTTTAAAAAACTGGAGGGACAAGGTTCCAATATTTCTGACCCGTTTGATGATTCCGACTTGTCTTGAACCAGCCTTTTATTATCGCGAATCCCCAGGATAGCTGTATATTCGGGAGGATTCCCCACAAACCCAACGCTACAAAACCCTTCAGGGTTAGCGCGCACCACTGATCCGACATAAGCCTCACCCAATCGGTCTATTCGATCCCAAACAACGTAACTAATTCCATTTTGCTCAGCTTCCTCCAGAAACCGTTTGGAATCTTGAGTAAAGGGATAAGTTCTACTTGGTATACCAGAAAGGACATAAAACATCCTCGGTTTCCTGGTGAAAACAACTGATCCGTCTGGTAGATTCTTCCCCAACCAATCTGCTACTGAAACAAACTCCTGCAATCCCGACCCATTACAAGCAAAAACTCCTGCCTCTGATATCGCCCTCCTGCAG
>MDTE01050743.1_pt1 | contig 51475 bp, 49 predicted proteins | sample 811231 | NCBI WGS metagenome assembly MDTE01 (sample SAMN05326651, study PRJNA326480) | marine metagenome | isolation source: seawater | place: Indian Ocean: Red Sea | collected 2010 | reverse complement strand
TGGCAGGTTCGGGAAGGACGGACAACGATGGTGGCGACCGATGGACATCGTCTTGTGAAGTTCTCGAAATCGCTTCCCGGCCCAGAGGGTAACCAGGTGGTCACAGAGGCTATTGTACCGCCCCGGCCCCTAAATCATCTGGTCAAGCTGCTTTCGTCCGGGAGTGTACTCGAGCAGGTCAAGTTCGGCCAGAACCACCTGATGTTCACGCTTTCCGATACCGGAGATTTCGATGGCGAAGGGGCACAACCGATTCGCCTCTACACGCGTCTGATCGAGGGCCCCTACGTCGACTACGAACAGGTGATCCCGAGCGGCAACGCCAAGAAGCTTCACGTTTCTAACAGCGTGCTCGCACCGGCAGTGCGCCGGGTATCGATCCTTGCTTCCAGTCAAACCCACCAGGTGAAGATGGAAGTCGACCAGGACAAGGTGCTTTTGTCGGCGAACAGCCAGGAGATCGGCGGGGAAGCCGAGGAAGAGATCGAAGCCAAGTATGGTGATGATGCCATGGCGGTCGGCTATAACTCAGGCTATCTGGGTGACGTGCTGCGGCGTATCGATTCAGATGACGTTGTGTTCGAGCTGGATAGCCCTGTCACGGCCGGCATTATCCGTCCAGTAGATCAGGTCGAGGGCGAAGATTACCTTTGTTTGTTGATGCCCTTGCGGCTGAATGACTAGGCGAACGGGTGCGCGTCAGCCACCTTCAGCTCGAGAACTATCGCAGCTTCACATCCGCCGAGTTCAGTTTCGAAACATCGGGCACCGCGGTTTGTGGGGATAATGGTCGCGGGAAGTCGAACCTGCTGGAGTCGATGTTCTTCCTCGCCGTGGCCAAGTCGGGTCGAGGCGCTCGGGATCGAGATGTGGTTCGCTGGGGAGCAGAGCATTATGCGATCTCTGCGCGAGTGGAGCGGGAGGAGGAAGATCCGCTCAGCATCCGAATCGCCTATGATCGCCGGAGTCAGAAGAAGCGTGTCTTCATCGACTCGGAACCCCTGGAACGATTGTCCGACCTCGTCGGCCGCTTTAACGCTGTTCTCTTTTCCCCTGAGGACGTCGATCTGGTGCTGCGTGACCCGTCTGAGCGACGGCGACTGCTCGACATCCTCGTCTCCCAGTCGAGCTCAGCCTACCTCCACGACCTGGAACAATATCGCAGGATTCTTGCGCAGCGGAACAGCCTACTCAAGACGCAAGGATGGCAATTAACCCGGGACGTATCGTCCCTGGTGCCCTGGGACGCTCAACTCAGCGAGATCGGAGCTCGGGTGATCCATCATCGGGTCGACGCGCTAAACCGGCTTAAGGATCCGCTGCGGGAGCTCTACGGACAGATCTCTCCGGCCGAGGACGTGCTGACAGCCTCCTATCGAAGTCCTGTTCTAGGCACGAAAGTCGACGAAACGACGAAATCCTACATCGCTCTCCTGGAGGAGAAGCGGACCGAGGAAGCCAAGTTGGGATTTACCCTGATCGGGCCGCACCGGGATCAGGTCGTGTTTCTGCTGGATGATCATCCGGTTCATCGGTTCGGGTCGAAGGGTCAGATGAAGAGCGTTCTGCTCGCCTGGAAGCTGGCAGAGGCGCAGTTTTTGAATGAACAGACTGGCCGAAAGCCCGTGTTGCTGATGGACGACATCTTCTCAGAGTTAGATGATAAGCGAGCGAACTCGGTTCTCGACACGATCGGACCGTTTGGCCAGGTCATCCTTGCGACTGCACGGGACCCCGACCTTGATCTAGCCGGAAGAGGATATGCGACCATTTCTCTCTGAGCAGGATACTGAGGATTCCCGTACGGGACAGGTGTCGAAAGCGGGTCCGTCGATCCGAGAGGTATTAGAAGCGTGCGGCTACACTGAACTCATCGACGAGCAAAGCATCCCGGCGATGTGGCCGGCTGTTGTCGCTCAGCATCTAGGCCAAGAAGCTTCTGAAAATACAGAAGTTATTGATATACGTAAAGGTCAACTAAATATACGCGTACAAAAAGCAGCTTGGCGACATCGGCTGTCTATCGAGGTGCCTGAATTGATCAAGCGGCTGAATGAGGCGCTGGGTTCGGATGCTGTGAAGTCGATTCGCCTGAAGTAAGAGGAGACTGCGGTCTATGGCTGAAGCGGAAAACCAGTATAGCGCGGGGAACATCCAGGTTCTCAAGGGACTCGAAGCGGTTCGGAAGCGCCCCGCGATGTATATCGGTGACACAGGCGTCAACGGCCTGCACCACTTGATCTGGGAGCTGGTCGATAATGCTGTGGATGAAGCGATGGCCGGTCACTGTGACACTATCACCGTGGTTCTGAATGAGAACGGGTCGGTGACCGTGATCGACAACGGGCGTGGGATCCCGGTCGATGACCATCCGACAGAGAAACAGTCTGCGCTGGAAGTCGTGATGACGGTTCTGCATGCGGGCGGAAAGTTCGACAAGCAGAACTACGCTGTCTCGGGAGGATTACACGGGGTCGGTGTGTCAGTCGTTAACGGACTGGCGACGTGGTGTGAGGTTGAGGTGAAGTCGCGGTTGATCGACAAGAATGGTCGTGTTTACCGCCAGCGATACAAGCGAGGGGTGCCAGAATCAGGGGTCGAAGCCGGTGAGGCGACCGAGGAGACCGGAACGCGTGTCACGTTCATGCCCGATGAAGAAATCTTCGAGACGGTCGAGTTCCACCAGGAAACCGTGGCGAACCGTCTCCGTGAACTCGCCTTCTTGAATAGGGGTTTGCGAATCCTGCTACAAGACGCCCGCGATGATTCCGAACAGACCTTCCACTACGAGGGTGGGATCAAAGCCTTCGTCGAGTATATCGATGAGGGTAAGTCTCACGTTCACGATCCTGTGCAGTTCGAGGGAGAACGAGAAGGCGTGTGGGCCGAGATCGCATTCTCATACAACGACTCGTATGCGCAGAATCTCTTCAGCTACGTAAACACGATCCACACACCTGAGGGTGGTACCCACGAGACGGGTTTCCGCACGGCGTTGACAAGGTCTCTGAACGCTCACGCCACGAAATACAACCTGCTGAAGAGCGAGAAGTTCACGCTCTCCGGTGACGATACACGTGAGGGTCTGACGGCGGTGATCAGCACGAAGGTGCCGGAGCCCCAGTTTGAGGGCCAGACCAAACAGAAGCTGGGGAACAGCGAGGTGCGTGGCGTTGTCGAGTCCCTGGTCTCCGAGAAACTGAACGAGTTCTTCGAAGAGAACCCGGCGATCGTCAAGCGTATCCTGACGAAAGCGATTGAAGCTGCACGTGCAAGGGAAGCTGCTCGTAAAGCCCGAGAGCTTGTTCGTCGGAAAGGTGTGCTCGAGGGAGGTGGCCTCCCCGGAAAACTCCTCGACTGCTCGTCGAACCAGAAAGACGAGACCGAGGTGTTCTTGGTCGAGGGTGACTCCGCCGGTGGATCGGCCGCTCAGGGTCGGAACCGGGAGTTCCAGGCGATCCTCCCGTTGTGGGGAAAAATGCTGAACGTCGAGAAGGCCCGGATCGATCGCGTCCTGGCCAACGACAAACTACAGCCGATGATTCTCGCGCTTGGAGCGGGTGTCGGTGAAGATTTCGATCTGGAGAAGTTGCGATACGGAAAAATCATCGTGATGGCCGATGCCGATGTCGACGGCTCGCACATTCGCAGTCTGCTGCTGACGTTCTTCTTCCGGTATATGCGGCCGATGATCGACGCTGGTCGGGTCTACATTGCTCAACCGCCGTTGTTCCTGGTGAAGAAAGGGAAGAACGAGAACTACGCGTTCGACGAGAAGGAACGTGACACCTTCCTTGAGGAGTTTGGGGAAGATGGGAAGGGCGTGATGGTCCAGCGATACAAGGGGCTGGGTGAGATGAATCCGGATCAGCTCTGGACGACGACTATGGATCCGGACAGCCGCACACTCCTCCAGGTTTCTCACGAGGATGCGCTCGAAGCGGAGCATCTGTTCTCGATGCTGATGGGCGACGAAGTCGAACCGCGTCGACGGTTCATCGAAGAGCACGCGTTGGAAGCCGAGCTCGACATTTAACGGACGTAAACGAGGTCAACGATACCTATGATGGAACGAGCACGCGTAGTCCCGGTCGACATCGGCGAAGAGCTGAAGAAGTCGATGCTGGACTACTCGATGAGCACATTGGTCGATCGCGCTCTCCCGGACGTCCGCGACGGCCTGAAGCCTTCGCAGCGGCGGATCCTAGTGGCGATGAACGACCTAGGCCTGCAACCCAACCGCCAGCACCGAAAGTGCGCGAACGTCGCCGGGCATACATCCGGTAACTACCACCCGCACGGTGAAGCAATCGTCTACCCGACCCTCGTCCACTTGGCGCAGGATTTCCGGATGCGCTACCAGCTGGTCGATGGCCAGGGGAACTTCGGCTCGATTGATGGCTATCCGCCCGCCGCCATGCGGTATACGGAGTCGCGGCTGGCTGGTGCCGGCGGAGAGATGCTGACTGACCTGGACAAGGAAACGGTCGACTTCCGTCCCAATTACGACGAGCGACTTGAGGAGCCGGCCGTTCTTCCCTCCAAGTTCCCGAACCTTCTCTGTAACGGTGCAGTCGGCATCGCGGTGAGCATGGCGACCGCGATTCCCCCGCACAATTTGAACGAAGTCGTCAGCGCGCTCAAGACCCTGATCGATGAGCCGGAGACGACGATCGACGAGTTGATGGAGCGCATCAAGGCCCCCGACTTCCCGACGGGTGGCATCATCCACGGGATGGCCGGTGTACGCGCCGCATACCACCTCGGCAAAGGGCACATCCGGGTACGCGCAAAGGCGGTGATCGAGGAGGCAAGGGGGGATCGGGAGATCATCGTGATCACCGAGATTCCCTACATGGTTGCCAAGTCGACGCTGCTCGAGAAGATGGCCGACCTGGTTAGGGACAAGCGTATCGAAGGTGTGACGAACATCCGCGACGAGTCGGACCGGGACGGACTGCGGATCGTGGTCGAACTACGTCGGGATGCGAATTCGGAAGTCGCGCTGAACCTGCTTTACAAGCACACCCAGCTCCAGACAACGTTCGCCGCCAACATGATCGCGTTGGTCGACGGGGTACCTAGACAGCTGAACCTGAAGCAAATGCTGTCGAACTTCATCGATCACCGTCACGATGTCGTTGTTCGCCGGACGACCTACGAGTTGCGCGTCGCCGAAGACCGCGCTCACATCGTCGAGGGTCTGCGCATCGCGCTCGACAACATCGACAAGGTGATCCGGATCATCCGCGGTTCAGACGACCCCGCATCAGCTCGTGTCGCGCTGATGAATCAGCTTGAACTGACGGAGCGGCAGGCGCAGGCTATCCTGGCGATGACCCTACAGCGGTTGACGAATCTGGAGCAGCAGAAGATCGAGGACGAGTATCAGGCGCTGGTTCAGGAGATCACAAGACTCAAGGAAATCCTCGACAGCCGCGACATCCGGATGGGGATCATCAAGGACGAGCTGGACGAGATCGCCGAAGCATTCGGTGACGAACGGCGGAGCGAGATCGTTGTGTCAGCGGAGGAGATCGATGTTGAGGATCTGATTCCGGTCGAAGACGTCGTGATCACGATCTCCCACAGCGGGTATATCAAGCGAATTTCTGTTGACACCTACAGAAGTCAGCACCGTGGTGGCCGTGGTGTTACCAGCATGCAGACGAAGGACGAGGATTTCGTCGAGCACCTGTTCGTGGCGTCGACGCACGACTACATCCTCTTCCTGACGGACAATGGGCACTGTCACTGGCTCAAGGTCTACCGGATCCCGCAAGGTGTGCGTACGTCGCGCGGGCGGCCAATGGTGAACCTGATCGATATCGACGAGGGCCACAAGGTGGCCGCTATCGTTCCGGTCAAGGAATTCAAGGACGACGAATTCCTGATTCAGGCCACCCGTAAAGGGCAGGTCAAGAAGACCGCACTTTCGGCCTACAGCCGTCCCCGACGCGGCGGCATCATCGCGATGAGCATCCTGGAGGATGACGCGCTAGTCGAGGCGTGGATCTCGGACGGTGATCAGGAGATCATCGTTGCCACCGAGAGCGGACAAGCCGTTCGGTTCCACGAGAACGAAGTGCGCCCGACCGGACGCGGAAGCCAGGGCGTCCGGGGCATCTCGCTCGAAAATGATGACAGTGTGATCGGGATGGTTGTGGCTGACGACAGCACAGACCTCCTGACCGTTTGTGAACTGGGCTACGGGAAACGAACCCGTGTTTCCGAGTATCGACTGACCCGTCGGGGTGGCAAGGGCGTCATCAATATCAAGACCTCCGAACGGAACGGGGGTGTGGTCGCTATCAAGGCCGTTCAGGAATCGGACGAGGTCATGATCATCTCGCAGGAAGGCATCCTGATCCGACTGCCGATCCATGACGTCTCGACGATCGGACGGAACACGCAGGGCGTGCGACTGATCAACCTGGGCGAAGGGGATCGCGTTATCGATGTGGCACGGGTAGATGAAGGTGAGGATGGCGCGGATCCGACGTCCCAGAATGATCAGGCTTCGCCGCAGTCGAACGTGAAAGCGTCCGCATCGGAAGGGTCTGATGAGACTGCCGTGGGTTCCGGCAAAGCCGAGGCACCTGAGTCTGACTCCTGAGTCAAAGTTCCACGATCCGGTGAGAGTGGCCGGGGCCAGAATCGTGGCACAAGCATTGCACTCTTTCGGTTGTGATTCCAGATCGGCTTAAGAGGAGATGTGTGTGAAACGGGTATGGGTTTGGCTGATGGCCGTGACATTGGCTGCTGGCTGCGAGTCGTCTGAACAGTCTGGAACGGCATATGGTGACATTGCAGCCCCGGAGATGGAACTCACCTATCTGGATGGGACCATCACGAAGCTGTCCGATCTCGAGGGGCAGGTTGTTCTACTGAATTTCTGGGCGACGTGGTGTCCTCCGTGTCTCGAAGAGTTACCCCATTTCGAATCGTTGCACCAGGCCTATAGGGACAAGGGACTGGCGGTGGTCGGTGTGTCGATGGATCAGGCCGGAGCCGAGTATGTGAGGGACTTTGCCCGGCAGGTATCGATCACGTATCCGGTGGCGATGGGAGCTTTCGAGAAGATGGAGAAGATCTGGGCGCCTCTGACCGAGATTCCTACGGTCCACGGGTTCGGGTCCGAGCCACCGGCGCCGGCCAATGGCACGGTCCAAATGATGCCGACGACATTCGTGATCGATCGGTCAGGCGTGATCTACCGGAAGCACGTGGGTCCCAGGGATCGCCAGACGCTGGAACCCGAACTACGGATGCTGATGGGGATCGACGAGCCACTGGCTCAAGTACACTAGCATCCAAAGAGAAGAAAAGAAAAATGGCGTCCTCCCGTTGAGGAGACGCCCTTTTCTGTTTCTATCATTCACGAACTACTTGCGGAGTGTGTCGAGCTCCGATTCAGCAGCCTTTGTCTGCTTCTCCAACGTCTTCTTCTGACGTTGCGCCTGCTTGAGCTCCCGTTTGACGATCTCCTTCTGGTTCTCGGCCTGCTTAACCTTGCCTCGCAGCAACCTCAAATCTCCCTCGACTTCCAGCAAGGACTCCCGAAGACGAATGGTTCGAACGGTTGTCAGGTACTTGACCAGGATCGTTGAGCCCAGCCCAGCGACGATGAAGATGAAGGCGAAGAATTTCACGGCTAGTCGTTCAGTCTTTCGATTCGGATGATCTGAGATGCCTCGGTAACGACATCCAGAGCGTCGATCTCCTCACGAGCGGCGCTCATCGACTTCTCACGGGCATCGTGCGTCGTCATGATCAACGGAACAGATCCGCCCTCCGTCTCCGAGCGATCCTCCTGAATCACGCGCGCGATGCTGATGTTGTGGGTTGCAAATATGTTCGCGATATGCGCGAGCACGCCCGGTGTGTCCTGGACGGTGAACCGGCAGTAGTAGCTCGTTTCGATATCTTCCGTCGCTAGCGGTTCCGCAGCTTCTACGTCGACGAGCTGCCGATTGATGCGCTGTCGTCCCGCGATCCTTAGTTCCGCCTGGTAGAGAAGGTCTGATACAACGGCGCTGGCGGTAGGCGATGCACCGGCTCCTTTGCCCGTATACACCTGTGGCCCCGCTGCGTTCCCGACGATCTCTATGGCATTGAATTCGTTCTTGATGTTCGCCAGCAACGTATCCGTCGGGACTAGGGCCGGGTGAACGCGGGCCTCGAGACCACCTGACTGGGGCTTCGCGATCCCCAGAAGTTTGATCGTGTAGCCGAGGTCGCGAGCGAATGCGATGTCGATCGGCGAGATCTGCTCAATGCCTTCGCACAGCATTTTGCGATATGGGATCGAGTGACCAAATGCCAGACGGCACAGGATAGACAGCTTCTGAACGGCATCCGTCCCATCAACGTCCATCGTAGGATCGGCCTCGGCATACCCCAGGTCCTGGGCCTGCTTCAGGATGTCCGCATAGTTGCCGCCCTCGTCGGTCATTTTGGTGAGGATATAATTCGTCGTCCCGTTGAGAATGCCGAACAGGGAGGTGACGTGGTTGGCAGGCAGGCCCTGCGCGATAGACCGGACGATCGGGATGCCGCCGCACACGCTGGCTTCAAAAGCGAGACCTGCGTTGTGCGTAGAAGCAGCTTCGAACAACTCGTCGCCGTGCTCAGCGAGGAGGGCCTTGTTGGCTGTCACAACATCCTTGCCAGATTCGAGGGCAGCCAGGACATACTCACGGGCAGGATCTAGCCCGCCCATCACCTCGATTACAATCTGGACATCAGGATGATCGATTACATCCCGGGCATTCTGTGTAAGCAGATCGCTGGAGACGCCTGCGGACCTCGGTTTGGACACATCGCGGACGGCGATCTTTTGAACCGTGAGATCGATGCCCCTTACCGATTTGAAGTAATCCCGGCGGTCGTTCAGAATATCGATGATCCCACCGCCCACAACACCCAGTCCTATTATCCCGACGCCCAATGATTCCGTGCTGCCCACACGACGCTCCCATGTTTGATTTGATGCGGAAACCAAAGCTAGGAATATAGGATACCGACTCGGACCACGCAACGCTCAGGGCAGCACTGATAGATGCGGTTTGATACTTCAACTAACTGTTAAATCAAAGTTTAACTATCCATCATATTGGTCAACTTGACAGGTGATATCGCCTGTGTTATCTTCTCCAACCTCGGATTCAGCCGTACCGAGATGCAGAGAAGAATGTAAGTGCGGGGTAGTAGCTCAGTTCTGGTTAGAGTGACGGCCTGTCACGCCGTAGGTCGCGGGTTCGAGCCCCGTCTACCCCGCCATTTTCTTCTCCCTGCGCGATTACAGAGGCTCGATGCACTGTTGCGTCGGGCCTTTTTTGGTCCTCGCCATCCACCGCGGTTTGCGGAGGGTGGCTATTCGCATTGCCCCTTCGGAGGCTCCTTCGTTGCCCGCCAGACGCGTCTTTAAACGTCTTACCGAATCAGATTCCTTCCAGCAGCTCCGAGCAGGACTCGAGGGGAAAGCGACAGACCTGAAGCTGCGTGGTCTCCCTGGGTCGATGACCGCCTTCGCGATCGCTCAAGCCTCGAAAGCCCTGAGTCATCCTGTTCTCGTGGTGTGTTCCGACAGCGACCGGGCAGAGCACCTTCGGGACGACCTCGAGAAAATCCTCGATGACGAGCACGTGGGTCTGTTCCCGGCGCCGGATATGTCGCCCTACGATCGGCGTTCGCCACACCTGGACGTCGTAGGGTTGCGGGTTGAGGCGATGGATCTCCTGACGCGTGACGAACCTGGCGTGATCGTTGTGCCGCTCGACGCGCTGCTGTCGCCGACGCTGTCTCCCGAGATCTTCGACCTCGCCATCCGTGTTCTGGAGGTTGGCCAGGAACACGCGCCACAGTCCCTCGCTGATCATCTCGTCGAGTGCGGTTACGAACGCGTCACGACCGTCGAGGGCGTGGGTCAGTTCTCGATCCGTGGTGGGATTCTCGACTTCTGCTCGTTTGGGAACGCCCATCCAGTTCGCCTCGAGTTCTGGGGAGACGAGATCACGTCGATCCGCGGGTTCGATCTGTCGACCCAGCGCTCGGTGGAGGAGTTGCCGTCCGTCCGCATCCTGCCGTGCCGCGAAGGCATTCTCGTTCATACACTGGCCGATCAGTACGAGGAGCACATCGCGGCGTTCGAAAAGGCCCACGACTGTGAACTTGAGCTGCTCCGCGAAAACCTCGTGGACTTCGGTGCGTTCGACGGGATCGAATCGTATCTGCCGGTCCTTTACGGTTCGGATGCGCGTCTGCTCAACTTCGTTCAAGACGAGAGTTATTTGTTCGTGGACGACCCGGCCGGTCTCGAGCGGGCCGGAGAGGACGTGATGGAACGGCTCCAGACGACGTTCGAACGTCAAAAACCTCGACGTGGCGAGCCCGAGTTGCTCGCACCCAAACACATCTTCGACGCACCTTCACACGTGCTCGAGCGATTCCAAACCCTTAGCCGGATCGAGAACTATGCCCTCGGTCAGCACGAGGGGAGCATCGATTTCAAGTCGCGTGCCGGTCGCAAGTATGAGGGTCACCTCCCGGTTCTCGAGGAGGATCTCACACGGCTGTGGCGGGACAATTTCGACCTTGTGCTGTTGTGTGAGAGTCCCGGGCAGAAGGCGAGGATGGAAGAGTTGCTGGAGAACTGCCCGGCTGCCCTGTCCGTGGAAGTTGGTCCGCTGGAGGGTGGGTTCGTCTACCCGGAAGGTCGCGTCGCGGTCTTCAACGACCACGAGATCTACAGTCGTAACCGTCGTCAGCGGCGGTATCGCCGGTTCAAGGAAGGCTTGCCGGTCAAGGCGATCACCGCGCTAAACAAGGGCGACTTCGTCGTTCACGTGGATCACGGGATCGGACGGTATACGGGTCTCGAGCGTCTCTCCGTCGACGGGATTTCGCGTGACTGTCTGACGCTGTCGTATCGCGAAAACGACAAGGTTTTCGTACCTGTCGAGCAGATGGACCGGGTGCAGAAGTACTCGAGCGAGGAAGGCGCCGCGCCGGTGCTGAACAAGCTGGGTACGGCGACCTGGGAGAAGGTCAAGGAGAAGACCCGTAAGGAGATCTTCAAGATGGCCACGGAGCTCGTGTCCCTATATGCCGAGCGGAAAGCAAAGCCCGGCGTCGCCTACACGGAAGACGGGGCACTCCATACGGCTCTGGCCGCCTCCTTCCCCTTCCAGGAAACGCGTGATCAGATGCAGGCGATCGAGGATGTTCGCGAGGACATGGAGGGCGAGTCGGCCATGGATCGGCTCGTGTGCGGCGACGTGGGCTACGGGAAGACGGAGGTGGCCGTTCGCGCCGCTTTCAAAGCCGTGAACGACGGGAAGCAGGTCGCGGTCCTGGTGCCGACGACGATTCTGGCGCAACAGCACGGGCGAACGTTTGCCGAGCGAATGGGTGATCTGCCCGTGACTGTGGATGTGCTTTCACGTTTCCGAAGCCGGGGAGAACAGACCCAGGTCATCGCGGGGGTGAAAACGGGCAAGGTCGATGTCCTGATTGGCACACACCGCATCTTGTCGAAAGACATCGAGTTCAAAGACCTCGGTCTGCTTATAGTCGATGAGGAGCATCGATTCGGCGTTCGACACAAGGAACGGCTCAAACAACTCAGGCGGCAGGTTGACGTGATGACGTTGACGGCGACTCCGATTCCGCGGACACTCCACATGTCGCTAATGGGTGCCCGGGACATGTCGATCATCGAGACACCGCCCAAGGACCGGCTTCCGATTCATACCGAGATCGTCGCGTTCTCAGAAGAACGCATCACAGAGGCCATCCTCCGGGAGATCGACCGCGGCGGGCAGGTTTACTTCGTGCATAACCGGGTCCAGTCGATTTACACGATCCGCGAGTTTCTGGAGCGGCTCGTGCCTCAGGTCCGGTTCGGCGTCGGTCACGGTCAGATGCCGGAGCGTGAGCTGGAGAAGGTGATGCTCGATTTCATGGAGCGGAAGTATGACTGTCTGATCTCGACGATGATCATCGAGTCGGGGCTGGATATCCCGAGCGTGAACACGCTTATCGTGAATCGCGCGGACCGCATGGGACTCGCGCAGCTCTATCAGCTTCGTGGACGGGTCGGGCGATCCAACCAACGGGCGTACGCTTACCTTTTTATTCCCTCTTGGAAAGCGTTGCGCAAGCCTGCGGCCCGACGTCTTCGGGCGATCGAAGAGTTTTCGGATCTCGGATCGGGCTTCCACATCTCGATGCGCGACATGGAGATTCGTGGTGCCGGAAACCTCCTGGGCGCTCAGCAGCACGGGCACATCACTGCGATCGGTTTCGACATGTATTGTCGATTGCTGGATGAGGCGGTTCGAGAGATAAAAGGGCAGGATATCACCCCCGGGTTCGAACCGGACGTTCAGACGTCGGTGTCGGCCTATGTTCCCGAGGACTACATTCCGGACGCGAACCAGAAAATGGGCTTCTACCAGCGGATGGGCGAGGCCCGACAGACGGTCGAGCTTCTCGCGATTGAGGAAGAATTGAGGGATCGGTTTGGCGAGTTACCGGAGGCGACGGAGGCCCTGCTCAACTCGATTCAGGTGAAGCTCCTGGCCAGGCAGCTCGGAATCCATACTCTGACGATTGGGTATGACATGATCGTGCGGTTCCTAGCTGAGCGGACCCTTCAACGGGAGGACGTGGAACGAATGGTGAACGCCTCTCCGCTTCCACTCCAGTTCTTCCTGGGTGAGGAAGCGCGTGTGGAGGTCGAACTCGAGGGGAACAGCCCGGAGAACCGCCTGAAATGCGCTAAAAATGTGTTGATGAGCCTCCTGTGACGGCCTATATTTTCGGCCGTGGTGATCGTCGGAACTATCTAATCTCCAGGGAGTTACAGCGATAGATTTAACCTCGAACATTGTCTGGACCGGATCGCGACGGTCCCTTTTGGTCACCCTCTGTTTTGCGGGGCTGATGGCCTGTAGCGACACGCGGACAGGCGAGGTGATCGCTGAGGTCGGTGACGCCGTCCTGACCCGTCAGGAACTCGACCGGCGGGTGCCCATACATTTGAATGGGCGACTGACGGCTGACGATCGCCAGCGGATGGTCGAGGCTTGGGTCGAGGAACAACTCCTGTTTCAGGAAGCGCTGACGAAGGAACTTGACGAGGACCCTGCGATTACGCGCCGCGTCGACCAGGCCGTTCAGATGATCCTTAGGTCGGAGTTACTCGAACGATCGTTCACCGCTGTCTCCACGATCACAGAGGACGACATTCAGGCTTACTATGCCGAGCACTCGGCCACTTTCACGCGTGATATACCGGAGATTCGTGTTCGCCAGGTTCTGGTGAAAGGTCGATCCGACGCCAACCGGGTTAAGAAACGTCTAGATGATGGTGGCATGTTCGACCAGGTCGCGCTCGAAGAGTCTATCGACGAGTCGGCGGCGCGGGGAGGAGACGTCGGCTACTTCACTGAGGACCGCGTCGAGCCGGCGTTCTGGGCGGGGTGCGAAAAGGCGAAAATCGGGAAACTCACGCAGGTCCGGACGCCACTCGGGTATCATATGATCGAGGTTCTGGACCGGAAGGACGCTGGAAGCACTCGCGATCTTCTGGATGTTCGCGATGAGATCAGGCAACGTATCCTCACGGAACGGAGGGAGGACGTCCGCAAGAAGCTGCTCGAAGAAATCCGGAATCGGATTCCCGCGTCAATCAAGTATGACAGGCTGGAAACTTCGTCCTGATGGACGCTGGGAGGGTGAAAGGGTCATCGTGAAAGCAATTCGAACCATCTTGATCGGCCTGACCGTGGCCACGGGCATTGTGGCGCCGGCGCGGTCAGAGGAGATGATCGACGAGATTGTCGCCATCATCGACCGATCGATTATTCTGAAGTCGGATGTTCTGCAGCAGATGGCGTTCGCCGCGCTCCAGCAGGGCTTGTCGCGGGAGCAACTGGCCGGCGCCCAGGCGGAGCAGATGTTCCGGTCGATCCTGGACAACATGGTTCAGGACGAGTTGTTGATCGCGAAGGCGAAGGAAGACAGCCTTGAGGTCCCGTCAGAGATGATTGAGCAGAGAGTGCGCGATCACATGAAGTCGATGAAAGACGAGCGAGGGGCGGCTGAGTTCCACCGCCAACTCCAGTCGGAGGATCTAACGGAGCGCGAGGTTCGGGACCGACTGAGAGAGCGCTTCCGAAAAGAGGCCATCCGGCAGATGATGCACAACCGAATGATCCAGGAGATCTCCCTCTCACCGAGGGAGGTGGCCAACTACCGTCGTCGTCACGAGGGACGCCTTCCACCCTTCTACTCGGTCAGTCATATCATGGTATCGCCCCAGGCAAACAAGGGTCGGAAGACCGAGGCCAAAGAGAGGGCGGAAGCACTGCTTGTAAAGGTCAGGTCCGGTGAGGATTTCGCAGAGCTGGCGCGGGAGCATTCCGAGGATCCCGGCTCAGGTCCTCGCGGAGGGGATCTGGGTTTCTTCAGCCGTGGGGATATGGTGAAACCTGTCGAGGAAGCGGCCTATTCACTTTCGCCGGGCGAGGTGAGCGATGTGGTGCTGAGCGAGTTCGGCTACCACATTCTGAAGGTCGAGGAAAAGCAGGGTACGCGTGTCCGGGCTCGCCATATCCTTATTGGTCTAAAGCCATCTGACAGTGATGCAGCCGCGGCATACCAAAGGGCGGTGAAACTCCTGGAGCGTGTCCGGGCCGGCGAGGACTTCGCAGAGGTCGCCAAGGCGGAATCCGATCACGCGGAGTCTGCCAAGAATGGGGGTCGTCTCGGTACGTACTCCGACGATCAGCCACCCCCAGGCTTCGCGTCCGTGTTGCCATCGATGACACTCGGGTCGGTCAGCCAGCCGGTGCAGACCGAGTTCGGCTGGCACCTGGTGAAGGTCGATGACGATGAGAGTTCACTGAGTGAAATCGTCCGCCAGGTGAAGATGCAGGCACATTTCGAGCAGGTGCTCGCCGAGACACGTCAGAAGCTGTATATCGACATCCGCTTCCAGTGATGCGAACCCTATGCGGCTCGATCAGTATCTGAAGACTTGCTGTCTCGTGAAGCGACGATCCGAGGCCAAGCGTGCGTGCGACAACGGCATCGTCGTGGTCGAGGGCGCAACCGCCAAGGCCAGTCAAGACGTGAAGACCGGTGACCACATCGCTATCGCGTTTACGGACCGGTATCTCGATATCGAAGTTCTCGACCTCCCCCGGAGCAACGTGTCGAAGGCCCAGGCAAAGGATTACTACCGGATTGAGCGAGACGAAGCCAGGGATCCGCTGGACTTCTAGGCTCGATCGATCTTACTCCCGTATCAGGTCAGCCACAGTGGCTGGCCATTTTGCGTTTATACGTGTTCGAGAAAAAGACCACAGAGGCGACCCCTTACAGTTCCCTCGCGACGATCTACGACTTCGTGATGCGTCACGTGGACTATGTTCATTGGGCAGATCACGTCGAGGCGCTGATCCTCAGACATAATCTGGTGCCATCGACGATGATCGACGTGGCGTGTGGGACGGCCTCGCTCGCGGTAGAGTTAACCAAGCGTGGCTATCGGGTGAACGGCGCCGACGCGTGCGACGAGATGCTTGACGTCGGCCGCTCGAAGGTCCTTGAGGGCGGGTATGAGATCGGGCTGTATCACCGGTCGTTTCTAGAGCTAGAGAGGTTGGAGCGTCACGACTGTGCCGTCAGCCTGTATGACAGCGTCAACTATCTGATGTGTGTCGAGGATATCGACCGGATGTTCGAGAACGTGCACGGAATCGTTCATCGGGGCGGGCTTTTCATCTTCGATGTGTGCACGGAGACCAACTCGATCCGCCACTTTCGCGACATGCGGGAACGCGAACGGGGTGACGGGTTCAGTTACGTGCGCCACAGCTACTTCGAAGAGGGTGTCCAGTATAACGACTTCAAGATCAAGTTCGACGAGCCCCGTCAAGACGTTCACGAACTGCATCAGCAGCGGATCTATCCGTTGCGTGAGATCAAGGCCGCAATTGATCGGTCAGCATTCGCGCTCGAGGCGGCCTATGACGGGTTCAGCTTTCGGGAGCCGTCGGAGGAGTCGGATCGCGTGCATTTTGTGCTGCGGGCATGACACATTCGTTCCCAGGCTGGAGCCAGGGAACGAGGAGTATCGATGATCGAGTTTCAGCACGTGTGGTATGAGAGGGAAGGACGAGTAATCCTGTCGGACCTGGACTTCGAGGTCGCTAGGGGTGAGTTCGTGTATGTCCTCGGTCAGACCGGGTCGGGTAAGAGCACGCTGCTGAGGATGATGTTGTTCGATCAACGGCCTACGCAGGGCGTGGTGTTCGTGGGGGAGTATGATTCGGAGTCGATCCAGGAGCGCCAGATCCCGTATGTGCGCCGGCGGATTGGGTTTGTCTTCCAGGACTACAAGCTCCTCAGAGATCGTTCGGTGTTTGAAAACGTCGCCTTCGCGCTGGCAGTGACCGGAACGAAGGGATCAGAGGTCAAACGGCGCACACTGGCTCTGCTATCGCAGGTTGACCTGTTGCACAAGCGTGACGAGAAGCCGTCATCACTGTCCGGCGGTGAACAGCAACGCGTTGCGATCGCGAGAGCGCTGATTAACGAACCCTATGTTCTGCTCGCTGACGAACCGACGGCGAACCTCGATCGAGAGTCGACCGAGCGGGTGATGGAGATCCTGTCGGATGTGAACGCAAAGGGAACCTCGATCATGATGGCGACGCACGATATCGGTCTTGTCGAACGGCACCCGCTGCGAACGATGACGCTCGAGGACGGCGCGCTGATGGCGAGTCAGGCATCGCAACTGGAGAAATCCTGAATGGTACGTGCCCTGCGAGAAGCGTCCGTCGCGCTCTGGCGTACGGGAACTGTTGGTGCACTGTCGGCTATCGCGATTGGGGCATCGCTTCTGCTCGTCGGTCTGTTCGTACTGATGGTGGACGCGGCCCAGGGATTGGGGGCGGCGGTCAAGGATCGGGTCGAGGTCGATATCTACCTGAAGGATGGAACGTCACGCTCAGACGCACGGAAGATCGCAGATGATGTCGCCGCGATTCCGGGGGTGGCTGAGGCTGCCTATGTGGATAAGGCGGCAGCGTCGAAAGAGTTTCGTGAGATGTTCGGGAATGATCTCCTCGATGCGCTATCGACAAACCCACTCCCGGCCTCCGTTCGCGTCCGGTTCGATCCAGAGGGAGATGTGACTACCGCTGCGCGACAGGTGGTATCGGAAGTCCAGGATCACCGTCGTGTGGAGAGCGTGGACGGCGGTGAGGGCTGGCTCGGAGGTCTGGATCAGGCGTTGGATATCGCGACCGGTCTGGCCACATTCCTTGGCGTGGTGCTCTGTGTGGCCTGCGCCTTCGCCGTGAGCAATACTTCGAAGCTGATGGTGCTTGCCCAGCGGGAAGCGATCGAGGTGATGCGATTGGTGGGCGCCACGGCCGCCTTCGTTCGGGCGACGTTCCTTTTGGGAGGCGCGCTACAGGGTACGATCGGTGGCCTGATCGCTGCCACGGTGCTGATGATGAGCGATCAGGTCACGGGGAACTGGTTTGTGTCAGACGCGTCGTTGTCTCACGGCTCGGTCGCGATCGTTCTCGTCGGTCTCGGGCTGGCGCTGGGGGTCATCGGCAGCTTGGCCTCGCTGAACCGCGTCCTTCAGGCAATCACGCCTTGATGATTGGGCTTGCGACCATCCTCCTGATGCTGGGGGCGGCGAGCGCTGAGACTCTGCAGGAGAAACTGGATCGTGAGAAAGCGGCGATGGACAGCTTGAACGCCACGCTCGAACGCAACCAGGCGGTCTTGTCCCAGACAGAGCTGAAGAAGCTGTCTACGGGGAGCCAGCTGGATCGGCTTCAGCAGCAAGGCGCCCAGACCAAGCGCGAGTTGAGGGGGCTTGCGGCGATGGAGCGGAGCCTCGAGTCACGGGTGAGCCAGACGCGAAAAGCGCTCACGACTGCCGAACGGTATCTGAAGTCACACCAATCGGGCATCGCGGATCGATTGCGGACCTCATACAAACTTGCCCGACAGAACCCGCTGGCACTCCTGTTCTCAGGCGGATCGTTAAGCGAAGGGGTACGGAGACTGACGTATCTTTCCAAAGCGCAGCAACAGGACCGGGTTGATATGGCTACCCTGGCAACTGCTCGGGAGCGGGTCCGCAAAAACCTGAGAATTGGACAGGTTCAGCACGCCCATCATCAGACGTTGGTTCGCGTGATGCAGAAGAAGGAGCAGGATCTCCAGTCTTCCGTGTCGGAGTATAACACGCGTCTTCGACGTCTTCGGCGTGAAGAGACGCTTCTGAAATCGGCCATCCAGGAGAACTTCGAAGAGCTTGAGGAGAGCCAGAACCGGATCGCCGAGATCATCAAGGAAATCGAGCGTCAGCGGCTCGCCGGGAGAAGGCTCGCCGAACTTCCTGACTTCGACTTTACCGGCAAGAAGGGCACTTTGCCCTGGCCGGTCCGCGGAACCATTCTGACCGCCTTCGGGCGCGTGCGGGATCCCGACCTGGGGACGTGGACGATGAATCGCGGTGTGACGATCTCAGCGGAGACTGGTACTGACGTTCAGGCCATCGCCCCCGGAGAGGTGATGCTGATCGATTGGTGGCGCGGGTATGGCCAGCTGGTCCTGCTCAGACATCCGCAGGGCTACTACACGCTGTACGCCCACTTGGAGTCACGCAGCGTCGAGGTGGGTGAGATCCTCGCCGAAGGTGCCCTGATCGGTACTGTTGGCAGTACGGGACGGCTGGACGATGTTTCCCAGTTGCATTTCGAAGTGATGAAGGAGGAGCAGGCGCTCGACCCTAACGCCTGGCTGAACCCTTGAGCACGATTGTCGGCATCGACATTGGCGGGACGTTCACGGATCTCGTTTCCCTGAGTGACGGGAAGCTGAAGACGGTCAAGGTGGCCTCGACACCGTTGGACTTCTCCGTCGGTTTCTCCGAAGCCTTGGGCCTGGCGGTTGGCGAAGGATCGACCAGCGACATCGTTCACGCAACGACAGTGGCCACAAACGCACTGATTCAGCGGAAGGGCGCCCGGGTCGGTATGATCACGACGGAGGGTTTCCGCGACATTCTTGCACTTCGCCGCCGTGATCGCCGGGGTGCCTACGGGTTGGAAACCGCATTTGCGCCGTTAGTCCCCCGACTGCATAGATGTGAAGTCGTCGAGCGATCCAGTCCCGATGGAACGCTCGTGCCCGTGGACGTCGAAGAAGTTGTGGCTACTGCCGCGGATCTCTGGGGCGCTGGCGTCGATGCCATCCTGGTCGCGTTTCTGCACTCGGCCACGTCGCCAGAGAACGAACGGACCGCGAGGGATGGGATTCGCTCCAGGTGGCCGGACAGGCTGGTGTTCGCGTCTCACGAGGTGGCCGATGTTCCATCGGAGTTCGAACGGTTCTCGACCGGCTCAGCAAGCGCCTACGTCGCTCCGCTGATCGAGACTTATCTGGCCGGTATCCAGGAGAAGGTGACGCAGACAGATTCTCTGCAGGTGGTGGTATCCGATGGTGGTTTGGTAGATCCCCAGACGGCGAAGGACAACCCGGTTCGTACTGCGCTTTCCGGGCCGGCGGCGGGGGTGTGGGGTGCCCACGCCGTATGTGAAGCCTTGGATACCCCCGCGTTTGTGGCCTGTGACATGGGGGGGACGAGCTTTGACGCGTGCCTCGTCAGTGACGGAAATCCAGCGCTGACCCGTGAACGCGAACTCGCCTTCGGAATCCCACTGGCCGTGGAAATGCTGGATATCGCGACGATCGGCGCTGGTGGCGGAAGCATCGTAACCGTTTCCGCGGCGGGCGTCGTGGAGGTTGGGCCAGAAGGGGTGGGAGCGGATCCCGGTCCAGCGTGCTATGGTCGTCAGGTTCATCGTGCGACAGTGACCGACGCTGACCTGCTTCTGGGCAGGATATCACCTACCCTCAGGCTGTCCGCGTCTGTTCAAGGCGATCCTCTTGTTCGAGAACTGCACGTTGACACCGCCTACAAGACTATGAACGAGCGCGTCGCCGCGCCGCTTGGTGTCTCCGTGGAGGAGGCGGCTGAGCTGGTGTTGTCGACGGTCGATGAAAAGATGGCCGGACAGATCCGGCAGATGGCTCTGCACAACCGCGCGGATCTGTCGACATTCGCCCTGTTCGCCTACGGGGGGGCCGGTCCCCTACACGCGGCAGGGATCGCGACGTCTCTGGGGATGCCACGGATCATCGTTCCACCGAACGCCGGTTTGTTCTCCGCTTGGGGAGGACTTCTTACAGGAACCTCCAAGACCCATTCGGTCGCCGATATACTGCCACGGACGTCGGTCAATGGCCACGCAGACTTGCAGTCTCGATCAGTCGTGTTCAGCGAGGGCGTATCGGTCGAGTGTGCTGTCATCGATCGGCTGGATCTCGACGAAGGCGCGTCTGGGGTGGGGTCTTGTGTTATCGAAGAGCCAGGTGCGACGACTGTCGTACCGCCGGACTTCGATTGGCGTGTGGGGCGAGAGAACATGCTGATCCTGGAGCGACGCTGATGGACGCTGTGCTGAGAAGCCGGATTGCTTCCCGCGTCCAGGCGGGTGCCGATGAGGCAGAAACGACGTTCAGAGCGCTCGGAGATCATTCAGGTATCGCCTTCGGCGAGACGGCCGTCGGCCTCTTCTTCTCCGATCGCTCCCGCTGGGTCGAAGGCTCTTCGAGCGCGCCCTTCCTGTCCGCGCTGCTCGAGGAATGGATCGATGTGACCGAGGACCGGCTTCCCCAAGCAGGTACTATCCTTCTGTCGAACGACCCGTACGACGGTGGCGGAACACTCTGCGATGTGCTCGCCGTCTCTGCCGTTCCGGTGGACTCCGATGTCTGCTGGGTTGCCGCGGCTGGGCACTATCCCGATCTTGGCGGACGAACGGTGGGAGGGATCGCCCCAGCCGCGCGAAGTATTCACGAGGAAGGTGTTCGCGTTTCTCTCGCTGAGGCCAATGGTGGGCTGCTGGACCTGATGTCGGCGAACGCCAGGGACCCCGAAACGGTTCGAAACTCGCTGGAGGCTCAGATCCAATGTCTTGGGGTCTTCCAGGACTGGCTGCTTGGACTCGGGGAAATACATGGTTGGGAGACGGTCGAGTCAGCCGGACGAGAAACACAGGAACGCGCACGACTAGCTCTGAGGCAGGCACGTCAGGATCTTGCCCACGGAACAACGGTGCGCCTGGATCGGCTCGATGATGACATCCACCCGCGTAAGACGCGATCGATGCGTGTCGAACTGTCCATCATCGACGGCCTTTCGACCGTCGATTTCGAGGGGACCGATCCTTGTTCGTCCGGACCAACCAACTGCCCGATCTCGGCGACCCGGGCGGGTGTTCGCGTAGGGTATCGACACCTGTTTCCGGAGGTTCCGGCTTGTGGGTTCAGCGAGGAAGGCTTGGAGATTCGAGTCCCCCAAGGTTCCTTATTGGATGCCTGTTTCCCAACGGCGGTCAGCGGGACGGCAGATGTCCTGTCCGATCGCGTGATTTCGCTGACGATCGAGGCGTTTTCGAAGGCCGTGCAAGGCCGTGGCCGGGCCTGTGACGGGGGCGGCGGCAATGTCGTTGCCTTCGAGGTATACGGAGAGAAAGGTGTTTCAGGCACCAGTATCTCCGTAGGGTCAGGCGGAGGTGCTAGTGGACGGGGTGACGGTCTCTCAAACACCGACGCGCCCGGCCGATTCTCGGCCTTTCCGTCTGTCGAATCGATCGAACGGTCGGCGCCGGTCCGTGTGATCCGGTATGAGACGCGCACCGGTTCCGGCGGCGCGGGCCGGTACCGAGGAGGTGACGGGACAATCCTCGAGCTAGAGTGTTTGGAACCGGGGATGCGGGTCAGTGTTTACGGTGATCGTGGTAAGCGCGGAGCAGCCGGCCACCACCGTGGATCTCGGGGCGATACGTCACACATTTCGCTCTTCAAGGAGGGTCACTGGCAGACGTTCGATCCCGCGGGCCGGCTCCAGGACATCGCTCTGGAAACTGGGGACCGTGTGCGAATCGAGACGGCCGGTGGCGGGGGATACGGACACCCGTATGAGCGCGCGATCCGCCTGCTGACCGAGGATGTTCGGGCGGGCCGGATGAGCCGCAAGACAGCGGCCAAAGAACACGGCGTCGTGTATACGTCGAACGATGCACGAGATTACGATTCGGCGAAGACGTTCAAGTTGAGGAGCTATCGACTGACGTCTTCCGATGTGGATGACTTTTTGGATGAGATCGAGACACTCGAAGGCTGAGTGAAGGGAGTGGAGGTCTGATGGACTACAGCAGAGCCATCGCATTTCTGGAAGCGGACGGCCCCTTTCTGCTGTCAACGCACGTGAACGCCGACGGTGATGGGCTCGGTGCCCTTCTGGGTCTGAGCGGGTTGCTCGCGAAGCTGGGCAAGCCCTGCCGGATGGTCGTGGCTGACGATGATCCCGACCGTAAGTTCGCATTTCTGAGCGGGTTTGAGGACATCCAGAGTTACAACGACCTGACCGACCACGAGCCGGTCTCCCACGCGATCTTTGTGGATACGCCGACGATCTCGGCGCATCGGGTCGGCAACGTTGCTCGGCTGATCGATCAGGACACTCGGACGATGATTATCGATCACCACGCTGTCGGGTCTGAAGAGGGCAACGTGGTGCTGATCGATTCGGAAGCCAGCGCGGCGAGCGAACAGATCTACGAACTGATGAAGACGGCCGGTGTCGAGATCGATGCCGAGATGGCCACGCAGGTGTATGCGGGGATTGCGTTCGACACAAAGTTGTTCAAGTATTCCCATCCCGAACGCGCCCTGAAGGCGTGTGCCGAACTTGTCGACTACGGTGCCGACCCGGTATCGATCGCCGATCACTTGTTCGCTCACCAGACGTTCGAGACGGTTCATACCCTCGGTCACGCGCTTTCGACGTTGGAGCTCCATTACGACGGCCGGGTAGCGACCTGCTCCGTCAGTCACGAAGTCTTTAAGCTGGGCGGTGATCTGGACGCAATCGTCGACCAGGCGATGTCGATCGACGGCGTCGAAGTCGCTCTGTTCTTCAAGGAGCAATCGCCGGGCTACCATCGTGTGAGTCTCCGATCGAGAGGTCTCGTGGACGTGAACGTGATCGCTCGTGGGTTCGGAGGCGGTGGCCACCGGAACGCATCGGGATGCGCTGTCGAGAATTCGCTTGGGGAGTCTCAAAGGGGACTGCTCGAGGCTGTCGGCCAGGCCCTCGAGACCACCTGAGGATCGAACGTGGATCTAATCACGCTAAAGGACTGGTCTCCGTACGAGATTCTTGCGACGGTCGAAGAAGCCCTGGTCATCAAGGATCATCCCGAGCGATTCCGTCAGGCGATGGTCGACCAGAGTCTGGGCATGTTGTTCCAGAAAACGTCTACCCGGACGCGTACATCGTTCGAAGTCGGTATGACGCAGATGGGAGGGCACGCCGTCTACATGGACTGGCAGGCCACGAACTTCGCGCTTGCAGACCTGAAGGATGAGGCCCAGGTCCTGTCGCGATACGTTGACGTCATCGTTGCCCGCATGAAGCATCACAGTGATCTCCTCGACCTGACATCCGGCTCCGAGGTTCCGGTGATCAACGGGTGCTGCGACCGGTATCATCCCTGTCAGGCGTTGGGCGACCTGATCACGATGGCAGAGGTACGCGGATCGCTCGAGGGCGTGCACATCGTGTATACGGGTGTGCTCAATAATGTGGCTAACTCGCTGATTGTCGGATGCACCAAGGCGGGTGTTCGAGTCACGGCGGTGACGCCTGAGACCAACCCGTCCTCACAGGATGACGCGCTGCTCGAAGCCGCCCGAGAGACAGGTCTGTTTGCGGAGACTCTCGACCTGAAGTCAGCCGTGTCGGACGCCGATTTTGTGTATACCGACACGTGGATCGACATGGAGTTCTTCCTGGAGCCGTCGTATCAAGAGGAGAAAGAGCGTCGGATCAAAGCGTTCGAACCGTACCAGATCAACGAGGCGCTGCTCGAATCGACCGACGCGTACGTCATGCACTGCTTGCCCGCTCACAAAGGGTATGAGGTATCGGCAGGCGTGATGGACACCCCCCAATGCATCGCTGTCGATCAAGCGGAAAATCGGATGCACGCCCAGAAGGCCGTACTGCTGCGTTTGATGGATAGAGAGGGGTGAGCGAAGCCCTGGAAACCGCTGCCGGGGCAGACGAAGCGCTACAAAAGAAGCTAAGGACAAAGACTGCCCACGTCGTCGTTGTTGGGCTTGGGTATGTCGGTTTACCCGTGGCTCTCGAGCTGGGTAAAGCCAGGTTCACGGTGTCGGGTATCGATGTGTCCGGGTTGCGCGCGACGGGCAAGCTGACGGCAACGACGACCTTCGACTCGGTGGCCGAAGCGGGCGTCGTCATTATCTGCGTCCCGCCGCCGCTGTCGAAGACTCGAGATCTCGACTTCTCCTACATCCTGAATTCCTGCTAGCAGATCCGGGAACGACGCAGGAGGTGCTGCTGCCCCTGATTAAAGAGAGCGGGCTGGCCGTCGGGGAGGACTTCTTCTTCGCCTTCTCCCCCGAACGGATCGATCCAGGGAACAAGACCTTTACGCTGACGAATACGGCAAAGGTAGTGGGCGGCACGACACCCACTTGCACTGAGATGGCCGTGCTGTTCTACAGCAAGGTCATCGACGAGGTCGCCGCCGCGTCATTATTCATGGAGTTCTGATGAGGATATTGATTACTGGAGGGGCTGGGTTTCTGGGATCGCATCTGTGCGATTTCATGCTGAAGGAAGGGCACGAGGTCGTGGCTATGGACAACCTCCTGACGGGTCGTGCGGAGAACATCGCGCACCTGATCGGTCAGGAAGGTTTTACGTTCCTCAACTACGACATCACGAATTTTGTGCACGTGCCGGGCCCGCTCGATTACATCCTGAACTTTGCGAGCCCGGCAAGCCCGAAGGACTACCTTGTTCACTCGATCCACACGATGAAGGTGGGTGCATTCGGCACGTATCGTTGTCTGGGTCTGGCGCGCGTGAAGAATGCCAAGTTCTTCCTGGCGTCGACATCCGAGTCATATGGTGATCCACAGGTCCATCCCCAGCCCGAGAAATACTGGGGCAACGTCAACCCGATCGGTGTTCGCGGTGTATACGACGAAGCCAAGCGCTTCGCCGAAGCGATGACGATGGCCTATCACCGCGAAGTGGGGATCGATACGCGCATCATCCGTATCTTCAACACCTACGGCCCACGCATGCGGATGGATGATGGTCGCGCGATTCCGACCTTCGTTGACCAGGCATTGAACGACGAAGAAATCACGATCTTCGGAGACGGGAAGCAGACTCGGAGCATTTGCTATGTCGACGATCTCGTGCAGGGCATCTACGCGCTGATGCAGAGCGATTATCACGAGCCGGTGAACATAGGGAATCCATCGGAGATGTCGATGATCGAGCTGGCGGAGAAAATCATCCAGATCAGCGAGAGCAAGAGTCAGTTCAAGTATCTACCACCGATGAAGGATGACCCGAAAGTGCGCCGTCCAGACATCACGAAAGCGAAGGAACTACTCGGGTGGGAACCGGAGGTGGATCCGGATCTCGGGTTGCGCCGGACGATTGAGTGGTTTCGGGCGGCGAAGGAGAAGTCGCAGTGACAAATGACCAAAGATGTATCTCGAGGCTCGGGCTTTGTTCCCAGCCTTTGCCTCATCCCCCGGTCTGACAGAGCGGCCAAAATTGACCGAAACACGCGGGATCGGTATCTTCGAAACGACATACGAAACAGGTGTGTCTGGTTAAGGGACTCCCTGGGGGCGACTTGGCTTCGACGGGGGTAGAAAGTCGTGAGCTGCGTGCCGAGGGCCACCTCCTCGATAATCCGGTGGAACCAAAACGTATCTGCGGACGATCACTCGTACGCAATGGCTGCGTAGGTAACCCCTACTGCGGTCCGTCCGGCCTCACTCAGCCTGCGGGGTGAGGCTCGGGCGCCGACTTTAGCAGGCTAGTTCGGATGTCTCTGTTCGAGGATGTCCGGGCGAACGCTTATCGAACTGGCGTTCCGGTCACCCTGTCTGTCGGGGGTTCGGGGCGTGAGACTCAAAAGTCAGACTACGCACGTAGACGCTGACGTTGGACTGCCTTCGGACGCGGGTTCGATTCCCGCCGCCTCCACCATCCTTCGCTTGCTGGGCGAGCTACGGATGGCTTTTCATATTCAATAGGTCAATGTCGCCACCTACCAGAGAAGAGAGATCGTGAGTATACTCCACCGTCACCGACGCGAATACAGGGAGAGAGGGTGCTGTGTACTCCACATATATTCTTGAGAGTCTGGATAGTCGAAAGCGAAGATACATAGGTTGGACTGCTAACCTGAGAAGCAGGTTGCGGTCGCACAACGAAGGCAATAGTGCGGCAACAGGGAAATATAGGCCGTGGAAAGTGAAGATCTGTGTCGCGTTCGAGTCTATGCAGCTTGCATGAGACTTCGAACGATAGTTGAAGTCTAGTTCTGGCCGCGCATTCGCCAAGCAACACTTCGAAGACAGGGCGTGACTCATCGAGTCACGCCTTCTTTATTGCAAGCTATGGGCAAACTACGTAGTCCAAATCACCCGACCGGCACCCAGTTCGTGGCGTCCGTGCTACCAGGAGTAGAGGATCTGGCGAAGGATGAAATTATCCGGCGAACGAAGGGCCGGGCCGGGTTTCTCCCGTCGAAGAGGCAGGATGAACATCGGGTGATCCTGGATGGGGATGCGGGATCGTTTCTTCAGCTGCGGATCGTCCAGGCTGTCCATCGAGCGGGGTCGTTTGAGGTGAAGGGCCCGGGGTCGCTCATGTCCGAACCGATGTTTCCACGTGTCGTCCGGCTTATCCGGTCGGCGATCGAGCTAACCGGAGACGCCGCGTGGGACGGACTACGGTTCGATGCGGCGGGATCGGACTCCGAAACTTTTCGGCAGTTCGGACAGAAGCTGGCGGCTGAGCTGGGTATCCCTTTCAGGTCCAGCGATGGGGATCTCTTGATCACGGTCAGGCCGGCCGAAAATGGGTGGGAGGTCATGTGTCGTATCGGTCGACGCCCGTTGTCCACGCGGCCGTGGCGGAAGGCTGATTTCAGGGGCGCGTTGAACGCGACGCTTGCGGCGGCGATGGTCGAGCTATCGAAGCCTGACCAACAGGACCGATTCTGTAACCTGATGTGTGGCAGCGGGACAATCGTGGTGGAACGCCTGCTAAGGCGTGGTGCAAAGCGGGTGGTGGGTGTTGACATCAGCAGCGGTCTGCTTGCCAAAGCTCAGGCAAATGCTGACGGCGCTGGTCTGGGTGATCGGGTGGAGCTAGTGGAGGCAGCCGTTGCAGACCCAAAGCTCGCTGATGGGTCCTTCGACGTGGTGTGTGCTGATCTACCGTGGGGTGAAGCTGTCGGCAAGCGAGGGACGAATGCGAACCTCTATGAACAGTTCTTCAGAACGAGTCACCGGATTCTGGGATCAGGCGGACGATTGGTTGCGCTGACACTGGATACCGTGTCGCTAGATCAAGTTGCTGAGGAGATCACCCCGCTGTTCAAGACTGTTGGAATGCGCGTGTTCAACCAGCGTGGCTACCGGTCGAGGTGCACACTCTACGAGCGGATCAGCTAGCCCCAACTATACGTCCGTACCGTCATCAGGTCGAACGGCCTGAGAGACCGGCCCTTTGGCGAACCGCCAAACGCATCGAACTCGGACGCGACCTCGTCGTGCTATTCCTATGTCGGGGTGGAAAGCAGGTCACGCTCTACCTCCGTCACTTTGCCTTCGTGTGTTTCTCCCCGGACCCACATGACTGGTTGGCCCGCGTCGACCTTTGACTCGAATCGATCCGAGGAAACCAATTGCCAAGAGAGTTTGAAACAGAAGAAGAAATAGTTACGTGGGCCGACAGTCTGGACGAACGATGGCCGGAGCGTGAACAGGTTCGCGCACACATGCTGGATACACTGATCGACCTCAGCTGTACACAGCCTACCTTTGTAGAGCTCTGCTCAGGCGACGGTAGGTTTGCCAGGCGGGTGATCGATGCACTTCCTGACGCTCGTTATGTTGCAATCGACGGGTCTGCGTCCCTTTGTCGGTACGTAGACACGCATCCGGGTGTGGATGGCGTACAGGCAGACCTCAGGGGCGTGGACCGGTTGACTATCCTCGAGCAGACGGTTGACGCGATCGTGACGCTCCAGTCACTACACGACGTCGGAGATGGCGAGGCCATCTCGAGGTTGTATTCGGAAAGCCTGAACACGCTTGCGGAGGACGGAATCCTTCTGGCAGCGGATTTCGTCGTGCCAGAAGACGGGTTTGATCCAGATCGACCCGGACGTCTCCCCATCTCTTGGCATCTGGAGACATTGAAGTCGGCGGGCTATCGGGACGTCGTGTGTTCGGTCGAGGTAGGTGCGCTTGCGTGCTTTAAAGGGCTTAGATGAGCACGTCCTCCTTCGCGATCGAAGAGGTAAACCTGGCGGCGCAATCTGTGGACCACCTGCTCGTCCGGCTGTACGCATTTTGCGAAGAGCGACGGGAAGACCGAATCCAGCTGGACCTCTCTCGGCTCGGGTTTGTCGACCCATACGGGATGACGCTGCTGTGCCTGGTGGCGCGGTATCTAAGCAGGCAGTTCTGGGATATCGACTGTCTGTTGCCAGAGAATTCAGATGTGGAGAGCTACCTGACGCGTATGCGGGTGTTCGATTATCTGAAAGATGGTGCGAGTCTACCGAGGAAACCGACGATGGGTAAGCCGGCCGTAGAGAACGAGTCCCTGATCGAGGTCCGTGAGATTTCTGCCCGTGAGGACGTGGAGGCGGTGTTGGCAAACGTTGAGGCGCGGGTCTCGTCGATCCTGGAAGGGGAGCTCAACTACACTGTGAAAGAGATTACGTGGTTCAAGAATGTGATCGCAGAGTTGTGTCACAACATCGTCGATCACAGCGGGGACCGTGGGTATCTGGCCGCTCAGCGATACACCAACCACAAGCTCGGGCGTAAGTTCGCGATGATTGCCGTGTCAGATTTGGGCATGGGAATCCGCAACAGCCTTGCCCAGCGGTACGATGTGACCGAGTGGTCACACGGCAAAGCGATCACGAATGCGGTGAAGAAGACCGTGTCGAGAGATACGGCGAGGGGCTTGGGTCTCTACGTCGTACAAACGATCTGCGACGATTGTGACGGGAGCCTGCACATCCGTTCTGGAGACAGCCGGGTTTATTTCCGAGGCAGAAGCGCGAAGACCTACGGATCGGGCGCTTTCCCGGGTTCTCAGGTGTGCATCACGCTCTACGAGCGCGTCTAGTCTTGGCAGAAGTATAACGCCCTCTTCCACACCGCCAGCCGAAGGCGGGTTCGTGGCGTGTGAAAGAGGGTGTTGTCGTTTACACGTAGGCGGCTGACAGGCCTTCCTCATCCAGCAACAACGTCTTCAACTGAAGCATGGCCCGGTTGCGGATCTGGCGCACTCGCTCCTTCGAGATCCCGAACCGTGTACCAACCTGGGTCAGCGTCATCGGTTCGTCCTTCAACCCAAAGGTCAGGGTGATAATCTCGGCGTCACGCGCGTTCAAGTTCTGCATCGCTAGCTCTAGCCTCTCCTTGATCTCGCCCTGGAAGAGCGTTTCGTCCTGCAGGCAGCGTTCGTCGGGCAGGATGTTGTGGAGCGACCGTTCTTCATCGTCTGCCAGACCATCGATCGAAACCGAGGCGTTCTGCGTGCCGAGGGCGAGATCCGTCCGATAGCGGTTCATGTCCAGCATCTCGGCAGCCTCGTTCGGGGAAACGGCTCGCCCGGCTTCCTGTGACATCCGATCTGCGCTGTTCTGGAGTTTGCTCAGGTCGTCGAATCGGTTGTGGGGGAGCCTGAAGGGTTGGCTGTGGTGGCGAATCGCGCGCTGAATGGCATTCCGAATCCACCAGACCGCATAGGTGCTGAATCGGTAGCCCAGAGACGGGTCGAATTTGTCGACCGCTTTGATGAGGCCGATGTTACCTTCCGCCAGCAGGTCGGCGAACGGCAATGTGCCGGTCTGATACTCGCCCGCGATCTGCACGACAAACCTCAGGTTGCCCTGAACAATCCGATTCTTCGCCTCCAGATCGCCTTTCTTCGCCAGAAGGATCATTCGGTCGAACTCTTCGGCGGATATCACGGGGTATCGACTCAGTGACTCCATGTAAGTCGATGCGGCATCAGATATGGGAGATCTCATTGGAAAGCCTCCATGTTCGATTCTTTGTCTTGTTTCTGACTAAGAAAATACCCAACGAGACTTACTTTGTCAAGATTTTGTCTAGTATAGTTACGAAAAAAATAGGCAGGGAAGATGTCTCTCCAACCTGCCTAAAGACAACTATTTATATGAACTTGATACTGACCCGTTTAGAAATTATTGTCGATATCCCGCTAGATGGTCCCTGAGCGACCTCAAGTCAGAAACAACATCCGCGTCGATTTCGCGAACCACATCGCAGTAAGCGGAGGCAGATTGGCCGCCGACGATCAGGCCTGTATTCTCGGGAAGGAGACGGCGGAGACGACGGAGTTCCTCATCGACGGTTGGGTCGTCAGCTGGATAAACCACGCTGAGTGCGACGACCGCGGCACCTTGGAGTTCGGCAGTCCTGGCAATCTCCTCGGCAGGGAGGGAAGCGCCGAGGTATGCGGTCTGCCAGCCATCGGATGCTGCTGTCGCAGCTGTAATCAACGCACCCAGTTCGTGGAGCTGCCCGGCCGGTGTGGCAATCACAACGGTGGGCGCATGCTTTGTCGGTGCGTATGCGGTCTTCAGTGAACTGACGAAGAAACTCACCACCGCGTAGGCCGTGTGCTCGTGGAGCATTCTGAGTTCCCCGTCGTGCCAGAGTTCCCCGATCCTGTGCATCAGGGGAACGATGACGTCTTCGAGGACAACTAGCTGCGTCAACTCCAATGAGGCCCTCTCTAGGGCGGTGTGGAGCGCGTCGGCGTCGAGTTCGCGCGTCGCGAGAATCGCCGCCTTGAGGTGAGGCTTCGGATCGCCTCCAGGTGGGGGTTGATAGCGCGGTATTGTTGGTCGGTCGTCTTGGATTAGCGTGCGCAGTTTTTCATCGCTGAGGTCTGCGATGTTGCTGATTGTGTGGCCGTTTTCGGTTGCCTCGGCCAGCAGCCGCAGTCGATTAACATCATCGTCCGAATACAGCCGCCGGTTGGTGGTCGTTCTCTTGGGCGTAACGGCCTTGTACCGCCGTTCCCAGACGCGAATAACGTGGGAGGACAGACCAGTGCGCTGGGCGACGATCTTGATCGAGTGGCCTCGGTCGACGGCCTCGTCCATATGTGAGTAGGGTGTGTTCAAGTCTTGTCTACCTTTGGGCAAAGTCAAAGTATCCAATGGCCCGGACATCGTCAAGGTGTCGACTTGACCCGGGTTGTGCCTCAGGTATCATGACGCGTGCCTACATCCAGACTACATAGACGAACAGCGGTCCCGGCAAGCAGTGACGAGCTGTTTTCGTGGCACGCGCGCCCGGGGGCTTTCGAACGTTTGTCCCCGCCGTGGGAGCGTGTTCGGGTTGTGGAACGGATGGGGACCATCCACGACGGCGACACCATAGATCTCGAGGTGCGTCTCGGACCGGTTCCACTTCGCTGGCGGGCTCGACACGAGGCCTACCGTGAGGGAAAGCAGTTCTGCGACGTCCAGGACGGCGGACCGTTCAAGTTGTGGCGTCACGTCCACAGTACGAGTCCTGTAGATGGCGGGAACTCGATACTCGACGATGACGTCACCTACCAGCTGCCGGCTTCTCCCGTGAGTGACTGGATTGCCGGAGGTTTCGTGGCTGCTAAGTTCGACCGGATGTTCACATACCGGCACCGGACCACCCGTGAAGACCTCCGAATCCACGCTCGCTACGGGGACCGGTCGCGCCTGACAGTCGCTATAACAGGATCGTCTGGCCTGATTGGTCGCGCGCTGTCGTCCTTTCTGTCCGCGGGCGGCCATCGCTTGGAACGCATCCTCCGTGAAGGGTCTGATACCCCTTCGTGGTCGATCCCGGAGGTGCCGGTCGATGCCTTGGTCCATCTCGCCGGCGAGTCGGTCGACGGTCGGTGGACAGATGCGAAGCGTCGTCGAATCCGTGACAGTCGCGTCGAGGGAACCAAACGTCTCGTCGATGCGATTCTCGAACGTGACGAACGCCCTGGTTGTGTCGTTTGCGCCTCGGCCATCGGTTTTTACGGCGATCGGGGGACCGATATGCTCGGTGAATCAAGTGATGCCGGTACAGGATTCCTTTCGGACGTCTGTCAGGATTGGGAATCCGAAACACGACCCCTGTCAGACGCCGGCATCCGCGTTGTTCAAGCCCGGTTCGGCGTTATTCTCAGCGGGTTCGGCGGTGCCCTGCCCCGAATGCTTCCCCCGTTTCGATCCGGATTGGGAGGACGTCTGGGATCTGGTGCCCAATATGTGAGCTGGGTTTCTCTCGACGACGCGGTCGGCGCAATCCATCACGCTTTGATGGAAGACCATGCTGGGCCCATGAACGTCGTGGCCCCGTTTGCCGTCACAAACCAGGAACTCACCTGGACGCTTGGGCGCATTCTCGGGCGACCGACGCCATTCCCCGTCCCTTCGGCCGTGGCCCGGCTGGCTTTCGGAGAGATGGCGGATGCGATGCTGCTCTCGAGCACACGATGCGTCCCCGATCGACTTGCCTCGTCCGGCTACGACTTCCGATACCCTGATCTCGAAGATTGCCTGAGGTTCCAACTCGGTCGAATGCCGTTGTCAGAAGAGGCTCGGTAGCGGCTCCGTCTGGCAGGATGGGCAGTAGTATGTTGATCGGCGCGTCGGTGCCAATCTGATCATCTCGATCGGTGCCCCGCATTCAACGCACGGTTCACCATTTCGTCTGTAGACGCGATGTCGCCAGCGGCCACCGCTGCGGTAGCTCTCCCAGAGAATGTCGACGATCTGTTCGTGCAGACGCTCCATCTCGCCCGGCGTCAGATCACAGGACTGTTTACGCGGATCCAGTTGAGCCGTGAACAGGATTTCGCTTCTCGCCGTATTCCCGATACCGGACAGAAGCGCCTGATCGAGCAAAGCTTCGGTGATGGGCAACGTACTTCGGATCAGGTTACGCTCAATCTGGTCCAGTGGATACGGCTGCTTCAGGGCGTCCGGGCCGAGTGACGCGATGACTTGACGTGCCTCGTCTTCGCTCATCCACTCCAACATCTGACCGTGGAGATTGCAGATTACCGATTCGCCCCTGTCGATCTGGATCCAGGCGTCATCAGGCGGAATCAGCATTCCTCCGGGGTACTTTCGCCACCGGCCCTTCATCAACAGATGGTTGTGGAGGACGCATCCCGACGTAAAACGCAGAAAGATGTGCTTACCGACGCAGTCGACCCGATCGATTCGGCTTCCCGAGTTGGCGTTCGCCTCACCGGCCAGCGTGTCGCGCGTGCTTGCCATCACGACCGTTTGGCCCACCAGCCAACGTCTCAGCCACTCCGTTCGGATGAGGACCTGGGGACCCTCGGACATCGTTAACGTTCGGCCAGGCGTTTCGACCCGGCGACGGACAGGGCCAGACAGAACGCCTCTACCCCGAGCAGGACGACCTGAAGTGATTCTTCCGGACTGTCCATCACGAAACCGATAGACCTGCCGACCAGCAGTCCAGCGAAAGCAAAGGTCTGAACCCGGAGCCCAAGCCAGATCCGGCCCTGGATCAGTGACAACAGCAGGAACACACCAACGGCAGCATCCAGGCCCCCATAGACCGCACGGACATCGGCCAACCCACCGGCGCTGATTTCCTGGATGCCGACGGCTTCTGCTCCTTCGGCCGGGAACAACAGGTAATAGGCGCCGACCGAGGTGAACAGCACACCGCCGAGTCCGAGGATGATCCTGGCTACCGTCAAACGTCTCCCGCAAGGACGGGTTCCCGGGCTGCAAATCGGACTCCCGTCTCCCGGGGGACAAATCGGTAGTGGCTGACCCACCACTCCTGCCCGCCAGCGTATCCCCAGAGCTCTGCGCAGGCCATCAAGAAAATGCGCCACCGTTGGAGCCAACGTTTAGCATCCGTGTTTCCGTAGTGCTCGCTGAGAATGGTCAGCGCCTCATCACGGTTTTCGTCCAGGTTCTCAAGCCAGGCGTTCGCGGTTCGCTCGTAGTGTCTGCCATCGACGGTCCAGTGCTCGGTCAGGGCGAGATCTTTCTGGAAGTACAGGAATAGGTCGTCGGACGGCATTAGGCCGCCACTGAAGAAGTGGTTGCCCATCCAGTCATCGGGTCCGCCCGGCTCGTAGATGTAGGGAAGCGATCGATGGCAAAAGACGTGCGCGAAGAAGCTCCCTGTAGGGCGCAGCCACTTTGCGACGCGCTCGAGCGCTGTCTCCCAGTTTCGAAGATGTTCGAACATCTCGACCGACACGATCCGGTCGAACGTACCCGGTGGATTGAACTGCTCGAAATTCGAGGTCATCACCTCGACGTTGTCGATTCCGCGGAGACTAGACTGGGTTTCGATGAAGTGACGCTGTGGAACTGAGTTGGAAACAGCTAGGATCCTAGACGCGGGGAAGTGTTCACCCATCCAGAGCGTCAGGGATCCCCACCCGCAGCCGAGTTCGAGGATGTCCTGTCCATCGGCCAAACCCGCCCGTTCGCACGTGAGCGAGAGCATGCAAGCCTCGGCTTCGGTCAGCGAGTCCTGCGTGTTCTCGAAGTAGCAACTGCTGTATTTGAGGTGATCACCCATTAGCAGTTTGAAGAACTCGGGTGGCAACTCATAGTGCTGCTCGTTGGCCTCCCTCGCGTAGAGGACGAGCGGACTGTTCTTGAGCCGGTCTACGAAGACACGCTTCGCCGCGTTCTGAAGTTCGGTCCCATCACGCGTTTCAGTCTGAAGCCGCTCAGTCTGAAGTCTGCGGATGCCGAGCCGGATAAGCCAATCGGGCAGCCAGCCTTGCTCTGCCCACTTTATGCCAACACTCACTTGGGTTGCTCTCCTTTCGGGAACCACGGCACGAAGACGCTCGTGGTTCGCTGGTAGTCGCGATAGTCATTGCCTCTGGTGGCGCGCGCGCGTTTCTCGGTGTAGGGAATGCCCGTCACATAGAAAAGAAGGAAGAGCATGAAGACAGCGGCGGCGGGAGACAGCCACCAGTATGCGGCCCCCAGGCTGAGGAGCACGTAGCTCCACCAGTGAAGCCACTCGAAGAAGTAGTTGGGATGCCTGGAGTAGGCCCACAGGCCTGTCCGGCACGTTCGGCCTCTGTTCTCGGGCCGAGATCGATGCGCGGACAGCTGCCGATCGGCGAGTGATTCGCCGGCGATCGAGATCACCCACATCGCGATGGCGGCATAGTCGTACCACCCGATCGGCTGTTGGTTTCCCGCTGCGACGAAGAACGGCACAGAGAAGGCGACCACGAAGAATGCCTGCCCCTGGAAGAACACGAACAGCCAGGGCTGGGCTGACGGGCCCCACTGCTCCCTGAGCATCCGGTATCGACCGTCCTCGTTTTCGGCCCGAAGGATACGGTCGACAAACAGGTAGATCGTCAGGCGAGCCGACCATACGCCGGCGATCACCCCCACGATCACCCGGCGCGTCGGGTGTCCTGAACTCCAGACAGCGGCAACAACGGCGGCGATTCCCAGGGCGCCCGACCAGACCACATCAACGATCCCGGCATCGCCCGTACGCATCTGGATAAGCCAGATGATGGACATGAGGACGCACGCCAGCAGGGCGGTCGCGACAGTTGTCTGAAACAGAGTCACGCTGTTACTCGCTATGCCAGGTCGTCTTCGGCTGGCTGGACTACGGGTGACAGGTAGACGAGCAGAGGCATCGCGATCGTCCAGGCCACTGCAACCCATAGCCATCCGCCCGAGGTAACTCGCAGGGCGCCCAATGCGGCGCCCCCAGCATAGGCCACTGGACCGGCCATCGTGCCCAGAGCCGACGCCAGAATCAGACGTTCCTTCAGAAAGACGAGCGATGTGGTGAGCGAGGTCGCAAAGTTGGGCCAGAGGGCGACCATCCAGAGCGGCGATAGCCACCCAGACAGATGGATGAGTGCACCCTTGTAGCCAAGGAACGAATCGATACAGAACCCGACGACTGCCGCCACGGTGAGGAAGCGTCCGATGTCAGTCCGGTTCCGCGAGAGACCGAGGTGAACGGCGAGGTGGCCGATCACGACTGCCGGACCGATCCACTCGTTTCCTCTGGCTGCACCGAGTACACACGCCCACCATCCAACGTTGACGCCGACGATGTTGGGCAGCGTCATCACGCCGTAAGAGCCGCTTCGATGGGCCGTCGTTCAGAAGCATCCCGGATCCCCGGAAGCACGGGAGCAGGTCTGTTCAGGGGTTTCGCCAGCAGGAGATGCGCGTCCGAGATGTAGCGTTCTTCGAATCCGGCTTCGCAGTAGGTGAGGTAGTAGTGCCAGCCCCGGATGAAACGTTCGTCATACCCCATCTCCGAGATCCGGGCCCGGGCCTTCGTGAAGCGTGACCGCCACTCCTGGAGTGTTCGAACATAGTGAGGCCCGATGTCCTCGAGGTGTACGAGCCGCATGTCGGTGACCGAGGCCAGGCTGTCAGAGATCGCCGTGACAGAGGGGATGCAGCTACCGGGAAAGATGTGGCTCTTGATGAAGTCGACGGACCGCTTGTGTCGCTCGAAGGCCCAGTCGCTGATGGTGATGGCCTGCAGCAGCATCAGTCCGTCAGGTTTCAGGAGTCGGGAACACGTCTCGAAGTAGTCATCGTAGTACTGGTGGCCGACTGCTTCGATCATTTCGATCGATGCGAGCTTGTCATATACACCGGTCAGATCTCGATAGTCCTCCAGAAGGACCGTGATCCGATTCTCCAGGCCGACCGCCGCTATCCTGTGTTGAGCGAGACGGTACTGCTCTTTGGAAATCGTCGTTGTGGTGACCCGGCACCCATAGTTGGTCGCTGCGTGGATGGCGAAACCACCCCAACCCGTACCGATTTCGAGGAGATGGTCGGACGGCGACAGGTCCAGCTTGCTGCAGATCTGGTCGTTCTTATGGTGCGAGGCCTCCTCCAACGTACTGTTCTCGGAGGGATAGATGGCGCAGGAGTACATCATCGTGTCGTCCAGGAAGGTCTCGAACAGGTCGTTTCCGAGGTCGTAGTGGGCGGCAATGTTCTTCCTGCTGCCCGATCGCGTGTTCCGATGGAGTGCGTGTACGAGACGAGATACCAAGTCGCCCAGTCGTGCTGACCCTGAGGCCGTGCGCTCCAGGAACGTCGTGTTTCGGATGATGATCCGGAAGAAGGAGACGAGGTCCGGACAGGTCCAGGCACCGTCCAGGTATGCGTCCGCGACAGCAACGTCTCCACCGAGGGCGGCCAATCGGTAGAAGCGTGGGTCCTCGACACGTATTTGGGCCTGAAGGTCTGCGTCCGGATGGCCGCAGGCGTAGGATCCGTCGGCGTCCTCGATGATGATGAACCCGACACGGATCTTCTGGAGCTTCGTTAGCACTAGGGAACGAATTGCACGATCGACGGGGGTAAAGGTCTTCACGTTGGCATTCCTCTCAATTACCGTTTGTTGTCGCCGGATGGTCGTAGACGGGTGTCCCCTTGAGCCAAAGCTTCGTGGCCTGCCAGTAAATGGACGCGATCACCTGGGCTGTCATCAGGGGATATTGGATCAGCACGCGGGACAGGCTCGTCCGTGAAAGCTCGGTTCTCGTCATCGTAAGGGTGGCGTCGAAACACCGACCGTCGGCGTCGTGGTTGTCCATGTGGATCGCGAGTCTCTCATCAGGGTCGGTGAATCGCCACGTATAATCGTGATCCATCGGCATGAATGGCGATACGTGAAACGACTTGTCGAATTCGTACCGGCGGTGGGTGGGCGTCCCCACGTTTAGCTCTTCGCTCAACACGTAGGTGTGCTGTTCACCCCACGGTGTGTTGTTGATTTCGGCGACGATCGTGTCCAGAGTCCCTTCCGCATCGTGCGCGTAGTAAAAGCTGACCGGATTGAAGCGATAGCCGAAGTAGCGGAAGTGTGTGAGTAGTCGGACAGGGCCTGACGGTCTGTTCCCGGTCTGCTCTTCAATGAGATCCCTGACCGAGGTATGGAGCGGGACTCGGGCGTCGCCCAGGTGATCGCCTCGGGTGAAGTCGGCCAAGTTGGGGTGTCTCACGGACCAGAGCGGGTGACAGCGGAAGGCATCCTCCATCTCCTCGAGGTCGAGATACACCATGAAAAGGCGATACGCGAAGGTGTTTTCGGTCGGGGAAAAGCGTCGGTGTCTCAACCGGCCTTCGTATAGGCAGCTCTGCACGCCAGATTCTCCTCGAACGCGTTCACTGCATCGATCGCACTGTTTACGCCGTCCTCGTGGAATCCGAAGCCCCAGTAGGCTCCGCAGTAGTATGTGTTCTCCTGTCCGCTGATCTCGTCCTTCCGGCGCTGGGCCGCGACAGTTCCAACGGTGTATTGGGGGTGGTGGTAGGTGAATGACTGGATGACGCGAGCCGGATCGATCCGATCCGTCTGGTTCAGCGAAACGCAGAACGTTTCTGGGGCGTCGAGTCCCTGTAGGATGTTCTGGTTGTAGGTGACGGTAGCGCCACTCCGTCCATCTCCCGGGAGGAGGTAGTTCCAGCTGGCCCACGCGCGTTTGCGTTTGGGCAGCAGCGATGTGTCCGTGTGGAGCACAACGGGATTCTCTGCGTACGGGATGGCGCCCAGTATGTCCTGCTCCGACGGTGTCGGGGCCTCCAGCATCCTGAGCGCCTGATCGCTGTGACAGGCGATGAATACAGCGTCGTATTTTTCGACGGTATCGTCGCTGGCAGCAATCCAGATCTCGTCTCCGGTCCGTGCGATGGACCGGACAGGTGTATTCAGGCGGATGCGATGGCGGAACGGTATCGTCAGGCGCTTCACATAGGCGTGCGAACCCCCATCCACGACACGCCATTGTGGACGGTCCTTGAGGTCGAGGAACCCGTGGTGGTCGAAGAAGCGGACGAAGGTGGTTGCCGGGAATGTCAGCATGTCCACCGGGTCAGCTGACCATATGGCGGATCCCATAGGGATGATGTGGTGGTCCGTGAACTCCCTGCTGTAGCCGTTCAAGTTCAGATATTCGCCGAGCGTGGTGGTGTCATCGTGCCCCTCGAGCAGCTCTCTTGACTCACGGTAGAAGCGAACGATGTCGCGGACCATCCTGTGGAACGACGGGCGCAGCATGTTGCGACGCTGCACGAACAGCTTCTCCAGGGAGGTCCCGTTATACTCGAGGTTGGCCGTATCACAACGGACACTGAAGCTCATGGTGGTCGGATGCGACGATACACCCAACTCGTCGAGGAGGGCGATGAAGTTGACGTAGTTCCGCTCGTTGAAGACGATGAACCCCGTGTCAACGGGCCACACGCGTCCGTCTCTCTCAACCTCGATGGTGTGGGTGTGCCCGCCGATATAGTCGTTCGCTTCATAGACGGTGATGTCGTGGGCCTCGTGGAGCCTGTGTGCGGCGACGAGACCCGAGATACCCATCCCAACGATGGCGATTCGCTGCCTCATGTCCGGACCTCCTGAGATGGCTGGTATGCTCTTTCAGGCACGTCGTTCAGGTCCCAGATAACGCCGATCCGCTCGAGACCTTTCAGCACGTAGTAGGTGACGTCGATCTCCCACCAATAGAAGCCCTGCCTGACTGCTCCCGGGCAGTGGTGATGGTTGTTGTGCCACCCCTCGCCGAGCGTGACCAGCGCGAGGATCCAGCTGTTCCGGCTGTCATCTTCCGTGTCGTAGCGCCGCTTACCGAATCGGTGGGCCAGCGAGTTGATTGTGCACGTTCCGTGGAACAGGACCAGGGTCGAGATGATAAACCCCCACACCACCATCTGCCATCCACTCGTTTCGAAGGCTGGTGGAAGGAGTTCTCCGAGGACATACATACCAGTCGCGAAAAGGGCGGGGACGAGGATGTCGAATCGGTCGAGGAAACGGAGTTCGGGGAATCGGGCCAGGTCGGGTACGGCCGAAGTGTCCGTCGCGAAGTTTCGGCGAGTGGTCAGCCAGAGCATATGGCTCCAGAGAAACCCGTTACGCCCGGGGGAGTGGGGATCCTGTTCGCTGTCGGAATGGCGATGGTGGTGACGGTGGTGGGCCGCCCACCAGAGCGGACCGCGTTGGACGGCTGTGGCACCGAGAAGCGCGAAGACAAACTGACCGATCCTGGAAGTCCGGTAGGATCGATGAGAGAAGTAGCGGTGGTAGAAGCCAGTGACGGCAAACATCCTGATCAAATAGGCCATGACGGCTACCGTTACTGCGACCGGACTCCACCCGACGGCAAGCACGAAGAGCGTAGACAGGTGGAGCAGGATGAAAGGCAGAATACGGATCAGATCGACACGATCCAGATCTGTGTCGGAGACACGAGCGCCCGTGGTGGTATCGAACCAACGGGTGATCGGGCTGACAAACGAAGACATAGACATAGACACTCCCTAAATGGCTTGCAGCAGCAAACACAGGAAACATTCAAGAATAAAGCCTCTTGTCAAGGTTTTGTCGAGCTTTTTCGTTCTGGTCGATAGCAATTATAAAAACAATAGGTTAGCGAGGAATATCGATCGGTGGGGCTCCTCTTGTCACGCGATCTGGCATTGATAGACTTTCCGGAAATTATTCAGGAGTTGTGCTATGCGACTTGGCTATCCGTGTCAGAACCTTACGCTGTCCGCATCGACCAACCACTCGTTGCGTCTCAAATCCCTGTCGAATCAGGATCGGGTGCACGACGCCATCCGCCGGAATCTCGAGGGGCTGGAATCGATCCTGAAGTGGAACACGAATCAAGGCTGGCGACTCTTCCGGATCGGGCAACATCTGGTGCCTTTCGGATCCTACCCGGATTTCCCGTTCGATTGGGTCGACTACTACGGACCCGCCCTCGAGCGGATTGGCAGGCAGGCGCAGTATCTTCGTCAGCGACTGTCGATGCATCCGGGGCAGTTCATCAATCCAGGTAGTCCCGATAAGGACGTGCGTTCGCGTGGTCTGGCCGAGTTACGCTATTCCGCCACAGCGCTAGACCTTCTCGGCGCATCAGACGGCGTGATCGTCCTGCATCTCGGTGGTGCTTACGATGATCGTCAAGCCGCCAAGGATCGCTTTACCGACTGTCTCGCCTCGGAGCCCCAGATTCTCAAGTATCTCGCTCTGGAATGTGACGAGCGCACCTGGCCGATCACCGATGTGGTCGAGGTGGCGAACCGGCTTGGTATCCCCGCGATCGTGGACACGCTGCATCACCGGATCAATCCAGACCAACTCAGTCTGGAGGACGCGTTCAATCTGGCGTTCCCGACGTGGGGAGATCGACGGCCGAAAATCCATCTGTCCAGCCAGGACCCGGACAAAATGACAGGCGCACACTCGGCCAGGATCGAGCCGGATGACTTTGAGTTGATGCTGCGTGTCCTACCACGGCGAGACGTTGACGTGATGGTGGAAGCGAAGGACAAGGAGCTCGCGCTGTCCTTCCAGAAGGAGGCCGCTGTGGTTTAGCTCTCTACCTCACTAGAAACTGCGTTAGGACGACCGGTCCGCGCCAGAATTTGAAGAAGCAGTGAGACATCAGAGGTTGGGCGGGTTCGCAAGCACCCGGAGGTGGAGCGGCTGTTGCGGGATACGACGGAGAAGAATTAACCATTCTCCGTTAGCGTTCTCAGGCTGGAGCCTGCAAATGAGGTGACGGATGATCCAGGAAACGCGTGTAAGAGATCTGAATGTGGCACCTGAACGGAGCGGCGCTTATGTCCAATATTGGATGCAGGCGTCGCATCGTGTACGGTATAACCACGCGCTGACGTACTCGATACGGCTGGCGAACGAACGCGACCTGCCGGTGCTGATCGTCTTCGGGTTGACCGATAACTATCCCGAGGCCAACGAGCGTCATTATGCGTTTATGCTCGAAGGATTGCGCGACGTTAGCATTTCGGCCAAGCAGAGAGGGATCGGGTTCGCCGTGTTCCGCGGGTCACCCGACACCGTGGCGATCGAGCAAGCGAAGCGGGCGGCTGTTCTGGTGACGGATCGCGGTTACTTGCGGATACAACGCGTCTGGCGAGATCGTGTGGCGAAGGAGGCGGGTTGTCGGGTGATCGAGGTCGAGTCGGATGCCGTCGTTCCCGTGAGCGTTGTTTCCGACAAAGCGGAGTATGCGGCACGCACGATTCGGCCAAAGATTCATCGATCGCTTAGCGACTATCTGAAACCGCTGGTGGAAACACGCCCGAAGGTTCTCTACAAGGACGATGTGCGTGGCGACCTGAACATCGAGGATGTCGATCATCTCTTGCGAGATCTGGCCATCGATCGCTCAGTACAGCGGGTCGATACCTATGTGGGAGGAGAGCGGGAAGGTGCGTGGCATCTGCAGAGGTTCATCCAGACGAAGCTCGCCGATTACGATGGTGATCGGAACGATCCGAACCTGGATGGCGTGTCGAACCTCAGCCCATATCTCCACTTCGGGCAAATCTCCGTACTCGATATCGCACTTAAAATCCAGGCTGCCTGCGACGACCGCACGAGCGAAGGGGTCGATGCCTTCCTTGAAGAGTTGATCGTTCGCAGGGAGTTGAGCCAGAACTTCTGCACCTTTCAGCCTGACTACGATCGCTACAGTTGTTTGCCTGATTGGGCTCAGCAGACGCTCGACAAGCACCGGGACGATCCGCGTGAGCACGTGTATGACCGGGACGCATTCGAGCAGGCCGAAACCCACGACCCCTACTGGAATGCGGCGCAGACGGAGATGGTCGCCACCGGGAAAATGCACAGCTACATGCGGATGTACTGGGGAAAGAAAATACTCGAGTGGAGCGACTCGCCCGAAGAGGCGTTCGAGATGGCGCTATACCTCAACAACAAGTACGAACTCGACGGCCGGGACGTAAACTCGTATGCCGGCGTTGCCTGGTGCTTCGGTAAACACGATCGCCCGTGGCAGGAGCGACCGATCTTCGGGACTGTCCGCTACATGAATGCAAACGGCCTGAAGCGAAAGTTCGACCGCGACGCGTATGTGGCGAAGGTGGCGGCGATCACCGGCCGATCTCTCACCCAGCAAGGACAGCTGTTTTAGCGTGACAGCGCATGGGCAGGCAAGTACACTTAAAGTTGTCTGTCTAGGTGTCTCCCCGGGTCATGTCATCCGCTTACTCGGTTAAATGAAACTCTCTACTGCACTACATCTCTATTCGGTTCCGTGGACGCAACTGGACTGGCCGCTCAACCGGAAGGCCCTGTTCGGATTCGACGGTCCGCTCGATGTCGAGATCGGGTTCGGGAATGGCGCGTTTCTCGCCGATCTCGCGCAGGCATCTTCGGACCGACAGTTCGTAGGCATCGAGCGGTCGCTGGGCAGCCTTCAGAGGCTCTTCGCCCGGCTGAAGGAGAACGGGATCGAGAACGTCCGGGTGATCCAGGCGGACGCTTCCTTCGCCTTCGACAGTCTGTTTGCTCCAGGGGATGTGGCACGTCTGTTCGTCAACTTCCCGGATCCCTGGCCGAAGGAGCGGCACCACAGCCGACGTCTAATTCAGCCGGCCTTCGTCGATCTGGTTAGCCGACGTTTGACGCCCGACGGCGAACTGATGATCGGGACAGACCATGCCGACTATGCCGAGTGGATTATCGAGGTACTTGAGGGCCAATCCAAGCTCGCGTCGAAGCACGGCACGACATACGTCTCTGACATCCCCGGACGGAAGCCAACGAAATACGAACAGAAGGCCCGAGAGATCGGGTCGAAGATTCACTTCTTTGAATGGACCAACGCGACCGCCACGACGGAACCGGGTCGGTCGGAACGGATCGAGGATATGCCGAACGTTTTGCTTGAAGGTTCGTATGAGCCGGACACACTGCTCAAGAACGCCAATCTCGAGACGGCAACACTCAAGCACTGTGGCGTGACTGTAGTGCTAAAGCCCGGGCACATATATAGAGAAGAGCCGGGCGGCCATCTGATGGTGGAGATGATGGTGCGTGAGGACGCATTCTCCCAGCATTTCGGTGTGTCCGTGATCCTTCGTTCGCCACAGAAGGTTCTCGTCAAGCTGTCTCCCATTGGCTATCCAAGGCCGACGTGGGGCGTGAAAGAGGCGGTACGACTCGTGGCCGATGCCCTTGTAGAGCGGTCTGCGATGCAGGTCGCGTCGTCGACGCTTCCTCCGCAGGCGACCGCGGTCGAGTCGTGATCCGATCCAGGATTGGGTGAGACAACGTAAGGGTTGTCACCAGAGCGGTTTTGCGGAATACTCCGCGAAGCCGCTTTTCATTATCCACCACACGCACTGTCATGCGAGTCTGTTATTCCGAAGGCTACTTTGCGCCGTTACCGGAGGGTCATCGCTTCCCGATGGGAAAGTTCCCGGCTCTGTATGCGCGTCTCAAAGATGAGCATCTGATCGCAAGCGCTGACGTTGTCGTGCCAGATGAGGCGAGCTGGGATGACCTGGCGACGGTGCACGACGCTGCCTACCTCAACGCACTGCGTGACGGCACTCTCGACGCGAAAGCGGAACGGCGAATGGGTCTTCCATGGTCCGAGGCGCTTGTTCGACGGTCACGCCGGGCGACTCAGGGGACAATCCTGACGACCCGCATGGCGATCGAAGACGGGATCTCGGCGAACCTTGCTGGTGGCATGCACCACGGGTATCCGGGGTATGGAGAAGGGTTCTGCGTGCTTAATGACGTGGCGGTCACCGCTCGGTGTCTGCTCAGGGACGGTGACCTCGAACGACTTCTGCTGATCGACCTGGACGTCCATCAGGGGAACGGAAACGCTGCGATCTTCCAGGATGATCCCCGTGTGTACACGTTCTCGCTTCACGGTGCACGGAACTTCCCGTTCAAGAAGGAGCACTCCGATCTGGACGTACCATTGGAAGACGGGCTCGATGACGGCGGCTATGTGTCGACGCTCGAAGACCATCTGGATCAGGCACTCGACGCCGCGCAGGCGGATCTGGTGATCTACCTGGCCGGGGTCGATGTTGCGGTGGGAGACCGGTTCGGTCGGTTGAAGATGACGCGAAGCGGGCTTGCCCGTCGTGATCGTCTGGTGCTGGAAACCGTTCATCGACGGGGGATCCCGATCGCGCTCGTCCTCGCGGGTGGGTACGCCAAGACGCCGGAGATTACCGCTGATCTGCACGCGATCGTTCATCGAGAAGCGAGGCGTGTCTACAGATGAAACGCGTTCTTGTGACCGGCGTTCGGCAATCGTGCGTGTGCCGAGCGAAGCCGTGTTTCGAACGTTCTGTGGAATCGGCGGTAAACGCGGCTGGCTTTACGGAAACTGGCTCTGGGAGATCCGCGGCCTGATGGATCGGTGTGTCGGTGGGTTGGTCTCAGACGGGGACGACTGGATCCGGACCGACTGAGAGTTGGTGACGCACTCGACTTCTGGCGTGTGGAGGATGTGAAACTGGACAGCTCGATCCGTTTGCGCGCGGAGATGAAGGCCGTTGGTAACGCGTGGCTCGAGTTCGATGTCGAGGAACTCAGCGAGGGTCGGTCTCGCCTAAACCAGTGTGCCTACTTTGCCCCGAAGGGTCTGTTCGGATTGCTCTACTGGTATGCACTCTACCCGATCCATCGTATCATCTTTTCGGGAATGATCGCCGGGTTGACGAAACGCGCAGAGGGAACGACGTGAGCGACGACAAGCTTCGCATTGGAATCAGCCAGTGTCTCCTGGGGGACGAAGTCCGCTTTGACGGGGGCCACAAGCGGAACCGATTCGTGGTGAACAGCCTCTCGGAGTACGCGACCTATGTGCCCGTTTGTCCCGAGGTCGAGGTGGGCATGCCCACGCCCCGCGAAGCGATCCGTCTCGTTGGTTCGTCCCAGTCGCCGCAGCTTCTGGGCGTTCAGTCTGCGGAAGACCATACCGACGCGATGACGGCCTGGTCCGAGCAGAAGATGCCATGGCTGGTCGATCAGGATCTGGACGGCTATATTTTCAAGAAGGACAGCCCGAGCTGCGGACTCTTTCGGGTCCGGGTGTATGACGCCGAGAGCGGCATCCCCTCGAGAGACGGCCGCGGTCTGTATGCGTCCTCAGTGGTGGAGAGGTTTCCGCTGCTGCCTGCGGAGGAGGAGGGCAGGCTCAATGACGCGCCGTTGCGAGAGAATTTCATAGCGCGGTTGTTCATCTATCGTCGGTGGAAGCGGTTCCTGAGCGAGGATCGATCGCCTGCCGGTCTGGTAGCGTTCCACACGGCTCACAAGATGGCGTTTCTTGCGCACAGTCCTGTCCACTACCGCGAGCTTGGTCCAATCGTGAGTCAGGCCGGTAGCGATGACTTCGACCGACAGGTCGCTCAGTACGCTGAAACAATGACGCGTTGCGTGCAGGTCCTGGCGACACCGGGGAAGCATACCAATGTACTGATGCACTTGATGGGGTTCATCAAGAACGAACTGGACGGCCACGACAAGGCGGAGTTGCTGGATCTGATCGAGCAGATGCGGAAGCGGATCCTGCCGCTGATCGTCCCGATTACTTTACTCAAGCATCATCTGTCGCGGTGTGATACACCGGATTGGGTAGAGAAGCAGGCGTATCTTAATCCGTATCCTGGGGAGTTGATGTTGAGGAATCATGTTTAATAGCCGTGAGTCCCTTCCCCGCCGCACGGCCGCCCCGGTCAATAGTCAGTAGGGGTGGTGAATACCGGACGATGGTGAGGCGATGAGATGATAGCCTGGAGGAATTGTCCCATACAGTGCAGGTAGGCTGTTGGCAAGGGTAGTGGTTAGACGCAATGGCCGGCGAGTTGGAGATAGAGTGATGGAGAAACGGAAACCGAACATTCTGTACATCCTTGCCGATGATTTGGGTTGGGGTGATGTAGGCTATCACGGGTCGGAGATTCGTACGCCCAACTTGGATCGGCTCGCACAGAGCGGGGTGGAGTTGGATCAGCATTATGTCTGCCCGATGTGTACGCCGACGCGTGCGTCGCTGATGACGGGACGACATCCGGGGCGGTTCGGGCGTCACGCCACCGTGCCTTCGAATCAGGCGGTGCTACCTGATGGATACGAGACGATGGCGACGACGCTCAGGAACGCTGGATACACGACGGGGCTTTTCGGGAAGTGGCATCTTGGGTCGGACCCGAAGTACTGCCCGAGTCAGTTCGGGTTTGATTACTCGTATGGAAGCCTGGCGGGGGGTGTGGACCCGTATAGCCATCGGTATAAGGAAGGGGAGTGGTCGTATACGTGGCACCGGAATGGGGAGCTTGTGGACGTTCGAGGACACGTGACGGACCTCATCGTGAACGAGGCGATCGAATGGATCGAGCAGCAGACGCAGCCGTGGTTCTGTTACGTTCCCTTTACCGCCGTCCACACGCCGATCAAGGCGCCCGAAGAGTGGATAGACTCGTATTGCGATCAGCGTTACGACCCTGATCCGGCGCGCGATCGCTCGTACAAGATATATGCAGCCTATTTGAGTCACATGGACTGGGCGATCGGGCAGATGATTGAATCGCTACACCGCACGCTGAGCCTGGATGACACGATCGTCGTGTTCGCGTCTGATAACGGCGCGATTCCGGATGCCCCGCTGCACGACACCGACAAGTATCCGGGACGCCAGGAGTATATGCCGCGACTTGGCAGCAACTTCCCGCTGCGGGGTCAGAAGGCGACGATGTATGAGGGCGGTGTCCGTACGCCAGCCGTGATCAACTGGCCTGGAACCCTGAGCCCGAACAAGGTGACGGCTCCTATTCAGGTGGTCGATTGGATGCCGACCTTTACCAGCCTGGTCGGTGCCGAGACGCAGTCGGATCCGATGTGGGACGGGAAAGACGTGTGGTCGCTGATCACGGGTGAGGCGACCAAGATGGATCGGACCTTCTTCTGGAACTTCAGGGGCGGGAGCAACATCGGGGCACGCATCGGGGATCTGAAGCTGTTTACGGACGGTGATATGCGGCCAGAGAAGACGGAGATGTTCGATCTGGCCGTGGACCCGTATGAGCGACGGAACCTGTTTGAACGCGATCCCGATCGCGGGAAGGATCTGCTGGACCTAATCCGTGAAGAACGGGAGAAGGACGATACGTCGGTGCGGCCGGATGCGGTTAGCAAGCTTGGGCCGTAGAAAAACCAAGGGAACAACGGAAGACACGGAGGTCGGGCTGCGTGCGGGAGACGAGGTTCTCTAACCGTCCAGGCACTGAGTCCTTGCCTGGCCCTGGAAGTGTTGTTGCTGCGGCTCTAGTTTGCATTAGCTGGAAAACCAATTGAACCAAGCAGAGATAGGTAGACCAATAACGTCATGGGGAGATGCGGATGAGATTGGCAGAAGGTGACAAGGTGCCGGCATTCAAGTTGCCGGACCAGGAAGGGACCGTTCACGAGCTCAAGGAATACGAGGGGAAGTGGGTGGTCATCTACTTTTACCCGAAGGACAATACGCCCGGTTGCACGAAAGAGGCGTGCAACTTCCGTGACAACATCAAGCCGATCGAGAAGTTGGGAGCGGAAGTCATCGGGGTCAGTACGGATTCGGTGAAGAAGCACTCGAACTTTGTGGCCAAATACGACCTGCCCTTTACGCTGCTGGCGGATGAAGAGCAGAAAATGGTGAACGACTATGGCGTCTGGGGGCTGAAGAAGTTTATGGGTCGGGAGTATATGGGGACGAATCGGATGACATTTATCGTCGATCCGAAAGGGAAGATCGCGAAGGTATATCCAAAGGTGAAGGCGGCGACACATGGGGAGGAAGTGCTGGAGGATTTGAAGACGCTGACGGCGTAAAGGCAACCAAAGAATGTCGAATTTCACAGGAGTGACCCCGTGAAGGCTGTTTGGAATTGCTCGGTATTAGCGGAGAGTGAGAACACGATTGTCGTGGAAGAGAATCATTACTTTCCGCCGGATTCGATGAAGGCAGAGCACTTCACGGATAGTGAGACGACGACGTTCCGTGTGTGGAAGGGGACGGCGAACTACTACAACGCGGTCGTCGATGGGGAGACGAACGCGGATTCGGCGTGGGTTTATCGGGATCCGAAGCTGGAGGCAGAGAAGATCCGGGATCGGGTGGCGTTTTGGAAGGGTGTGGAGGTGCGGGAGACGTAAGATGAAAGAAGCAAGAGTGAACGGCCTCCCGCTATCAAGCGAGGAGGCCGTTTCTGTTACGCTAGATCATTGCCGACAGCGAGATCCATCGGTCGGGGCCGTCGGCCTGACCAGGGTCGCGGGCAATTACGTTGATACGCGTTTCGTCGCAACGTTTACACCGGTGGATGATCTGGTAGTCTTTGCCGGACCGACGGGTCAGACCGGCCGGCTGCATTAGTCCGCCGCAGCTGTTGGCGCGACCTCCCGGTTGGATGTTCACGTGTTTTGAATGCAGACATCTCGGGCAGCGATTTCGGCAGCTTGTATTGATGAACGGATACACAGCCAGCTCGCCGGATTCGGAGACGAATCCGGCGTTCTCGGTTTTCTTGACCAAGCCCTGAACTCCTGGAATCGAGTGAATACTCAACTCCGAGAGTTAGGGTTCCGTTTGCTCTTTCCCTCGCGCGCGTCGCTCGGGATTCCAGGCTCAGGCGGGTAGTGACCGGTTCACCGCCGACCTCTCGAGTCAGCGATTACTTCCGGTTTCTGCATCATCCAGGTGTTTCAACCCGGAATCCGGACCCCGACCGTTTTTGGGCTCGCCCACCTTCGACGAGCGATTGTGGCGGCCACTGTAACATGGAGTGACCCGCGTTCCGCCGGTAGGTGTAGGCCCGACTTCACTGGCAGTGGCGTCGACCCCTATCAGGCGAGAGCGATGTGGTTTATCCTCGCTCTTCTCCTCTGGCTGCAAAGCTTAGCACAAAGACTCGAAGACGCGAAGGAAGACACGACTCTTTTGCACACCAGAGAGGATGCACCCTAAATGGGGGCCTCAGCACGATCGGCGCTGAAGCCGGCCTATTCGATGGCTACACCGGTCGCCCTTCGATACGACCGCCTTAGCTGCGTCTGTTCAGGAAACCACGCATCCGTCCACTCACGCGGTCACTCAGGATGACCGGTATTGGCCTATTTTACACTAAGAGAGGAGGTTCCGGAGCCGGGGAATGAGGATGTCGCGGTTCTGATGGTGGGGCTGGCCTTCCCAATGAGCGTCTTCTCCAGCGTCGTCGCGCTGCCCGTACGCCTCTGAGGCCTGAGGAACGGTCAGACGGTGGAACGTGGTCGAGAACCAGCCGTCATCGGATAGCGAGATCTCCCTGAAGCCGAAGGGGTAGCCGATGAGGCAGGATGTATCCACGATGAGGAAGTCCCGGATCGTGGTGATCCGGTTGAGGTGTCGGTGTCCGGTGAATACCACGCAGATCGAGGCGCAGTCCGTCACCGTTTGCAGGAGTCGAGCAGCACCTCGCACGCAGCCGCGACCCTCTTCGCCCTCCTTAACGGGTCCATCGGGCAGGATCCAGCTGTGAAGGCACAGCAGGAGCGGTACGGAAACAGCCATCGCGTCGCGATTCGCCTCGCGAAGCAACTCGTCGTGCTGATCAGTCCATTCTCCAGCGCCCCACTGTTTCGTGTCCCCTATGAATACGTTGGCGCGAGCGATTCGCAGTTTGTCGGATACCTGGTCAACGGCGAGAACTTCAGGTGTATCGAAGGCCTCGGTGAAGCTTTCAAAGGACCAGGTCTGGGCATCGCAGTCGTGGTTACCGGGGATACCGTAGAAGGGCGCTGCAAACCGGTCGACGTAAGACCGCACGTCGCGAATCGACTGCTCGAACACCTCTGTGGGGAGGTCGAAGGAGCTGCCACCGCAGAGGAAGTCACCGCCGTGGAAGATGAAATCCGGATCGATGGCGTTGATCGCCGAGACCATCGCCTCGTGGATTTCGGCGCCACAGGTCAGCATCTTGGGAGCACTGAAGTCGGCGGGGGCGTTTGTCCAGTAGTGGGTGTCGGTGAGGAAGACGAATCTGTTCATATGGTTAGCCTTGAAGAAAATAAACCCTTTAACCGCAGAGACGCAGAGAAAGCCAGAATACAGGAACCACAGACGAACACAAATGATAGGGTTGAGTCCCGAGGTCAACCCAAAGGAGATCGGAACTTCGGCGAAGACCACGCCCTTGCCCTGGCCAACGCTGCGCATTGGCCGTCCCTCGTCCAACTTCGCCAAGGCTGTGGTGCGACAGGCCCGCAGCAGGAGAGGGTTCTCGTTTACGGATTCGGGAACCATTTGGTGTTCAGTTCAATTGTGTGAGACTCAGGTAGCAGGCAG
>MDTE01018181.1_pt1 | contig 51504 bp, 44 predicted proteins | sample 811231 | NCBI WGS metagenome assembly MDTE01 (sample SAMN05326651, study PRJNA326480) | marine metagenome | isolation source: seawater | place: Indian Ocean: Red Sea | collected 2010 | reverse complement strand
TGTAGCCTGGAACCATGCTCCATTGAACTCAATACTACCGCCAGCAAAGTCTTGGCTATAACTTGCACCAACTTCGATTTGGTCTGTTTCTTCGCCAGCGACTAGCTCTGCTGTAGATCCTTCATCATCTAATGGGGACCAGGAGACACCAAGTTGGATGCCGGCCATTTTAGGTGGATAGTATGTGATCTTTGTATCATCATCTGATTCATCCAAGCCTGCAATAGGACTTTGCCCAGCAAAACCATCATCGTCTGCACTCCAGTCGCCATCAACTTGTCCAAATCCAACATTGGGAACGCCCCAACCAAGCTCATCTGCTGCGCCATCTTGGTCCCCAACTTCTAAGCGTCCGAAGTCACCTGATACATAAGCATAGATTTCATCTATGTTATTGGTTGAATCTGATGCGGCGTCGAACTCAATTACACCACCAATTGTCAGTCCGGAATCAGTTACAAATGATCCATTGAAGTTAACTGCACCAAATGCTCGCATTTCAGGACTATTTTCATCGGCATCTGCTGTGCTGTCATCATCGTAAGTTCCAAGAACAAATTCTGAGCTATAATCTATTGCAACGTAGTCGTTAATATCTGCTGCTACAGAACTATTATGTGGAATTGCAATTGCACCAACAGCAAAGGGAAGCACTAGTGCTGCTGTCCCAAGTAGTCGGAATTTTAACATTTTTAACCCCTCAATTTTTGTTTTACATAGTTAATACTTTTTTCTTAAAACTTAGCCTGTAAGAGGTCTTGAAATCATCTAGGTGAACAAAATAACACCTCTAATGGGGATAAATTTATATGTAATGTTATAACATCACATAATATTTTAGTCTATAAGTTTGTTTAAAAATTGGGCGTCTGTGCGAAAATTTTCGCGATCATCTTCAGGCATTGGAATAAGACCTTTGTCAGTTAAATAACCATAGTCACCTATTGTTTCTTCATCAGTAAACTCAGTCAAAAATTCTTTAATACCGGGAATAATATTTACATGAGCGTGTTTGACGTAGAAAAAAAGAGACCTTGATATTGGATATTTACCATCAGCAATATTATCGAAAGTTGGCTCCAAACCATCCACCACTGCACCTTGAACTTTATCACTGTTTTGTTCCAAGAAGCTGTAACCAAAAATCCCAAATGCTGAAGCATTAGTTTCTAGTTTTTTAATTATCAGATTGTCATTTTCACCAGCTTCGATATAAGCTCCATCCTCACGAATGGTATGGCATATTTTTTTGTATGCCGCTTTATTTTTATTTCTCATCGAAACAATTGACTCAAAAGTTTTACACCCACCCTCAAGCCCTAATTCAACAAATGCATCCCTCGTACCAGATGTTGGAGGGGGCCCAAGAACCTCAATTTTCATATTGGGTAAAGATGAATCTATATCACTCCAAAATTTATTAGGATTTGGTATAAAATTCCCATAATTATCTGGTACGTCTTTAGCTAGTGCGAGAAAAATTTGCTTTAGAGAAACTGACACTTTCATAGCTTCTCGAGAGTTAGCCATTACGATACCATCAAATCCTATCTTGATTTCAGTTATTTTATCTATACCGTTTTTTGCACAATTCTCGACCTCTGAAGTTTTGATGCGCCTTGATGAATTTGTGATATCTGGATGATCTATTCCAATACCGGCACAAAAAAGTTTCAGACCTCCTCCTGATCCTGTACTTTCAATAACCGGTGTTTTAAATCCTGAGGTTTTACCAAATTCCTCTGCAACAGCAGTTGCAAATGGATAAACTGTTGATGATCCAACTATCCTTATCTGATCACGAGCCTCAGCAGCAGCTGAGATCAATCCAAAGACACCAATTCCCAAACCAAATATTAAAGACATATGGAATAATCTAATTAATCTGATCATTTTATTTTCCTTAAGTAAAAAGCCTAAAAAGTAAGATTACAGTTATTGATTAATAATCTTGAATATTTCTAAGATGATAAAATGTTAGAAATCTTACGGATATATTACAATTTTGTTAAAAGAGCTCTGAAGTTAAAAAAATTAAGGAAAATATGATTACATAATTACGTGGAAATATTTAAATTAACTCACTAAATCATGGAATCATTTTTGCATCCTAGCAGTGTAATCCCATGACTGGATTTTGGCGGGTCTAAGACGCAACGCAACCTCATCTTCAACACGAGATAATAACCACTTTGATAAGGATGTATTCCTATTCCCCTGATACTTATCAATAACTGAAAGCAAAATTGTTTCTGCCTTGTCTTTATTAATGTCAGCTAATGCTTGGCCTCTTATCCCACAATAAGGAGGCGTTTCTCTTGCAATCTCAAAACCACATTTTGAATCATTACATAAAATTTTAGCTATTTGTGATGATTTATGAGTAGCAGACCAAATCCCTTCAGAATCCATTACAAACCATAAAGAAGCAATTATTGGCCATCCAGAGGAAGAAACAACAGATATACGCATTGGAAATTTTGAAGCTTTAATATGCTCGATTACTTTGGACTCAGACCATGGTCCTTTTAATTCACAATTTGATTGGTCAGTTAGCCACATGGTCATGATCCCAGTATAATTCTCTAAAATTACTATATTAAAAACATCTTGATAATTATTTAATAAACCCTTTAATGCAAGTGATCCACAAGCTCTTTCCTTACGTTAAACGTATGCGACACAAAAAACTTAAAGGATATTAATGCTAAATATATTAAAGAATAATCTAATGTTTCTTGTATTATTTGATTATATAAAAATATTTAATTGCAAAGCTCTTTCAAATAGCTTTTCTAAAAATGGTCTGATCTTATCAGCCTTTAGCATATTATTATTTTCAGCACCCCAATCTAATTCAAATGAATTGAATAGTATATTTTATGACTTCAGCTTTAATTCCATTGATGGCGAATTAATGCCTATGAGTGCATATAAAAATAAGGTTGTTCTAATTGTTAATACTGCCTCAAAGTGCGGATATACTGGACAATATGATGGTCTTCAAAAATTGTGGGAAAATTATAAAAATAAAGGGTTAGTTGTTCTTGGTATTCCTACGAATGATTTTTTTCAAGAACCTGGAAAAGAAAGTGATATTAAGAAATTCTGTTCTATTAACTTTAATGTAAATTTTCCAATGACCTCCAAAATAAGCATAGTTGGCAAAAATGCTCATGATTTCTATAAATGGGCAGTTCAGTCGTTGGGGCCTGCACAATCACCTAAATGGAATTTCCACAAATATCTTTTATCACATAAAGGCAAATTACTTGCATCTTTCTCTAGTGCAGTTACCCCTGACAGTAAAATCATAACCGAAGCAATTCTTGATGCATTATCAAGAATCCCAGAAAATCGAATTTAAAAAAATATTATTTAAACTATATAGATTTTTCTTTGTCACAGATTCTGTTGGTTTTTGTTAGACTATTTGTAAGATCTTCAATTCTTACTATTGCCCGTCGATCTTTAGGTTCACGTGATCCATCTATATTTTTCACGCTTGTACTAAGTTCTCCATGAGCACTTAACCAAATAATTTTTGGATTAACACCATTACCAACTAATGCAGCCCAAACCTGCGTTGCCCTTTTCATAGATAGTTTGAGGTTATAAGGCTTTGTGCCAGAACTATCCGTATGACCGATAACCAAGATTCTACTTATTGATCCAGATTCAACCTCCTTAGCCATTTTTATTAATACTGCATTATCGATTTCGCGTAACTTACTCTCATTATGTAAAAAATATAGTTTAAGAGGTTTTTTGTGGTTCACCCCGGCAATTGAAGTTTCGCATTTTTGAATAGTATTGTTTTCTGAATCATTTATGGAAACTTGAGACTGAGATCGAGATTTGTCTTCAATATTGGAAACTTTTTCTAAAAAAGTAGAATTATTTTTTACGCTTAACATGGCGTTATCAAATTTTCTACGACAGGCTGCAATGTGATTAAACTGCCAGCCCTCTTCAAGTTGTTCAACCCAACAATCAAAAGCTATTTGAGCCTTTGCAGCATTTAAAGGTGAATAATCTGCAAATCTTTCCAATAAAGCGGCATTTAATTTATTATACGCTTTTTCAACGTCTGATTGGTATATAGTATTTATGACTCTATCTTTAGGATTCTCAGGTAGTGGGGGTTGACCTGTATTTGCCAGCAGAGCTTTTTTCGCAAACCTATTTGCATCAGGCCAATCATACATCTCTTCCGCCTCAAAAATAGCTAAATCACGATAGCCTGCTGCAAGCTCCGTATTAAATGACCCTGATTCAGATTGTAAATGTTTAACATTAGTAAAATTTGAAGAGCAGGCCGAAATAGTTATCAACATGCAAAACAAAATACATATTTTTACGGGTTTGATATGCATATTACTTTGCCTCCATCACAATTGAATTGTCCATAGGAGAGGGCAAATTCAAATGCAGATCTGAATCGCCTTTAAATGTTATGAGTTCTTCTCCATCACAAGGTTGTCTAATTTTATTTAGAGATTCTTTATCAGAGTTAATGGCGACAAGTTTACCATTAACTTCTCCACCCGCTTCTACCTCCATAGTTCCATATGTGATGCTCGCATCAACTTTTCCGCTCTTGGCTATGCTAATATGTTTTTCTATTTCAGCTTCGCCAGAAAAGTCACCTTTTATTTCCAAATACTCAGCTGTAACACTACCCTTAACTTGGCCACGAGAACCTATTACAACGGTATTTCCATTAATTTCTCCTGTAAAACTTCCATTAACATTGAGTTTTTGAAAACCTTGGATATTCCCCTCTAAACTAACATCATTACCTATTTCAACTACTCTTGATTCTGTTACAAGATTTTTTTCAGAAATACTTAGGTCACGCAATATATTAGATTTATGTGACAAACCCCGAGCAATCATTGATGTATCGAGATTTGCAGGATTATTTTTTGAAACACCTGAATCAATATCAGGGCTATCTATCCGATTAGTTTTTTTTATTCCTTGGTAAGAAGGATTTTCTTTACCATCTCTATTAGTCTTATTGGTTTTTTTTACAAACATTTCTCACCTCAAAAATTTATTTGAGGACAACTATTACTTATTAGTTTGTCAAAAATTCGTCTACAGAATGGCAGAAAAATGGCAAGGGTATTTTTTATAAAGTAATATTTTGAGATAATTTTGGTTATATTCCTTGTGTTATTTTGTAAGAAAATAATCTGTACCATAGAAATCTACTTTATTTTCCTAACAAGAGGCTTATGAAGCCTCTGACCACTACATTTTAATTGCAACTCTTCTATCTCACATCTACCCAAATCAGTAATTACTGCCTTACATTCTTGATGTTCAAGAAAAGCTATATTTGTCGGCCTTTGTCCGTTAGTTTTTATTCTATTAACTACCTCTCCATTCAAACCTAAAACTGTTATATTCCCCTGACCAAAAACTGCACAATACAAATAACCATCCGAACCAAAGGCCATCCCATCAGGACCGACAAAACTCTCTGGAGTCCCATCAATTACATTACCAAAAACTTCCTTATTGATAGAAGGCTCCGAAAAGATATCATAGCAATAAACATTCCCAGTAATAGTTTCATTCACATATAGTTTGTCGTTTGAGTCAAATGCAATTCCATTTGTAAATTTTAGATCTTTATCTATAACTCTTATTATTTTTCCGGTTTTCGGATCTATCTCAAAAACTCTGCCATTAAATGGACATGTTTTATAATCTTTTCTAATACTTTGCCCATCAATAAATTCATCGGGTAATATGCCACTATCAGTCATGTAAAGTAGCCCATTAGGGCCAAATGCGAGATCATTAGGCCACAAAAATGGATCACCATCTGGTCCAGTATATTCAGCAATTATATCACCATTTTGAGCCATACTAACCAAAGTTTCATTATTTCCGCCTGCAATCCACAAATTACCGTCACCGTCAATTGTAAGGCCATTTGGACGTCCACCTGGTCTACCTATTTCATGGCGTTTTCCCTTAGCATCCACCATTGAAACACAGGAACGGTTCTTAGACATTTCTACTAGATATATATTACCATCAGGCATACAAACCGGACCTTCGGGTTCCAAAACGTCACCACAAATAACACGACCAACCATGACTATCCTCCTTAAGATTGATTATAAACAGCTGAAACTTCATTAAAATAAATATTACATGAATTTATAAAAATACATTTTGTCATTTTCAATTAACTAAAATTTTTTTCACTATATTTTAGCTCTCATCAAGACATGTTATATTAAAATATATAATTATCTTCCTTGCTTGAAATAGGCAAATAGAGAGGTTTATTAATTTATGAGCAATAAAATAGAATTAAACAAATATAATAACGTATGGTTAATTAGTATAAATTGTCCAAGCAAAATGAACGCATTAGATTTTGCAGCTCATGAAGAGCTTATTGATGTTTGGAAAAGTTTTGATAGCGATCAGAAAGCACGAGTCGCTGTGTTAACAGGAACTGGCAATAGTGCTTTTTGTGCTGGTGCAGATTTAAAAACTTATACTATGAATTTTGCAACAACTCCTGCATCTAAATTTAGGTCAGAGTTTGTAAATGGATACGGCCTTGGAGGAATAACCAGAGGTCTAGAAATTGACAAACCATTAATCGCAGCAGTAAATGGTTATGCAATTTCAGGTGGATTTGAATTAGCTCTTGCCTGTGATCTCCGATTTTGTTCTACAAATGCACTCTTTGGCCTACAAGACTCAAAATGGGGCTTTCATGCATGTGATGGTGGTTTAATTCGATTGCCCCAAATTGTTGGCCTCGGTAATGCAATGGAAATAATTTTATCTGGTGAACTTGTAGAAGCAGAAGAAGCCTATCGTATAGGTTTAGTAAATCGTATTTTTTCAAAAGAAAAATTAATCGATGAAAGTTTAAAATATGCAGAGATGCTTGCTCGTCGAGCACCTCTTTCACACCAATTTGCCAAGGAAACCATGCGAAGGGCTATAGGAATGTCTATGCCTGAAGCACTTAAAACAGAGGTTAGGTCGTTTTATGATCTAGGGTCTTCAGACGACCTAAAGGAAGGGACTAAGGCCTTTAAAGAAAAGCGTGAGGCTAAGTTTAAGGGGAAATAAAAATAAAAAGATTACAGCATTTCTATTGTTCTCTAGTTTATCTTGAATAATTCTTCAATTTGCTGTTGAAGTGAAATACCCACTTGAAAACCAGCCTTTTCTGCCAGCAAGTTAAGATGGGAAATTATTCCATTCTCCCAAACATCAATACTATCGCCAATTCTTGCACTCATAAAATCCGTTGTCCCGGCTGCTATATTATAATCCTGTAATATCTCCAAAGCAGCAATACCTGCCCCGTCTTTTCCTACACCAGCGTCATTAAAAAAAACTATAGCTGACCTGATATTTGATGCATATCCGCCAGAACTAATTCCTCCATGCGATGCAGATATTATAATTGATTCTGTATCTGAAGGCCTAATCTCTGTTATTGAGTCGAGTAAAGTGACAGGAATTTTATACAATTCTGTTATATGTTTTCGTGACATGAGACCGACCTGAAAACTTACTTGCTAATTCATACCAACAAATTCTTGAACAATCTCTGGGTTGGCCAATTGCTCAGGTGATAACTCCCCTGTAAAAACACCTCTCCTAATCACATAAACACGATCGGATAGAGCCGAAATAAATTCTAAATTTTGTTCTACCAGAACAACAGTTAACCCTCTCTTAACTCTTAGATTTTTTAATATTTCTATAATTTCTTCTACAATAGATGGTTGAATTCCCTCAGTAGGTTCGTCTAAAAGTAGAAGTTCGGGACTTCCACATAGACAACGAGCAAGGGCAAGTATTTGCTGCTCTCCACCACTTAAAACACCTCCTCGTCTATTTAAAAGAGATTCTAATCTTGGAAAATCTTCTAAAATCTCTTCAATAATCGTCGTTTCCTTAGAACGCAAATTTTTGTGCATCAAAATCCCTGTTCTAAGATTCTCCCTTACAGTTAAGTTAGGAAAAATGTCTCGTCCTTGAGCAACATAACCAATTCCAAACCTATTTCTTTTGTGGGGAGGATAACGTGTAATGTTTTGGTTTTTTAATTGAATCTCTCCACTAACAGGCTTTAAAAGGCCAATCAGCGCTTTAAGCAGGGTTGTTTTGCCCATTCCATTATGACCAAGGATGCCAATAAACTCTCCTTCTGTAACATTGAAATCAACGCCATGCAGTATGGGAATACGACCATAAGATACTTTAAGTTGTTTTACCTCTAACATAGCAACCTAATCTTTTTCTTTGCCTAAATAAATGTCACGAACTAAAGGATTAGCCATTACTGCCTCAACTTTGTCCTCTACCAGTATTGAACCTTGATGAAAAACTGTTACCTTATTAGCTATAGCCTTAATAAATTGCATATCGTGTTCCACCACAATCAAGGAAGCACTTTCGCTAATCTCCTTAATTAATCTAGCCGTTTTCTCAGTTTCTTCGTGCGTCATGCCTGCGGTAGGCTCGTCCAATAATAAAAGGGTTGGATCGCTGGTCAAAACCATTCCAATCTCTACCCATTGCCTTTCTCCGTGTGCTAATCTACCAACCATTGAATCACGTATATTACCTAATCCAACACGATCAATAACATCAGCAGTAACTTTATTAGCCGAGCCTCTGCCATGGTATCTTCTTGCTGCCAACCAAATGTTTTCTCTCACTGGAATACCATCAAAAACACTTGGAACCTGAGTCTTAATTCCAATGCCAAGATGGGCTATTTGATGAGTGTGTAATCTTGTTATATCACGATCTTTAAAAAAGATTTTTCCAGAACTTGGTTTATGTTGATGGGTAAGACACTTAAAAAAGGTACTTTTTCCTGCACCATTAGGACCTATCAAACATCTTAGTTCTCCAGGAATTAAATTAAAGTTAACGTCATTAACTGCAATTACACCACCAAATCTTTTTGTGAGTCCGCGTGTTTCAAGCAAAAAATTTGTATCAGCCATCACGTCCCTGCTTTTCTTCAAGATCGGAACTATCCAAACGGCTTCTTAACCAGCCACGAGACTCAGCAAACCATATGCACATCCTTTTTATAGTTGGAACAAATCCCTCGGGAACAAATAAAACTACAATTATTAAAATAGCACCAAGAATTAGATTTACGTCAATTGTTTGTTGAGTCCCAAGTTCGAGTGCAAGAATTCCAAGAGCAAAGGCACCTATGATCGGTCCTATTAACGTACTTAATCCCCCAACAACAACCCATATAATTATTTGAGCACTCATACCAAGATCAAAAACGTGTGGGTCTATAAAGGAATTCCAATTTGTAAACATTACACCGCCGAGAGCAGCTATAGCCCCCGCAATTCCAAATGCTATCATTTTATAGAGACGAACGTCATAACCTAGCAACTCTGCACGTTCTTCATTTTCTCTAATACCAATTAATGTTCTTCCAAAGTGACTAGAAAGCAACCATCTGAGGCCAAAATAGACAATTACTAAAGCTACACCCGCGATATAAAACATATCTTCTGGAAATGCAAATTTAGTAACGTCACCGGGTACGTTTATAGGTGGGATAGCAGGTATACCATTATAACCGCCAAGGTGTGCATTACCAATTCGATATTCGAACCCTGCTGTATGTCCCAAAAATTTGTGGAAAATCAAAGTGACAACAAGTGTTATAACTGCCAGATAAACACTGCTTAGGCGACCATAAAACATGAGGTAACCAAGAAGCAATGCAAATACCGTAGGAAGAACAATCGCTACAATGAGAGGAACAGTACTACTGCCCATGTTTATGGATAAAATAGCGTATGTATAACCCCCAAGACCAAAGAAAGCTGCCTGTCCAAAACTGAATACACCTCCGAATCCCCAAATGAATGCTAGACTTAATGCTAAGATTGCAAATGAAAAATAAAGTGTAATTTGTAATAATATATAAAAAGGTGCAACCTGAGGTATAACAACCAATGCCAACACACTTATAATTGCTGCGGCAAGAAGACCTGCAGTATTTAAGGACAACCCCCTCACAAACCTCTCCTAAAAAACCTTCCGGTAATTCCCTGCGGCAATAATCTGAGGAGGATGATTGCAGCGACAAGAAGTGCAACTTCTCCTACAACTGAAGATGTAAAAAATGTTGTTGTTTGATTTATAGCACCGAAAAATACTGAGGCCGCAGCAGTTCCAGTTAAAATTGCTTCACCACCGCCGATTACAGTGATAAATGCTTTCGCAATATATGCAGCACCCATAGTCGGCAAAACACCACTAATTGGGGCTAAAATTGCCCCTGCGAGGCCAGCTAAAGCTGCACCAATCCCAAAGGTAAGCGTATAAACAGCTGGGGGACTAACACCCAGAACAGATGCTTGATCACTATTTTGCATTGTTGCACGAGCTATTAAACCAAACCTAGTGAACTTAAGAACTATATAAGCTACTAAAAGAACAACAGCGGTGATACCGATAGTAAAAAATTTATATTGGCTATCTGCTAAAGAACCAATTGTAAAACTTCCAAAAGGAGTAGAAATCCCCTCCATTGTATTACCAAAAATCATAGTCATAGCACCGACAATAAGAAGACTTAGTCCCCATGTAGCTAGAAGTGTGTCCATCATTCTACCATATAAATGACGGATAATTAATCTCTCTATAATCACCCCGACAATACCTACAAATAAGGGGGCAATAATAAACATAGAAATCCAAAGGGGAACACCGGCCTGAGTCGGCACTAACACTGCGTATGCACCTAGCATCAAAAACTCGCCATGCGCAAGATTTATAACCCGCATCATACCAAAAATGACTGCCAGCCCGATGCTTAGAAGCGCCAAGCTGGCAATCAAATTGATGACTTGAATTATGGTTATAGCAGCTAAATCCATAGCCATAATCCCATTGTTATTTACTCAATTATTTAGACCTAAATTTCAGGTATATACTGAGTGGCCTGATTAGGGTTAGCTATCAAGTCACAAACTTCAGCAGTATCCTGCGGGTGAACATCCGCATTTGTTTTCACAATATCAAATTGGCCATCCCGCACTTCAGCAATTGCAGTTGACATGACATTATGATGAGTTTTTGCATCTATTGATACACGTCCACCTGGTCCATCAACACTGATACCGGACTCAAGAGCTTCTATAACCGGCTCTCGATCAAAAGTTCCAGCTTTCTCAACAGCTGCCTTCCACAACCATGGGGCGTTGTATGTACAGACCGCCAATGTTCCAAGTTCTGCATAATCAGAGCCAAACTTAGCATGCCATCTTGACACAAAGTCATCATTAGCTGCTGATTTCATTGTTTGAAAATAGTGGAAAGAACTAACTATTCCTTCAATTTCTTCAGCTTTTAGAAAACTTTTTTCCCATGGACCAAAAACTGTTGAAGCCAAAGGAATTTTCCCTAACATACCTGCAGCTGGCCACTGACGATAAAAACCAATATGTGCTCCACCGACGAGGCCAGACATAACCATATCTGGATCTGCTTCTTGTATTTTAGTGATTGTTGTTGAAAAGTCCGTGACGTCGAGTGGATAAAACTCCGTTGCTACAACTTCGCCACCATTGGCTTCTGTGAATTTCTTAAACCATTGGGAGCAAATATGGCCATAATTATAATCTGCCCACATTGTGTATATTTTTTTAGCATTAAATGCCTTCATAGAATAATCTAATGCTGGCCCAATCATTTGTGCTGGTGTTTCGCCACCGACAAATACTGTTTTATCACAGACGCCACCCTCATAAAAAGTATTATAGAAATAAAGCATTTTATAACGATCAAAAATTGGTCGTGCAGTTTCTCTAGACGCACTGCTAACACCGCCAAATACAACAGATGCTCTTTCTTGAGTTGCAAGTCTCTGACTGTATTGCGCATAGTTCTGCATATTAGAAGCTGTATCAAAAGCAATTAACTCTAGTTGTTGGCCTAGCACGCCACCGCTTGCATTAATTTCGTCAATAGAAAACTTAATGGCATCGTCCATTTCTTTTCCATAGATCCCATGGCTACCTGTTCTGTCATGCATTGCACCAACTTTAATAGTATCTGCACGAGCTCCTCGACTTGACAAAATTGTTGGTGCAACTATTGCAGCACCAGCTGCGGCTCCTGCACCCTTTAAAAACTTTCTGCGCCTCATTGGCTCCTCCCTTAAGGAATATAAAGATCAGTATTTATTGTGAAGTGACAAACTCTATAAATCAATACTACAAATTAAAGTTTTTATGAATTTTAATAAAAAGCATACCCTTTCATTAAACGGCGTTGGGTTCTTATTACTGAGATATAATCTAGGTGTCCATTTTTAAAATTTGGTTCGCAAAAGAATATTCCCGAAGGATGGCCTATATTCACCATATTTTTATTACTTCTAGATAAGTTAATCAAACGATTAGGTATAGTTCCTGGTATTTTTGCAGCTGTCGCAATGCACATCGCTGCAGTAAGAGGAATTGCCTTATGTGGTTTTCCCATCGAAAGTGCTAAAGAAGTCAGATTTATATCTGTTTTTTTTATATCTGTTCCATCCGGAAGTGAATATGTTTTGGGACTATCAATAATTATTAACTTTGGAATAGATAGGCTTTTGGGAGACAAACCCATTTTAATTGCACCTATCTTTCTGATATCTTCTAGTCGATCCATAAAAGCTATTTTTTCTGATAAATTATGTGTATTAACAAACAAATCCAAATTTAGAGAACTAGCTGACACAAATACACATGCTGTAGATACATCGACTAGACTTATTTCAACAGTCCCAATTTCTTCAACCTCAATAAAATCTAGGGCTTTAGTTGATGGTAAAATTTCTTTTGAGACCGAACCAGCAGGAGACATAAAATCTAATTTAATAGGATAACCTGTTCCTTGAACACCTGCCAATTTATATGTTCCAGAAACAACAGCCCTCCCTTCTTCCACACGAAAATGAGAAATTATTACTTTACCTGTATTGGTGTTACGAAGTCTTAGTGAGACCTCTCCGTCTGGCACTGATAACAAACCCTCGTCAACAGCAAATGGTCCCACAGCAGAAGTCAAATTCCCACAGTTTCCAATATAATCGACTATTGGAGAATCTACAGCGACCTGACCGAATGTATAATCAAGATCTATATCTTTTTCATCAGATAACGCAACTACAACAATTTTTGATAGAGATGATATCCCCCCACCAAGACCATCAAGCTGCCTAGCGTTATAGTCGGGACTTCCCAAAATTCTCAGAAATATCTTATTTCTTTCATTAATATCATCAGGAAGATCCTTCTGATGGAAAAACACTCCTTTGCTAGTACCACCACGGATAAAGGAGGCTTTAATCCGTAGCTGTGTCATTACATCAAGTCCTCTCCAGCAAGTTTGCCAGTTATAGCCCCCCTCATTACCGAGGTTGAACCGGTATATATTCGATGATAAATTCCTGCAACTTCACCAGCGGCATACAATCCAGGGATAACTTCACCATCCATATTTAATACCTGAGCCTTTGAGTTAATCTTTAGCCCTCCAAAGGTGAAACAGTTTGCTGCAATTATAGGCCAAGCTTTAAAAGGGGCTTTAACTATTGGCCTCGCCCAATTAGATTTTCTTGGACTAAGGCTAACAGTTGATAAATGGTCTAATGAATAAGGATCAAAAACTCCGTCAAGTTTACAAGATAAATTAAAATCATTAATTGTTTTTTCTAACTCATCATATGGAATTGATATTTTCTTAGATAGTTCGCTAATTGTTGCTGCTTCATAAGGAGCTACGGTTGTCCTTACAGTTTTTTTCCAATTATCTACATCATCTAGATTTGAGTCAAAAATTGCAAAGGCAATTCCTTCTGGCTGATTCAGTATCTCACGAGTTATAGGTTCATATACTGCGTCAACCATATCAATACCCTCATCTGTAAAACGAGCACCTAACTTATTTATTAAAACACCATAATTAAAATGTAAAACTACTGCCTCAGATTCACCGCATCTTGGATCAACAGGTTGTGCATGAAAGCTACCAAAATCACCTGCTGGAGCTGCACCAATATTAAGAGCCATACGAATACCCTCACCTCTATTAAAGTAGCCACCTTTTGCGACAGGCCTTATATATTGTGATTTTGGTCCAATATACCTACTTAACATCTCTGGATTACCTTCAAATCCTCCACTGGCTAGAATTACCTTCTTAGCAATAAATTCCTTAGACTCATTTTTCTTGGTTTTTGCTAAAATTCCATTCACATCGCCTGATTTATTTAATATTAAATCTTGTGCGGTCATTTCATAATAAAAATGAACTTTCTCTGGGTATTTGTCTGCATACTTCGATAAGGCATCAATTAGAGCCAGCCCTCCACCAACAGGGGCCATTCGTGTAGTAGACTGCGAAATAAAATAATTAGGCAAAAAATCAAATTTAATCCCGAAAGACTCGAGCCATTTAAGTGCTTTTGGAGCCTCTCGAGCGAAAGTCGAAATTAATTCAGGATCTGTAGAATTTTGAGCCTTAAGTATACCAGGCCAATCTCCGTAAGGCTTTAACCAATCCCGTGTCAACTCTGGGTCTATATAACCTCCTGCATTTATTGCAAATTTTTCCTCAAAGTCATCAGAAACCTCGTTATGAGATTTCATCCTCCAATAAGACTCAGTGTAACGGGTATTACCCCCACGCTCATCAATTTGCGATCGCTCAAGAATAGCAACTTTAGATCCATTTTGTAATGCAGCAACTCCTGCAGATAAACCAGCTATTCCACAACCAACTACAACCACGTCAAAAATATTTTTTCCTTGTCCCACAAAGCTCTCCTAAAAATCTTAACGATATATCTTTGATTCTTTGATTAACAATAATTTAAGGTATAGAAGTTAATAAAAATATGCCTACATAAGCTTTATGATCAACTGGTAAATTATGCAAGATTGTAAAAATATTAATAGACCCGGTAAAAATACTTGGGAACGCAAAGAAGATACAAGACACCTAACTGGAAGAGGTCAATTTGTATCAGATAAACAATTTGACCATGAGGCCTTTGCATTCTTTGTGAGATCTATACATCCCCATGCTAAAATCAAAACAATTAACACCGACCTTGCCGAATCTTGTCCTGGTGTCATAACTATCTTGACCTCAAAAGATATAGAGAAATTTAATTTAGGAGGTATACCTGCATTAGTTTCCCCCAAAGGAATTGAAGGAGAATTTGCAAAGACCACTATTCGTCAAATCCTGGCCAAAGATAAGGTACGTTTTGTTGGCGAAGAAGTAGCAATGGTCATAGCTGAAACATATCAACAAGCTGTCGATGCAGCAGAAAATGTCCATATAGATTATGAATTACTCACTAGTATCTCTAATTCAGAAATTGCTACAGATCCCAAGTCACCAAATATTCACTCTATAGCACCAAAAAACTTGTGTTTAAAATGGGCTTACGGAGACAAATCTTAAGTGGAAAAAATTTCTGCTAATGCAAAATTCAATGTGAAACTAAAAATTTACAATAACAGGGTTTCCGTATGTTCAATGGAAACACGTTCTGGGGTTGGAATTTATGATTCATCAAAAGGTGAATACACCCTCTATGCCGGAACCCAAGGCGTTCATTTGATAAGAGATGCATTAGCAGAACATATATTTAACATTGACCCAGAAAGAATACGTGTAATAACTCCAGATGTTGGGGGTGCATTTGGGACAAAAATCTGGATATATCCAGAATATGCACTCCTTTTGCTAGGAGCTAAAATATGCAACCGTCCTGTTAGATGGACCGGAGAACGAACAGAGTCTCTTCAAAGTGATACCCAAGGAAGAGACAGACACTCTGATGCAATACTTTCTCTAGATATTACTGGTAGAATTTTAGGTCTTAAAGTAAAAAATATAGCCAATATAGGTGCATATTCATCAAATTTTGGCACGGTTGTTCCTACTGAAGGGAGCACCAAAGCACTAACAGGTCCATACATAGTCCCGACCGTATATGTAGAAACTGATGTTGTGTATACTAATACTACACCAACAGATGCGTATAGAGGTTCAGGAAGACCAGAACATAGTTATTTAATGGAAAGACTGATTGATGTAGCTGCTAAAGAAATAGGAATAGATAGAATAGAAATACGACAACGTAACCTTATATCAGATGATGATATGCCTTATAAAACATCTCTTGGAGCTATCTATGACTCTGGAAATTTCTATAAAATATTAAATAAAGCATTAGAAAAGTCCAACTGGGCAAATTTTCAACAAAAAAAACAAACTATTGAAAAATCAAATTTCCGAAGGGGAATTGGCTTAGCAATTTATGTTGAACCGTGCGGGGGGAGAAGAGATCAGCTAGCTCAAATTCAGTTTAATTCTGATAAATCTGTTAATTTGAAAATTGGGAGTCAATCAACAGGACAAGGACATGAAACATCTTACTCAAAGATTCTTGCTGACTACTTAGATATTAATCAAGAGCAAATTTCTGTCATACAAGGGGATACGAATTCTACAGGTTATGGAAAAGGAACAAGTGGTTCACGTTCAACCTCAATAGGTGGATCAGCTGTAATATTAGCCGCAAAAAAAGCAGTTGATAAAGGTCTTGATAAAGCTGCAGATTATCTTGAAACATCAAAAAAAGATATTTTTTTTGATAAAGGTTTATATACCGTTCGTGGCACTGATCGTCATGTTAAATTCTCACAAATTCTGTCCAATGAGTCTGTTGCAAAATCAAATAATGATGCTTTTAGCTCAGATTTGGATAGTGAAGCTATTTTTGAATACACTCAGGAAACTTATCCTAATGGTTGCCATATAGCAGAAGTTGAAGTGGACATTGAGACGGGAATATTCAAAATACTCAAATATACATGTGTGGACGACTTTGGAAACCTTATAGACGAGACACTTGTTAAAGGACAAGTTCATGGGGCTATTGCTCAGGGACTTGGCCAAGCATTTATGGAACATACAATCTATGATGTATCATCTGGCCAGCTAATTAGCGGCTCATTCATGGACTACGCACTACCCAGAGCAAAAGATTTACCTACCATTGACTGGCACCACGAAGGAAGCGTATGTCAAACAAATCCGCTCGGTGTAAAAGGATGTGGAGAGTCAGGCTGCATGGCTTCTCCAGCTGCTGTAATTAATGCATTAACTGATGCACTGCAAGAGTTTCAAGTCCGTGATATTCAAATGCCTGCAACTCCATATTCAATTTGGAGACTTATACAATCTCACCATAGAAAAACATGTTGAATTAATTTGATACAGATTTAAACCTTGTTTGCTTATATGGTATTGTTTGCATATTAGAACTTTAATTAGAAGTAAAGATAATTACTGCATAAAAATATGACTACTCAAATACATTAATGGAATTAACCATGTTGATAAACCAGAACCCACAAGAAAAACGGAAAAACTTAAAAACATGCCTCAACTCAGGCAAGTTATTGCGTTTTCCAGGTTCCTTTTCACCCTTCGTGGCAAAATTAATTGAAAATGAAGGTTTTGATGGTGTTTATGTCTCAGGGGCTTCCTTGTCTGCTGACATGGGTCTTCCTGACATAGGTCTAACATCTCAAACAGAAGTAGTTACAAGATCAGGTCAAATAGCAAAAGCAACTATGCTTCCAACAATTGTAGATGCTGACACTGGTTTTGGTGAACCGATTAATGCTGCAAGAACTATTACATTACTTGAAGAAGCAGGAGTATCCGGGTGTCATATTGAAGATCAGCGTAATCCAAAACGATGTGGGCATCTAGAAAATAAGGAGATAATTTCAATACATGATATGTCACAACGCATACAAGCGATAGTAGAGGCAAGAACAGATAAAAATTTTCAAGTCATTGCAAGAACTGATGCAAGGGCAATAGAGGGTTTAGATGCGGCCATAAATAGAGCAAAAGCATATGAACAGTCTGGTGCTGATATAATTTTCCCTGAGGCACTAATAAACCAGAATGAATTTGAAACATTTCGTGCGGCCATCAAACTACCTCTCCTAATAAATATGACAGAGTTTGGAAAATCACCCATCTTAACATTTTCTAACATTCAGAACCTTGGATATAACATTGTTATATATCCAGTAACCACCTTCCGTTTAGGGATGAAGGCCATTGAAAATGGGCTTAAAACTCTTAAAGCAGAGGGGAGTCAAAAAAATCTTGTTAGCAGTATGATGACACGATCAAAGCTTTATGAAGTTTTAGAATATGAAAAGTATAGTAAATTTGATGAAAATGTTTCAAAGATTAAATAAAGATAGGGAAGATTCTAAAATATAAAAATATTTCTAGTATTACAGTAAAACTGATGCAATCTGTATAATGGTAAATCGACTAAAACTCTTACTATTTAGATTAACATATAATCTTGAGATCTCCATTAAGGCTATTCCAAATGACAACTGATATTGTAAGAATTGGCTCAGGAGCAGGATTTGCAGGAGATCGACTAGAACCTGCCATTGACTTGATAAACAAAGGTTCGTTAGATTTTATCGTTTTTGAATGTCTTGCTGAGCGAACTATAGCTCGTGAAACACTATCTCTAAGTCGTGGTCTTGGAATGGGTTATAATCCATTTCTTGAAGAAAGGTTAGAAGCTGCTTTACCAAGATGTGAGGCTAATAATACTAAACTAATTACAAATATGGGTGCAGCTAATCCTATTGCTGCAGGCAAGGAATCTTCAAATATTGCGAAAAATTTAGGCCTTAAAGATTGTAGATCTGCTGTACTAATTGGCGATGACGTAACCAGTATAATCTCACAATTGCCAGGGCTAAAACTGATAGAAAGCAATAAACCTTTAGAAACTATTTTACCCAAACTTTGTGCTGCAAACGCCTATCTAGGTGCAGATGCTATTCTTGAAGCAATCAAAACTGAAGCACCTACAATTATTACTGGAAGAGTTGCAGATCCATCTCTTTTTCTTGCACCAATGCTCTACTCTTTAGGCTGGTCTTATAACGATTATGAGTTATTAGCACATGGCACTACTGCTGGTCATCTTTTAGAATGTGCAGGTCAAGTCACAGGTGGATACTTTGTTGACCCAAAACACACTGATATACCCAATCTAGGGAGTCTTGGTTTTCCTTACGCAGATGTTGATGCCAGAGGTAATATCACAATTAGTAAGCTCCCCAATACAGGTGGTCGTATTGATATAAGTACTTGTAGCGAGCAATTACTATACGAAGTTTCAGACCCTAGTTATTATATTACTCCAGATTGCATCTTAGATATTACTAATACGCAACTAAAGGAGATAGATACAAATAAAGTCATGGTTAAGGGATCAAAATCAATATCAAGGACTGACAAATATAAAGTAAGTATCGGTTATTTTGATGGCTACATCGGTGAAGGACAATTATCATATGGTGGCCCAAGTGCTTTTGAAAGAGCCAAGCTTGCGGATCAAATTGTCCGTGAGAGATTACGCTTATGCGGCCATAATTTCCATGAACTTAGAACCGACTATATTGGTATTAACAGCCTATATGGCATTAATAACAAACCAAAAGAGATGAATGAAGTACGACTTAGAATAGCTGGCAAGTCTGATAATAAAAGGGCTGCTGAATCAATAGGTAGAGAAATATCTGCCCTATACACAAATGGACCAGCAGGGGGAGCTGGCGACTTTAGCTATACAAAAGAAATCTTAGCCATACAATCTGTACTGCTACCACGTAATTTAGTAATTCCTAGAATAGAAGTTATAGAAATAAAATGAGTCTGCAATTATATGACATAGCCCATGCAAGGGCTGGCGATAAGGGAAACTGTATAAACATAAGTGTAATAGCTCGTGAAAAGCAAAATTATGCTTTAATAGTTAAGCATTTAACATCAGAGATTGTATTTGACACTTTCTCACATCTAGCTCAAGGACCAGTAACAAGGTATGAGCTACCCAAATTAATTGCTCTAAATTTTGTAATAGAGAACTTGAGAGGTGGAGGTGTCACCTCTACCTTAGCAATGGATATTCATGGTAAAAGTTTATCATATTTAATGTTGTCTATAAAATTTCCTGACAATATATCAATCTGATATTTTTATTAATTTACCTTTCACCCATTTACCCACATATTTTGAACCATCAAATCTAACTTCTGTTCCTTTTCCATGTTTTTTTCAGTCAAGAAATTCGCCATAGTATGTCCCAGAGAAACCCGCACGCAAAATACCAAAACACTTTGTCCAATAGATGTGATCATTACCCTTACAGGTTATTAGCTCATCAGCATGGCTTAAAGTAGGTATCAAAAAAATCAATAACGCTAAAATTAAAAACAATTTATTTTTCACTTTTTAGGTCCTGTATATGCATAAAAAATTGAAAATTTTTTTCATTAATTTATAGAAGTTTTTTTGAACTTCAATATATCGATTATTTTATATAAAAAACCTGTTTAGTTGAGTTAGGTTCAAAAAATAAATTTATAAAAATACTTTATGTAGTAAACAACAGTATACTTTATGGTCATGAATAGTGTTAACGTAATATGTAATTTGGTTGAAGTTTACTTCAAATCAAGCCCATTTAATTACTGAATGATAACAAATTTTTCATACGGGCACTTTACAAGGTTGATTATGCGTGAAACTAACTTAGAACCATTTGAAAATGATACAAAGCCAGGCCGTGCTTGGCTCAGAGAAGTTTTAAAACCTGCTAGGCGTGGTTTTAGAGAAGCCATTGTGGTATCCTTATTTATTAACCTTCTAGCATTAGCTGTGCCAATTTTTATACTGCAAGTTTATGATCGGGTTGTTTTCCACCACGGGATTAGTACACTTCAAGCTTTACTTATAGGTGTCATACTCGCACTTGTATTCGACTTTCTCTTAAGACAAGCTAGGAGTCGATTGCTGCAGAGAGTTGCTCTACAAATAGATGTTTTTCTTGGTAAAGCTCTATTCTCAAGAATTGCATCACTTCCTCTAAAAAATTTAGAAAGCCGCCCTAGCGGCTTTTGGCATACCCTGTTTAAGGATGGAGAATTAATTCGGAACACCTTTTCTGGAGCTACGGCAGTTCTACTCACCGACCTTCCTTTTGCAATTCTTTTCATTGGATTAATAGCTATAATTGCACCTCCGATTGTTTGGGTGCTCCTCATTGCAATACCAATATTTATAATTGTAGCAATTATCTCAGGTATATTAATTGATCGTGCAACACAGAAAGAAAGAAAAAGTGGCATAAGTAGAGACGCATTCCTTGCTGAAATGCTTCAAGGAAGAACAACAATCCGTTCTCTGGGAATCGACAAAGCCTTAAAAATTGAATGGGAAAAGAAACATGCTTCTTCTATAGAACAGGCAACAGCACGTGGACGCAAAATGGATGGATTAAGCAATTTTGGCACACTACTAAGCATGTTAACGACTGTTTCACTAGTTACTGTCGGTGCATTAGCAATTATTGACTTAGAATTAACTATAGGAGCCCTAATTGCTTCTACAATGCTTGGCAATCGAATAATAGGTCCATTTAATCAATTAGTAAGTTTCTGGCGATCATACTCTGGCGTTATTCAGGCAATGAAGCGTTTAGACTCTGTATTTGCTCTACCTAGAGATTTAGAAACCTCTTCTGTGCAACTACCAAAATCCAAAGGGTCTATAAGCATGCAAGGAGTTTCTTTCTCATATTCACCAGAGAGCACTAATGTCATAGATGGTATAAGTCTTCAAATTAAAGCACCTTGCATTCTTGGAGTTGTAGGTCAGAACGGATCCGGTAAAACAACATTACTTAAATTAATGCAAGGACTCTACAAAACCCAACATGGAAGAATACTTCTTGATGGGGCTGATATAAATCAATTTGGTCGAAGAGATTTAATACGTTCTATAGGCTATGTACCTCAAGAATGTTTCCTTTTTAGCGGATCAATTAGAGAAAATATTACACTTAGCAATACTAATGCTACTGATACTGAAATTCTTCGTGCAGCAGAAATAGCTGGGGTACACGAATACATAATTGACCTTCCGGATGGATATGACACTCAAATAGGTGAGGGAGGATCAAGGCTTTCGGGGGGTCAAAGACAAAGAATAGCAATTGCCAGAGCTCTCCTCACAGATCCACCCATATTACTTCTAGATGAAGTGACAGCGAACCTTGATAATCAAGCTCAAACAGCCCTTAGACTAACCCTTATGGAGCTTGCCAAAAATAGAACTATTATAATTGTTACCCACAGCCCTATACTCTTAACCGCATGTACAAATCTTATTGTATTAGAACGAGGTAAAGTATCTGTTGGAGGAGCAGCAAAGGATGTATTGGCCCACCTAAGCAAACCTGAAAACTCGTCTAAGAACCCCGATAGGAACCCCAAAAAGGAAGATAAAAGGGACATTAAAGTATAATGAGCAAACTAGACGAAATCCAAAACCGATTAAAACCAACTAGCTGGAGGTTCACTGCATGGTTAATTGTTTTTGCTATTGCCACTGGAATTATATGGGCAAACTTTGCAAATCTAGAGGAAGTAGCTGTTGCGACTGGTGAAGTTGTCCCTTATGGACAAGTAAAGGTTGTTCAACATCTTGAGGGAGGAATCATTACAGAAATAAATGTAAAAGAAGGTGATAATGTTAATAGCAATCAGGTGCTTGTTCGACTTGACAGAAACATCATAGGATCTAATCGGGAAGAAGCATTAATTGAATTAGATGGACTTTTACTAACTCGTGCTCGCCTAGAAGCTGAAGCATCAGGAAACCCAGACGCTGAACTAATTTTTCCTCTCCAAGTAGCAAATCGTCGACCAGAACTTTTAGCTGCAGAAAGAGAAACTAACCAAGCCCATAAAAGGGAATTCTTGGCAATTATTGAGGTGCTTAATGAAAAGCGTAATCAGCGCGAGCTTGAAACTCATGAATTAAAAATCCAGCTCCAATCTGCAAAGGACAACCTAATACTATCAAAAGAAAAACTAGCCATGTCTGAAGACTTACTTTCTGATAATTTAACACCAAAGCTTGAACATAAAAAACTAGAACAAGAAGTTAGAAAACTAGAGGGGGAAATTCGTGAAATTGAGGCTTCTATTTCTAGAGCAACAGCTGCAAAGGCTGAGGCAAACAAGCGAATTGAGGAAGAATCCTCACGTCAACGCAGACTATCTCTAGATGAATTATCTTCTGTTGAAAGAAAAATTGCCCGAGCTAGAGAAGAACTTTCAAGGGCTGATGACCAAGTTATAAGAAGTGAAATAAAAAGCCCAATAAACGGAGTTGTCAAAAGTATAAGACACAATACCATCGGAGGAATTGTGCGTCCTGGAGAATCTCTAATGGAAATTGTCCCCACACAAGAAAAACTTGTAGTTGAAGCGATGTTAGACCCAACTGACATCGGCTATGTTCAAGTAGGACTTCCTGCAACAGTAAAAATTTCGACTTATGACTTCACACGTTATGGAGGGCTTGAGGGTGTAGTTACATCTATATCAGCTGACTCCATTGTAGACCCTACATCAGGCAGGGCTTTCTTCAAGGTCATCACTGAAACAGAGAAAACTTTTCTTGGAAAGAATAATCAAGAACTGCCAATTGCACCAGGAATGCAAGCAGTAGTTGATATTAAAACTGGTTCTAAGAGTGTACTTGAGTATCTTTTAAAACCAGTAATTAATGCCAAATCACAAGCAATGAGAGAACGTTAGTTTTTTTAGAAATAACTTTAGAGTCTTTAATTTAATGGAAAAAACACTTAATAAATCAAGGATAGATCTAGCTGCGGCTTACCGCCTAGCAGACATGTATAAGCTAAGCGAAGGTATTTGCAATCATTTGACCTTGACATTACCAACCGACCCGGACCGATTTTTAGTTGTTTCTTATGGCACTCATTGGAGCCAAGTCAAAGCAAGTAATCTGATGATAGTTAATAATAAAGGGTCAGTTATAGAGGGAGATGGCATAGTAGAAGACACAGCATTTTATATTCATGCGAGGGTTCATGCTGAAAGACCTGATCTAAAATGCTTAATGCATACCCATCAACCCTACACCTTATCAATTGCCATGACAGAAAATGGACGCCTAATCCCAGCTAGCCAAAACTCCCTCAGATTCTACGGAAGAATAGCATATGATAATGAATACAATGGTCTAGCTCTTGGAAGTGATGAAGGTGATAGAATTGTCAAAGCCCTCGGAAAGAAAAACATATTACTAATGGCAAATCATGGAGTATTAGTTGGAGGAGAAACCGTAGCTAAAACATTTGATGATCTATATTACTTAGAGCGTGCAGCAATGGCTCAAGTATTAGCATCAAGTACTGGACAAAGGCTCAAAACTGTTTCGGAGAAAATTGCCTCTGACACTGCTAATCAAATACAATCTAGTAATAGTTTCGCATTGGAACATTTTGAAGCTATGAAAAGAGTTTTAGATAAAACACAGCCAGAATATAAAGAATAATCCAAACTAGTAATTTACTGGTTCTGGATCGAGGCTACGCCAAATATACCAGGTGGCAACGGACCGCCATGGTCGCCAAACCTCAGCAATCGAATACATTTCTGAGTCTGATAAATTTCTTCCTTTCCCATAAAGAATAGAAATCCCTTTTCTAAGACCTAAATCCCTTAATGGTAAAACATCTGGTCGAGCTAGATGAAAAATTAAGAACATTTCCGCAGTCCAACGACCAATGCCATTAATTTTTATAAGAGAATTAATAACGGATTCACTATCTTGATCTTGCCATATATGAGTCCCTACCTCACCAGAGACGAAACTATTAGCAAGTCCATGAATATATTTGCTCTTTTGACGAGTTAAACCAAAATCACGTAATTTTTCCTCTCCTATTGATAAGACTCCTTTAGGATTAATTTCTATTAAGGATGTTTCCATACGACGCCATATTGCTGCTGCAGCAAGTGTGGATATCTGTTGTCCTACTATAGCTCTTACTAAAGTTCTGTATGGATCGCCTCTCTTTAGTAAACCCTCTCCATTATAATTCTTGACTACACCGGCCAATACCCGATCTTTTCTTTTAAGGTGCAACAGAGCATCTGGCCAATATTCTGGTAAACCAGTCATAAACTTATAATTTTTCTTATTTGGATTTCTTAATAGCTTTTACTGCCTTCTGTAAATCGTTTTGTTTTAGTCTAAAGTTTGAGACTTGAGATTGGGCAGCACTTGCTAAGAGTTTGGCATCACTTCCAGAAATTACAAAATCAAATCCTCTTCGATATGTCCATTCAACTGTTTTACCCGGTCTAGTTACTGTGCCCAAGAGTTTCCCTGTTGCTCTCATTTTTCGTTCACATCTAGCATAAATACGTTTTACCTCTGGGTTGTTAGATATAAGTGCTTTACCTATGCTTGCAGAAATGTCACTGGGTCCCATAAAAAGCATGTCAACTCCAGGTACCTCTGCAATTTCTCCAATGTTAGAAATAGCTTCTTCGGTCTCAATCTGACATATCACCAAAATTTTATTGGGGAGATCATCAAGATACTCATCTAGGCGCATTCCCCATCTCGAACACCGTCCAGCATGAGGTGCGACACCTCGAATACCCTTTAATGGATAATGACATGCAGCTACAGCAGCTTCTGCCTCCTCTGCATTCTGAACATAGGGTATAATTATCCCCATGACCCCGATATCTAGTGCTCTTTTGATGTAAACAGGATCATTCCAAGGGACCCTCATAATAGGTGTAGGACCATTTTCTCCAAGTGCCTGTAATAAGCTAATTGCTCCTTGCAAGTGCCCAGGACCATGCTCATGATCTAGAACAGCAGCATCATACCCAGAAGTAGCAACTATTTCAGCAGCCATTGCATTTCCCATAGAAAGCCAACAACCAATAGTTGGCTGCCCTCGTTTCATTTTCTTCTTAAGCTTATTATCTAATGACATTTTAAATTCCTTATAAAAATTTTTTTGCAAAATAATAGAAACACTGCCACCGTGTTTTCTGGAACAACAGAGTATCCTTTTGTAGTTTAATACTAAACTAAAATCCATTCTTGCTGGTTTTACAGAACAAATATACCATCAATATAAGAAAGGGAAATTAGATGGGCTATGATGTTACCCGTAAAGCAAAATTGAAGAATTCTAATATTTCAACATCAACTTTCGTGATTGATGACAGTACATCTAACCTTACTATTCTGGCAGCCCGGCTATTTATAAAAACCCTTAATAATCGGATGTCATCTTTTGGTGTTTCTACAGGTCAGTGGCCACTTTTGTTACAATTATGGGAACAAGATGGCCTGTCACAAAAAAATCTGAGTAGAAAAGTTGGCATAGAAGAAGCAACTACTACAAATACCATTAAACGCATGGAACGTGACGGACTAATTCATCGTAGTAGAAGCTCAAAAGATAGACGCGAAATTATAGTTTACTTAACGCAAAAGGGGCATGAGCTGAAAGATGATCTCTTGCCTTTTGTCCAAGAAGTTAATGCTCTGTGCACCCACGGTATGGCACCCCAAGATAAAGCAAGACTTAACAGTCTCTTGTCATATATTATAGCAAGATTATCGTAAATCTAATTAATCTACAGATATTTAAGTATAATTATAATGCAAAAACACATAAATTATTTGATAGATCTAACTACCTGACGGCAAAGAAAATATTTGTCCGGGATAAATAAGGTTTGGATCTTGAATTCTATTTCTATTAGCCTCAAAGATAACAGTATATTTTATACCTCCCCCATACGCACGACGGGCAATCCGCCAGAGACTATTGCCAGGTTGAACTACTACTTGGGCATTCCCCAACAATATTTCTTCAACACTAACGCGGGTTAATGGAGTCTCAATACGGGCTAACACATCGCCAACGCCATCAACTCGATCAACTCTGATATTATGGTCTCCAGGCATTAAAAGATCTCCAGGCCTAAGCTCCCAGATACCTTCTTCATTTGTTTTTACTTTACCTATAAACTTGTCATCAACATAAACATTCAAAATTGAGTTAGGACTAGCCTTACCTGAAATTATCATCTCTCCAGAATCGTCGTAATCAATAATATTTAATTCAAGAAGTTCTTGACCACCATCGTTGTCATCCAAATGAATGTTTGATGAAGTTGGGTTTTGAAGAACTCGGCTAGGATTCTTACCTTCTCTATTTGATAATACAACTAAAGGATTTCCTTCTTCTCCCATGGTTTTATCTGGAATAGAAATTACAACTGTATCCTCGGATTCTAGAACTTCACCATTAACACGTTCTTCAATTAATCTAAGTTGTCTATCTCCTGATTTTAGAGGCTTTTCGGGTAATAATACCCACTCCCCTCTTCTATCAGCAAACACAGAACCTACTATATTATCACCATCCATAATAATAACCTTTGAGCCTGGGTTGGCTCGTCCAGCTATTACTGTATCTCCATTAGGGTTAACTCTAACAACATCAAATGAAGGTAAGTTAGTCTCTGGCTCATTTATATTCTGGTCAGTATTATTCTCTAAGCTTTGATCTGACGTTATATCTTGAATATTTTTATCTGAACTTAAATTTTGAACGACAGAATGAAGCTCTGCTGTTTCATCACTAGGTAGAAAGATTCCCAGAACGATCCCTATTATAATGACTACTGCGGCAAAAGCCGCATATATTACTCGGTTATATCTCAATTATAATTCCAGAACTTGTTTATTCTGTATCTTATACTAATGATACTGTGAACAACAGCAAATCAAACTATTTTAATTAGATAAATTTGGCCACGAATCTTATTTTCTTAGTCCCACCAATTTTCTATTGTTTGCTCAATGCTCATATTTTTTGGTCTAACTCTTACATTATTATAAGATGGTTTAATGCGATTTAGATATGATGATATTGACCTTATGTCATAATCACTTAGATGTTGGAGGCTATTTTGGATAATTTCTGCCATCTCATTATTAACATAATCACCATTTGGTTTTAAACCTGTCTTAAGAAAAAAAACTAACTCACTCTCAGTCCATTTACCTATTCCTGTAATTTTATCCGGTGAAATATTGGGCATAAGATTTCCGCTTGGTCCATAGCGGCTACCCGCTAACAACTTTTTGCTTTTTTGTGCACCAAACATATTACGTGGTGTATGGCACTCGCCACAATGACCAAGAGCTTCTACAAGATATGCACCACGAGCTAAATTATCCGGTAAAAAATCAAATCGAGTTGATTCCTCATCAAAAAATAACCATCTCCATGGGCCTAACATATTTCGCCATGAAGCTGGAAAACTAATTTGATGAGGCTTATTTGGTTCAGACAATGGTTTTTGAGCCTCGATCCAGGATTTTATATCTAAAATATCACGATCACTCATAGACTTATAAGATGTATAGGGAAAAACAGGATAATAAAATCCTCCTTTTGGACGTATTCCGTATCGAACGGCTTTTATAAAATCTTTGTTAGTCCAATTTCCAATACCATTCTTCAGATCCGGTGTTATGTTAGGTGAAAAAAAAGACCCATAAGGTGATTTTATTTCTCTACCTCCACCTAAAATATTTGAGTTATTCACTGTATCAGTATGACATGAAATACAACCAGCAACCTTAGCAAGATAGAGACCCCGAGAAACTTGACTCTCTCCTGGTGCTCCATCAAATGAAAAAAGTTTTGATGAGGCACTAAAGGCTATTAAAAATATTAGTAAAGACAAAATGCTAGGTGCAAGGACAAACACGGTTTTGCAATCACCTATCTTGCCGGTTTTCGGTATAACTTATGACAATTGCTACACGTAGCACCAATTGCACTTAGGCCAGCAGATAAATCAACCTTTAGTGAAGAATTTGATTTCTCAGCAAGCTCTGTGGCCGCCTGTTCTAAATCTGACGCCATCTGTAGGAATTTTTCCCAATCACTCCATATCGCTTCTTTTGCCCTCGTTTTTCCAATAAACGTTCCTTCTGGAAATGTGTCAGGCATAATACGAGCAATCTCAGCTATTGCGTTAGCATGTGTACTAACATGTGAAGTATAGCTTATATCTGATCTTGAAATACTAGCTATAGCACTGATGTGAGATGCCGTTACCTTCATCAAGACCTTACGATATGAAATTATTTTCTCGGGCTCGTTAGCATAAGATGTTTTAAGACTGCTAAATAATGTAACAAAGAATAATATTATGATTGTATATCTAAAAAAGTCAGAAGAAATTATCATCGAATGTCTCACACTATCTTAAAAATCGGGTTTAACTTAATAGACCTCTCAATTTTATAATTCCATCTCATAAAATCCTAGAGTCTTAATTACCAACTCGATAAAGTTTAAAAATTTTGAGTTTAATATATATTTTTTTAATTAATGAGTCAGTAATTTGTAATTAAGTTTCAACTGATATAACTCCGTTTACCAAATATTCAAATCTTTTCATCTTTCAATTACTACAAATGCAAAATGAAGAAAAAAAATAGATTATGTATTTTTTGTGGATCACAAAGTGGTCACAACCCAGATTATCAAGATTTAGCAATAAGGCTTGGCCGACTAGCTGCTCTGCACAAGATAGAACTTATATATGGAGGCGGAGATATAGGTTTAATGGGCATTCTAGCAAATGCAGCATTGTCCGAAGGTGGAAAAGTAGTAGGCATTCTCCCTTCTATTCTTGAAAAACAAGAAATTGGTCATCAAAAACTTAGTGAATTAATCATCACACCCAACATGCATATAAGAAAATCCCAAATGTATGAAAAATCAGATGCTTTTGCTATTCTCCCAGGTGGCGTTGGAACATTGGATGAATTTTTTGAAGTTCTAACTTGGAAACATATAGGTTTACATCAAAAGCAAATATTTGTTGTAAACTATAAAAACTATTGGGATCCTCTAAAGGATTTATTATCACATATTTTATTAAATGGTTTCTCAAATCCAAACTTAAAAAATTTCTTGCAATTCGTAGAGGATGAAAAAGCTTTATTTAAAGAATTACAACTATAAATTAGCAATTTTAAACACAAAATTAACCTATAGAAATAAGACAACTCCATATAGGATCTATGAATTAAACATATCAATTCAACTAGCAAGTTGACCAAAGTTTTCATGGTGTTATTGTGCACTCCTTAATAACTCACAGATATTTCTTCTATTATAATTCCGGGAGAATAAATGATGGCAAAGATAAAAGTTTCTAACCCAATCGTTGAACTTGATGGAGACGAAATGACCCGTATCTTATGGGCATGGATAAAAGAACGTCTGGTCCTACCTTATCTGGATATTGATATTCACTATTATGATCTCGGCATTGAGTACAGAGATGAAACTGAAGACCAAGTAACCATTGATGCTGCAAAGGCTATTCAAAAATATGGAGTGGGAGTAAAATGTGCCACTATAACACCAGATGAAGAAAGAGTCGAAGAGTTTGGTCTAAAGCACATGTGGCTTTCACCTAACGGAACCATAAGAAATATATTAGGTGGGACAGTTTTTAGAGAGCCTATTATTTGCTCAAATATCCCAAGGTTAGTCCCAGGATGGACAAAGCCTGTCGTAATTGGAAGGCATGCCTTTGGTGATCAATATAGAGCTACAAATGTAGTTATTCCTGGCAAAGGTAAACTTTCGATGCGATTTGATCCAGATGATGGTTCTGATCCAATGGATTTAGAAGTATTTGATTTTCCATCTGGGGGTGTAGCACTAACTATGTATAATCTTGATGACTCTATAAGAGACTTTGCAAGAGCGTGTATGAGGTATGCATTAGACCGCAAATGGCCACTTTATATGTCTACAAAAAATACAATTTTGAAGGCCTATGATGGAAGGTTTAAGGATATCTTTGAAGAAGTTTATGAGAATGAATTTAAATCTAAATTCGAATCAGAAGGTCAAATTTATGAACACAGACTCATAGATGACATGGTAGCATGCGCAATGAAATGGGAAGGTGGTTTTGTCTGGGCTTGTAAAAACTATGACGGAGACGTTCAGTCGGATTCTATTGCACAAGGCTTTGGATCCCTTGGCCTCATGACTTCAGTTTTACTTACCCCTGATGGTAACACTGCAGAAGCTGAAGCAGCACATGGTACAGTAACTAGACATTATCGTGCATACCAAAAAGGAGAAGAGACCTCAACAAATCCTATTGCTTCTATTTTTGCTTGGACCCGCGGGCTAAAATATAGGGCAAAAATGGATGAAACTAAGGACGTGGAAGATTTTGCTGATAAACTTGAAAGAGCTTGTCTAGAAACTGTAGAAGCAGGCCAGATGACAAAAGATTTAGCTTTATTAGCAGGCCCAGATCAAAAATGGTTAAATTCTAGCGACTTTCTAGATGCTATTAAAAAAACCCTAGAAAAGAAAATTGGTTAGTATCTATTTCATTAAATAGGCATAGAACTCTACATCCCTAACAATGATATTAAGAATTTATTTATAAATCTTTTTTTATAATTTAGATTTTTTTCTTATTTCTTCCTCAATAACTTTTAGAGCTTGAGGTACTTTCTCAGTGTCGGGCCCTCCACCTTGAGCCATATCAAATCTTCCACCACCACCTTTACCACCTAATTCAGAAACGGCACATTTGACTAAGTCTACAGCACTAAACTTTTCTTCCAAGTCTTTCGAAACTCCAACTGTCAATGATGCCTTCTCATCAATTATCGAAATTAGTGTAACTATGCCAGTGCCAATTTCATTCTTTATCTTATCCACTAGACCACGGAGATCTCTTGGAGAAACACCATTTACTATACGTCCTATATAAGTGATTCCATTTATTGCTTTTGTTTCCGAGTTATCTGACGATATTCCTCCAGTAACAATTTGTGTTTGTGCCTTTTTAATATCGATCTCTAATTGTTTTTTTTCATCTATAAGTGCCGCTATTCTCCCTGGTAATTCAGTTGGTGAAACTTTTAATAGGGAAGATGATTTTCTTATTAAATTCTCCTGACTTATAAAATAGTGTTCAGCTTCCTGACCAGTTACGGCTTCTATTCTACGAATACCAGCAGCTGTTGCACTCTCAGAGATAATTTTAAAAAACCCAATTTCACCAATTCTTTTTACGTGCGTACCACCACAAAGTTCAGTAGAATATGGTTCAGTGTTTGTTTCCTCACAGATACTAACAACCCTAACTTCTGATCCATATTTTTCTCCAAAAAGAGCCAAAGCTCCTGACTCAATTGCCTTCTCCGCAGACATTAAGCGTGTGGCAACAAATGAATTAGTGCGAATTTGTGCATTAACTTCTGACTCAACTGCATTCAAATCTTTTATGCTTATGCTCTTATTATGACTGAAATCAAATCTTAATCGATCATCTGCAACTAATGAACCTTTTTGGGTAACATGTTCACCTAAGCGATTTCTCAATGATGCGTGCAACAGATGTGTTGCAGAATGATTGTTTCTTAGTCTTTGTCTTCTCTCTGCATCAACTTTCAAATTAACAACGTCTTCTAAATTGATTTCTCCAGAACATATCTTAATAGTATGTATCAATAACCCACCAGTAATGACTTGTGTATTTGTAACTTTAGCATCAAGCCCTTTAACGGATGATAAATAACCCACATCACCAAGCTGTCCGCCTGCTTCGCCATAAAACGGACTTTGGTTAAAAATAACAATTACTTCCTCACCCGATTTTGCTAGTTTTAAGCGCTTACCATCTTTAATTATCACTTGCACATTCGCATCAGCTGAATACAGCTCATACCCTAAGAAATCAGTTGCCCCAAAGTCGTCTAGTATACTAAACCATAATTCATGGGTCCCTATTTCACCTGAACCAGTCCAATTGGCTCTTGCATCATCCTTTTGTTTATTCATAGCATCGTTGAACCCTTGGATATCGACCTCCTTACCATCAGCACGTAGGGCATCTTCGGTAAGGTCTAAAGGAAAACCATAAGTATCATAAAGCTGAAATGCGACTTCACCATCAAGTTTTTCTCCAGGATTTAGTTTTGTAGAGGCCTGCTCTAAAAGGTGTAGGCCTCGTGAGAGAGTTTTCTGAAAACTGGTTTCCTCATGTAAAAGTGTGTCTATAATCATTGATTCTGCACGTTTTAACTCTGGATACACATCACCCATTTCAGATACTAAAGTAGGAATAATTAGATGTAATAAAGGTTCCTTACAGCCCATTTGATGTGCATGCCTCATTGCCCTTCGTAGTATCCTCCTTAGGACATAGCCACGGCCTTCATTAGATGGACTTACACCATCTGCAAGAAGAAACGCTCCCGAACGGATATGGTCAGCTATTACACGATGTGAAATCAGTTTTTCATTTTCTGCTGGTGTATTTGAATATTTAACTGAAGCATCAATCAAGTTTTTAAATAGATCTATATTATAATTATCATGTTCTCCCTGCAAAATAGCAGAAATTCGCTCCAAGCCCATTCCCGTATCAATAGCAGGATTGGGTAGATCAATTCGGGTATCATGATTTACTTGCTCATATTGCATAAAGACAAGGTTCCAGATTTCTACAAATCTATCTCCGTCTTCATTAGCAGATCCTGGTGGGCCACCTTCAATGCTCGGACCATGGTCATAGAAAATTTCAGAACAAGGACCGCACGGACCAGTATCGCCCATAGCCCAAAAATTATCAGATGTATTAATTTGAATTATATTATTACTAGAAAGTCCTGAAATTTTTTTCCAAAGCGACTCAGCCTCATTATCATCTGCATAAACGGTAACTAATAGTCTTTCCTTACTAAGTCCAAATTCCTTAGTTACAAGATCCCAAGCAAATTTAATGGCTTGATCCTTAAAATAATCTCCAAACGAAAAATTACCAAGCATCTCAAAAAATGTATGATGTCTAGCTGTATAACCTACATTATCGAGATCATTATGTTTTCCACCAGCTCTTACACATTTTTGAGCAGTAACTGCTCTGTCATAACTTAATTTTTCTAACCCTGTTAAAGCATTTTTGAATTGCACCATACCAGCATTGGTAAACATTAATGTAGGATCATTATGAGGTATCAAAGGACTTGAGGAAACAGGGTTATGTCCATTCTTTTCAAAATAATGGATGAAATGGGCACGAATTTCATTTACAGTTGGCATTTGGAACCTCACAAAAGTGCTAAAGTGCACATATGATGGTTTTTACTGCCTAGTTTCAAAACTGTCCAGCAATGGTGTTTCTTTTTTACATTAAAATTGCATTTATAATATTAAATATAATGACTGATAATATCCTCTAATAACTATTCATCCTAATTCTTTATCTGCTTGATCTTTGTTTGTTTGTGATTCGGCCTTTTCAACTGTAGGTAGTATACCAGCTGATTCTAGAATGTTTTTTTCTAGTTCTTTTAAAGTTTCATGGTTTTCCAACAAATACTGCCGAGCATTTTCTTTACCCTGACCAATCCGTTGTCCTTCATATGAGTACCATGAGCCAGATTTTTCTACTAATCCTGCTTTCACTCCTAAATCTATAAGTTCGCCAGTGTGTGAAATACCTTCGCCATACATTATGTCAAATTCAACTATTTTAAATGGTGGGGCCATCTTATTTTTAACAACTTTAACCCTAGTCTGATTTCCTACAATTTCATCACGATCCTTAATTGCTCCTATACGTCTAATATCAAGCCGAACAGATGAATAAAACTTTAATGCATTTCCCCCAGTCGTTGTTTCAGGACTTCCAAACATAACACCTATCTTCATACGTATTTGATTAATAAAAATAACCATACACCTTGATCTTGCGATTGAACCTGTCAGCTTTCTAAGTGCTTGACTCATCAATCGTGCTTGAAGACCCACGTGTGTATCTCCCATTTCTCCTTCTAATTCTGCTCTGGGAACTAAGGCAGCAACACTATCAACTACCACCACATCAACTGCACCCGAACGAACAAGCGTATCTGCAATCTCTAATGCCTGTTCACCTGCATCAGGCTGTGAAATTAATAGATCATCGACTTCCACACCTAATTTGCCTGCATATACTGGATCTAGAGCATGCTCGGCATCTACGAATGCACAAATTCCCCCAGCAGCTTGAGCCTTAGCAACTGTAGATAATGCTAAGGTTGTTTTTCCTGAACTCTCAGGTCCATAAATTTCAACGATACGGCCTCTTGGTAAACCTCCTATCCCCAAGGCAATGTCTAAACCAATTGAACCAGTTGATATAGATTCAATTTCTATCCCGGTCTCCTGCTGGCCTAATTTCATTACTGACCCTTTACCAAAATTTCTTTCAATTTGGCTTAAGGCAGCATCTAGTGCTTTTTGTTTATCCATATCTTCCCGTTCCACTATTCTCAGTGCTGGATTTGCCATTGGTATCTCCTTATTTCACAGGGTACGTTTAAGTGCAATTATTTCAAATGTGCATGTTTTGTTCTTATTTGCAACTATTTTTTATAAGTATTTGAAATAATTATAATAATTATTATATGTTCTTTTTTTGTTTTTCATTATATAGTATATTTTGAATCGATAAATTATATTCATGACAATATTCACCACCACAAATTTTAATCTGATGGATAAGAGCGATTCGAACTTGGGCCTAAAGAAAGCATTAATAATTTTTTAAATACTCTTACATTCATTTAATTGTACAATTATTTATTATGTGAGTACATATGTAATGTTGTGTATTAACGAACGTTTTTTTGCTAATTACTCAATCAAATAAATTTTGAAACTAATAGTAATGGAAAAGATTATTTCAAAAATATCTGCTAATAACATAAATGCATGGCCATTCAAGGAAGCATATAGTCTCTTAAGTCGAGTATCCCAATCAAAACAACGAAATGAGTTTGTTCTTTTTGAGACGGGTTATGGGCCATCAGGCTTGCCCCATATTGGTACATTCGGTGAAGTTGCCCGGACATCTATGGTTAAAAAAGCTTTTGAAAGTATCTCAGATATACCTACTAAGCTTATTGCTTTTTCTGATGATATGGATGGGCTTCGAAAGGTTCCTGACAATATTCCAAACCAGAAGGAAATTACTAAACATCTTGGCAAACCACTCACACAAATTCCTGATCCATTTGGAACTCATGAGAGCTTTGGCGAGAATATGAATGCTAGATTAAAAACTTTTCTTGATCGATTTGATTTTAACTATGAGTTCAGAAGTGCTACTAAAATGTACAAATCAGGAGCATTTGATAAATCATTAACTGATGTTCTGGAAAATTATGAAGCTATAACAAAACTTATATTACCCACACTTGGAGAAGAAAGACGCCTTACTTACAGTCCATTTCTTCCTATTTGCCCAAGAAGCGGCAAAGTTTTGCAAGTACCAATAGTTTCTCATGACATACAAGCTAAAACGATTACCTATATTGATATTAATTCTGAGAAAGAAATAGAAGTCCCTATTACCCGTGGACATTGCAAATTACAATGGAAAGCTGACTGGGCAATGCGTTGGCACGCCCTAGGGGTTGATTATGAAATGTCTGGTAAAGACCTCATTCCATCTGTCCAGCTGTCATCACGTATATGCAAAATTCTTGGTTCATCTCCACCGAAAAATTTTACGTACGAACTCTTTCTTGATGAAAATGGAGAAAAAATATCAAAATCAAAGGGTAACGGATTAACAATAGATCAATGGCTTCGATATGGTTCTAAAGAAAGCCTATCCCTGTATATGTTTAATTCTCCTCGTAAAGCGAAAAGATTACATTTTGATGTTATACCAAAACATGTTGATGAATATCTAAGGTATTTAGATGGATATGAAGAACAAAAGTATGAAGACCATTTAGAAAATCCTGTTTGGCATATTCATTCTGGTGAACCACCCGAACCAGAAGAAGGTATAAGCTATAATATCCTTTTGAATTTAGCTAATGTCTGTAACACTGAAAATCCCGATGTGTTGTGGGGCTTTATATCTAATTACGCACCAACAGCATCACCAAAAACAGCACCAATTCTTGACCAACTTGTAAAATGTGCAATAAATTTTTACAAAGACTTTGTTAAGCCAAATAAAAACTATAGGGAAGCTGATGATACAGACAGAATGGCACTAAAAGACCTTGCACAAATATTTAGTGAGCTTCCTAAGACAACAAATGCTGAAGATATCCAGACACAAATTTACGAAATTGGTAAAAAATATAAATACCAACCCCTTAGGTCATGGTTCAGTGCTTTGTATGAAATCCTTTTAGGACAGCCCCAAGGGCCACGAATGGGTTCATTTGTTGCTTTGTATGGTATTGACAATACGGTCAAACTAATTGAGGAAGCCTTAGAAAAAAAATAGATTAAGGGCTAGTATTTTTTTCCTCAGAGTTATCAACCAATTTTTTGTGTTTAGTTTTTCTATAACGAATCATTTGACGACCTTCAGTAAACTGCCATACTAAGAGCCCAGGCACGCCAATAACTAATTCTCTAAATCGTTTAATAAGAGATAATGCCAAAGCTACTTCAGGGGAAAGGCCTATAACTGCACCAAGCAAAACAAAAGCACCTTCCTGAATACCCAAAGCACCTGGGACAAAAAATGCTGAAGCACGAACTGCCAATATTAGACTTTCCAGCAACATTGCATCGCCAACACTAATTTCATAACCCATAAAATAAAGTGCAAGCCATATCTCAAAAGCACCAATTGTCCATGCCAACATTTGTCCTGTTGCATTAAGAGCTAATATGCGCTTGCGGCGATAAATATCTCGTATTGCTTTGTCTAATGCCTCAGCACCACCGACTGCATTCACCCAATCTCTACCCTTTGATACACGTGCAACAATATTAACTAACCAACTAAACATACCTCTTTGCTGAAAAGCAAAAAATAACAATACAAGCAATAAACCAAGAACAACCCCAGCACCTGCTCCTTTAGCTATATTATTCTCTCCGTAATGAGAAAGGAGAAAACCAATACCTACTAACGTAAAAAGTAATTGCGTAAGAGTACTAATTGTTAAATCCACTACAACCGTTGCACCAGCAACCCTACCAGGCACACCTCGCATCAACATCAACCTTGTACGGACAAGAGCACTCCCGATTTGCAATGCTGGAAGAAGAGTATTCACAGACTCTCCAATCCAACGTGCCCACTGCACATCCGCCATTCGAGGTCGATGGCTGTGGTCAAATAGGATGCGCCATGCTGCACCATCAATTACGATTGGTATAATTCTGATTACTACAACCAATATTAATCCCCAACCAACTGTAGCTAGTGCATCTGCTACATCACCCGCACCCTGATAAATCACAAGTGCTACTATGGCACCTATTCCTAATATGAGTGCAATATAACCTAATAATTTCAAAATTTTTCACCTATTTAAGGTGCTCCCATACAACAAAATTTTGCAAACATAACGTATTGGTTATACCTTGGCCAACTATCTGTAGCACCCACAAATTAATGATTACTTGTTAATATCGTGCTAATATTAGAAAATTTAAATTTGCCCTTAATAAAAACAAAGATTAATGAAAATCTTAAAAATTAACAGTTTTAGAAAACTTATTCCAAATTATGATGCATTTCTCATAGATATATGGGGTGTAATTCATGGTGGTGGTCATATTTATCCTGAAGTCATTAATTGCCTAGATTCAATTTTGTCTTTGAAAAAAGAAATAATTTTACTCTCTAATGCACCTCGGAGAGCCCATCATGTTGCTAATCTTCTAAAGTCAAAGGGCCTACCAGAAGACATTTGTTCTAAAATTGTCTCCTCCGGAGAGGCAACCAGAATTGCTCTACTGGAAAAAAATACCCTTAATACCATGAATCTAGGTAAAAATTATTTCGTTATTGGCCCTCATAGTGATAACGACTTGCTCAACAACACATTTTTTGATCAAGTATACTCCTTATCACAAGCTGATTTTATCTTAGCGATTGGACTAAATAGTCACACAACAAGTATAGAAGAGCATCGAGACATAATTAATTATGGTATTAAAAAAAGTTTAATAATGCTTTGTGTTAATCCAGATATTGAAGTAGTTAGACTTGGTAAGAAAGAACTATGTGCAGGAGCACTTGCAAAAAAATACAGTGAGCTTGGTGGCTCTGTTATTTATGTGGGAAAGCCTTATCAATTTATATATGACCTTTGTTTAAACCATCTGAAAACTAGAGATAAAAAACGTGTATTATGTATTGGGGATGGAATAAATACCGATATTTTAGGAGCAAGAAATGCTGGTCTAGATAGCATTTTAATCACAGGTGGGTTAATTGCAGGAGAGCTAGATACTGTTCGTGATAAAGATATTCCAATGGAAGATCTGATAGATATTTGCAGAAATTCTGATGTGTATCCCACAGCTATAATGTCAACTCTTAGATGGTAATAAAATAGACGGTATATTCTCCAGATATTTTTGCAAAAACGAAAAATTAAATTTCTTGGCTTAAGTTCTGATTAATTATTTCCGCCTATATAGTTCATGACAGCCCCAAATAGAAGAACAAATAATTAAAACAGCAAACCCTTGGTGCAGAGCCGCTAATGGTATAGGAACTGACAATAATAAAGTAAAAATACCTATCAAAAACTGCGTAAGAACTAATAGGCCTAATATCAAAAGAACACGTCTTGCACTAAGGGGGATACCCCTTCCTTGCCCAATGACAGAGATAGCTATGCCTAATAATACCGTTAAAGCTGCAGCAAGTCTGTGATCTAGCTGTACTAAGACTGCATTTTCGAAAAAATTTCTCCATACTGAATCAATAACAAATATATCGGGTGGAACTATATGTTCATCCATCAATGGAAATGTATTATATAAATGCCCTGCCTCGTTTCCAGCAACAAATGCCCCAGTTAAAATAGTAAAGAAAACAATGAAAATATATATAGGCAATATAATTCTTAGATAACCATATGAACCCTCTCTTCTTGCTCCACTTGAACGTACATTTATTAGACCTAAGGCGACCCACAATAAATAAATTAGAATTACCAATGCGAGTCCTAAATGAGCAGCTAATCTATAAGGGCTGACTTGAGGTTCATCCACAAGACCACTTTGTACCATATACCAACCAAGGAACCCTTGGAGTCCACCGAGACATAATATAATTAATAAATTAATAGCTAAGCTAAAATTAATCTGCCTTCGGATAATAAACCAAACCATTGGTATAAAAAATATCAGACCAATAACCCTACCAAGTATACGATGTGCCCACTCATACCAATAGATTTCTTTAAAATCAGAAATTGATATTGCAAAATTTACTGAGAGAAATTCTGGATATAGACGATATTTTTCGAACTCAATAACCCATTCTTTCTCTGATAAAGGTGGAATGATACCTGTAAATGGTTGCCATTCAACAATTGAAAGCCCAGATCCAGTTAAGCGTGTAACCCCACCAAGAATAACCATTCCAAACAACAAACCAACAACTGTAAGAAGCCATATGGCTATTTTACGATTCTGGTTTTCTAAATATATTTTGCTTCTTTTAGAAGAAAACACTTTAATGATCCACCTATAGGTTCCCTATGATTACGAATATGTTAGGTTACACTTAGTTGTCAAAATCATTTTCTTATTGTGACATTATGGTTGACGGGCCCATATCCACTCCCAAACCCTGGAGCTTCACTAATAGCCTCATATAGGTAATCTCTGGCACGCTTTATAGACTCTTGAAGCGGTATACCTTGAGAAATGCCAACAGCTATTGCTGAGGACAAAGTACAGCCAGTTCCATGGGTATTAGAAGAATTTATCCGTTTATTATGAAAAATAAACTCACCGTCATCACAAATTAATACATCTGATAAAATATCTCCATCCAAATGGCCCCCTTTAACCAGAACAGCTCGAGCTCCAGATCTCCTAATTTCTCTACCTGCGGTATACATATCATTAACACTTGAAATTCTTTTCCCACAAAGAACTTCTGCTTCGGGAATATTGGGTGTTATTAAAGTTAACATTGGAAATAATTCTTTAACTAGTGCTGCCTGAGCAGACTTCTCGAGCAAAAAAACGCCCGATTTTGATACCATTACAGGATCGACTACTATAGGAATTTCTCGTGATATTTTACCTAAAACATCAGCAACTGAATTAATAATTTCTGCATTTTGTAACATTCCAGTTTTTATACAATCAGCACCTATATCTTTAATTACAACACATATTTGATCTGCTACGAATTTTGCTGGAACTACATGTACAGAAGAGATACCCAGAGTATTCTGAGCAGTTAGAGCTGTAATTGCAGTTGCTGCATAGCCACCTAAAGTCGTAATAGTTTTGATGTCTGCCTGAATTCCAGCTCCACCACCTGAGTCAGAACCAGCAATGACCAAGACACGGCCATTCATTAAACACTCCTTATTGTTTAGCCTCTTGGACAGCGGAGACTATATCATTTATAACTATGTCTATAACTTCTTGATTATCACATTCCGCCATAACCCTTATAATGGGTTCAGTACCTGATTTTCTAACGAGTAATCTGCCATTACCAGCTAATTTTTTCTCACATTCTCTGATTACTGACTTTACGTTAGATTTAGCTAGTGGGTCATCTAATACAGACTCAACGTTAACTAATTTTTGTGGCACTGGTATAAAACTTCTACCAACCTCACTTACAGGATTATCAGAATGACAGAATACAGATAGAACTTGCAATGCTGCAATAAGACCATCACCAGTGGTAGCATAATCACTCATAATAATATGCCCAGACTGCTCCCCACCAAAATTACAACCTGTTGCTCGCATCTCTTCTACTACGTATCTATCTCCAACATTTGTCCTTTTCAAAGATAAACCTAATTCATCTAAATATCTTTCCAAACCTAAATTGGACATAACAGTAGAAATAATTGCACCGCCACGTATTCTATCCTCTTTAGACCAATAAGCTGCAATCAATGCCATCAGCTGATCACCATCAATTAATTTCCCTGTTTCATCACAAAAAATTACCCTATCAGCGTCTCCATCCAGTGCGATACCAACATCAGCGTTATTAGAAACTACAGTAGAACAAAGTTCTTTTGTATTGGTAGAACCACAGTTATGGTTAATGTTAAAACCGTTTGGATCCACACCAAGAGTAATAACTTCGGCTCCAAGTTCAAACAGGACGGTTGGAGCAACCCTGTATGCCGCTCCGTTGGCACAATCAATCACAACCTTTAGACCCTCTAGACTTCGATCACGGGGAAAAGTATTTTTTGCAAACTCTATGTATCGGCCTGCAGCATCATCTAACCTTTTAGCACGTCCTAGGTCTGCAGGGTCTGCTAACCTTTTACCAGGACCATTAGCCATGAGATTTTCAATTTCAATTTCAACTGAGTCTGATAATTTATAACCATCAGGATCAAAAATTTTTATCCCATTATCTTGATAAGAGTTGTGAGAAGCTGAAATCATAACACCTATATCTGCTCGCATCGACCGGGTAAGCATAGCTACTGCTGGTGTCGGCATAGGACCAATCAATACTACATCCATCCCTACTGAGATAAATCCCGCTGTTAAAGCGGATTCCAGCATATAGCCTGAAAGCCTTGTATCTTTTCCTATCACTACACGATGTTTATGATCACCCCGAATAAATCTCTCTCCAGCAGCTTGCCCAACCTTCAAAGCAACTTCAGATGTTATGGGTAGGCTATTTGAGGTGCCACGGATTCCATCAGTACCAAAATATTTACGGGTCATCAAACTCAATCACTCACTTTCTTTGCATATAAAGAAATTTGTTTTCTTTTGCATAAAAATATTATCATGTTTCATTTCCAAAGTTTTATTTTAAACCCCTTCTATTTATAGCATTATAAACTGAGAGACTCTGATTTGTTTCTTTTACGTCATGTACTCTGAGAATTTTTGCACCCTCATTGACACAATGAAGAATTGCAGCAAGGGACCCGGGAAGTCTGGTTCTTGGATTTTTCTCGCCAGTTAAATCACCTATAAATGCCTTTCGTGAAACCCCTATACAAATATGACAACCAAGTGCATGAAAAATTGCAAGATTACTCAGAATTTCAAGATTATGACTAAGTGTCTTTCCAAAACCTATTCCAGGGTCGATAATGATTTTTTCAAGAGATATGCCTGCGGCATCACATTTCCTAAGTTTATTTTCAAACCAATCAAATATATCAAACGGAGCTGCATGATAAAATGGATTGTCCTGCATATTCTCTGGAACACCCTGCATATGAGTTAATATAATGGGTAAACCAAGAGATGCTACTACTTCCTCACTGTCTTTACTTCCACTTAACGAGCTTACATCATTTAGAATAGCTGCACCTTCTTTAACAGCTTTCTTCATAATTGCAGATCTTCTAGTATCAACCGATACAGTTAATCCTGCCCTTACAATTCCTGCTATAACAGGTAAGATCCTTGATTCTTCATCACGAAAACTAGGTTGAGAAGATTTTGGACGTGTACTATCTCCACCAATATCTATAATAGTTGCACCGTTGGCTGCCATTTTAATACCAGCAGATATAGCTTCCTGAGGTGATCTAAATTTACCACCATCAGAAAAGCTATCGGGAGTTACATTAAGTATTCCCATTATGATCGGAGTATCTAAGGATAGACCAATATGGATAGATCGGGTTTTATTTAATGCTTTTAAAAGCTTATTTACCTTTATTTCAATCTCTCCAGATTGCTTTTTAGCCCATTCTTGTAAAACTAAATTATTTGTTTTAAAGCGTGTGAACTTAGAGGCATCTTCACGAACTATTAGCTCTATTGCGCTCCATGAAAGCTCATTATCCAATTTAATATTAAGGGGACGTAAATAAATTTTAGACTCTCGGCTCACAATATCAGGAAGGATTTGATTATTACACCCTACTTCGCCGGACGGGATATTATTTATCTGATTAAAATTAACCAATTCATTGGCTCAAGAACCAGGCTGCGGATTGGGCTCTAGGTCAGCACCATCTTTTACAGGAGAACTACCCGAGGCCGGAACAGTTCCAGTGCCATGGCTTTTTGAAGGCTCTGTGGAGGCTAACTCTTCCTCTGGTTCTATTCTTGCTATTGTTTCTCCACGTAATAGTGAACTAATTTCGTCACCAGTTAAGGACTCATACTCTAAAAGAGCTTTACCAATACAATGAAGCTGTTCCAGATTGTTAATAATAATATTTTTTGCACTATCATAACAAAGGTCAACTAATTTTCTAACTTCAACATCTATTTTATCTGCGGTTGCCTCAGAAACATTTTTTGATTGAGTAACTGAATGACCAAGAAAAACTTCCTGCTCATTTTCATCATAGCTAAGTGGACCCAGTTCATCAGACATACCAAATTGTGTTACCATACTGCGGGCCAATTGGGTAGCGGCTTTGATGTCCGATGATGCACCGCTTGTAACTTTGTCGTAGCCAAAGATGGTTTCTTCTGCTATCCGACCGCCCATAGCAACAGAAATATCGGCTATTAATTTCTCACGGCTTACCGAAATTCTATCCTGCTCAGGCAGTCTTACCACCATGCCTAGTGCTCTCCCTCTTGGAATAATGGTTGCCTTATGAATTGGGTCAGATGCTTCAAGATGAGCTGCTACAAGTGCATGACCAGCTTCGTGATATGCTGTAAGCCGCTTTTCATCATCAGTCATAACCATAGACCTACGTTCTGCTCCCATCATAACTTTATCTTTTGCATCCTCAAATTCGCTCATTGTTACGACACGTTTACCTCTTCGGGCAGCTAAGAGAGCAGCCTCATTAACTAAATTAGCTAGATCTGCCCCTGAAAAACCTGGAGTGCCCCTGGCAATAGTACGTGGTTTAACATCGGGTGCTAGAGGCACTTTTCTCATATGCACTTTGAGGATCTTTTCACGTCCTAATAAATCAGGATTAGGAACTACGACTTGTCGATCAAATCTGCCTGGGCGCAAAAGAGCAGGATCTAAAACATCAGGACGATTAGTTGCGGCTACAAGTATTACACCCTCATTTGCTTCGAAACCGTCCATCTCAACAAGAAGCTGATTTAGTGTTTGTTCCCTTTCATCATTTCCACCACCAAGCCCTGCTCCCCTATGTCTCCCAACTGCGTCTATTTCATCGATGAAAATGAGACATGGTGCATTTTTTTTACCTTGCTCAAACATATCACGCACCCGGCTGGCCCCAACACCTACAAACATTTCAACAAAGTCAGACCCGGAAATTGTAAAAAAGGGTACATTAGCTTCGCCAGCAACAGCTCTAGCAAGAAGAGTTTTACCCGTACCAGGTGGTCCAACAAGTAATACACCTTTTGGAATTTTACCTCCAAGACGCTGAAATTTGTGAGGGTCTCGCAAAAACTCTACTACTTCTTCAAGCTCCTGCTTAGCTTCATCGATTCCTGCAACATCGTCAAAGGTTATCTTTCCTGTTCTTTCTGTCAAAAGCTTTGCTTTTGACTTCCCAAAACCCATCGCACGACCTGCTCCACCTTGCATTTGGCGCATAAAAAATATCCATACACCAATCAAAAGTAGCATAGGGAACCAATTTATTAATATATCAAAAAAACCTGGACTTCTCTCTGTAACGGGCTTGGCATTAATTGCTACTTTGTTATCACGCAATGTTCTAACAAGATCTGGGTCATTAGGTGCATAGGTACTAAAAGGTTGCTCGCTATTAGCAAGGTGACCAGAAATTGAGTTTCCCTCTATAGTAACGTCAGTTACTCGACCGCCTTCGACCTCAGCCATAAATTGAGAAAAAGCGAGCTCGTTTGTTGGTGGTGTAGAGGAAGAAGGCCTAAAAAGGTTGAATAAAGCCACCAGTAATAAGCCAATAATAACCCAAAGTGCTAAATTTTTTCCAAAGCTTCCCAATTTTTACCCTTAAGACATCTCTTAGTTTGTATAAATGTATAAAAAAAATCTATTTAAACTGTAAAATTTAATTATTTTCAACTCTATCAAAGGCTTTTTCACATAATGGTATTGACGGTGCGAAGATAGCCCAACTTCTTGTTTTATATGTTATATTCTTTAAGTGGGGAATTATTATGCTACCGTCAAGCCCCTCTATAATAGGCAAACCAAATTTTGCTGAAGCCGGAATATTTTCAAAATACCTGTAATTATCTGTATTTTGACTAAGACGGCGAACATTGGCAACATCTTGTTGCGTTAATCTCCTAACAATACCCTCTTCATTTGAAGAATCTTCTAACCCAACCAAAAATCTTCCATCCCAATACACAACCTCACCAGGAGTAATCTTAAGAAAATCTTTTATCCTTCCTGATTCCCGTGTAACTAAGATAGATTCTTGCTTATTTTTCCAAACAAAACGGCATCCCCCTAATGTTATGGAAGAAAAAACTTTTTGAGAACCAATTCTTGTAACAAGTTCCTCCACCTTCCTTAATCTGGGAGGTTTGCTTGCCCCAGAGAAAGTAGAAATCAACCTACTAAATGCCCTGATTAATACTGATTCATAAATACCTTTCCAAGGATAGCCTGCGAGTAAAATGTACCCTAATGATGAAAAAACAGTATTATCTGCGAGAAAATGTGAGACAAGAATATCAAGTGTTGCACGATCGCGCCCTGCTCTAGCTGAGAGCTGGGTTAATCTCTTTGGTGAAAGGCCTTCTTTTTCTAGAATCTTTCTTGAAGCATTAAGCCTTACTCGAGAAAAACGTAAGTCATAGTTTGATGGATCAGAGATCCAAGGCTGTGAAACAGACTCCAATGTAGCAGATAAGTCATTAGCAGTTGTATTTAACAAAGGTCTTAATAACCTTACTCCTTTGCCCTCATTAGATGAGAGAACCCTACTCTTTGGCATCGCGGCCAAACCATCAACTCCACTTCCTGAGGCAAGCCTTTTAAGAAATGTATCAGATTGATCCTCTTGGTGATGAGCCATCAATAAATGTATAATATCATTATCTCTACACCAATCACCCATAAGTCTCAGCCTTGCAAGACGTGCTGCTTCTTGAATCCTTACACCATTCTTAGGGGAGTCATTCCAACATAGTATACGATGAGACATAGCGAGTGATTTAAGCCATTCTCTAACTTGTCTTGCTTCCAGCGTACTTTCAGGTCTTAACCCATGGTCTACTGTCAAAGCAAAAGCCTTACCGTTTCTTGCTTTTACCCAACGGTTTAACAAAATAGCAAGTGCCAAGCTATCTGGTCCCCCTGAAACCCCCACTGCAATATTTGGTGACGCCTCAAATGGCCCAATAGTTTCCATTAATTTAGAAAATCTAGAAATTGATATGGGTTGTCCTGAAGACCCTAGAGAGCTAGTTTCTATCTTAATCACATATTCACCCATTATTAATGTATTCTACGAAGAAAATATTAGTTACATCTGGCTTTTGTTCTTCCAAGATTAACTGCATTTGTAATGCTATTTCTCACCTGTGGGAAGTCTTGCTGAAGCTTGTCAAAGGTTTGACAAGCTTCAGGCATACGTTTTAAAGCTAACAAAGAAAAGCCTAATTTGAGCAAGTTGTCTGGAGCTTTTTTACCTTTGGGGTATCTCTTAAAATTAAGTGCATACAATCGTGCTGCATCTTCGAATTGTTTTCTTGCATAAAAGGATTCTCCCTGCCAATAAGCAGCATTTTGTGCAAGATGATGGTTTTGATTATCAGTAACAAATTTTTTCAATGCTAAACCTGCATTTTCCCAGTCACCATCTTGCATCAACGACATTGCATGAGCATATTGTTCTTCTGGACTTTCTTGTGAAGTTGAAGAAGGTTCAATAGATACAAATGTCTCTTGACGTTGCTGATCTTCTTTTCCTGCATCATTCACTCTTAGCGTGCCAAGAACTTTTGGTTCTTCCGAAGGTTCATACCCTTCGCCAACATTTGTTTCAATAGTTCCAGAGTTTGATTCTATTTTTGTTTCATTTTCCTGATCAGTTAAAATATTTGGAACAGACTCAGATAAATTCCCAGATAATCCCTCGCTATTAGAATTTGTGTTCTCAGATATAGCAGTCTCAAGGGTTGCTAGTCGAAAATCTACGTCATCTATTAGTTTTTCGATTCTGGATGAGATACGCTCTATTTTATTACTAAGCTCATCAAACTTCCCATTTGCTTGCCTTAACCTTAAATCATATTCGTCTACATGAGTCTCCAAAATAGCAAGTCTATTAGTAGCTTTAGAGGTAGTATCAGAATCTGGTGCAGGAATAATATTACTTAGGCCTTCTTTTCCTAAAGACTCAGAATAAACAATCCGCTGAACATCTTGCATCTCCGCTCTGGTGGTTGCAAGTTGTTGGCCTAAAGTTTCAATCTGATTCCTTAACGATTGAATATCGGTATCAGCTCTGACTGGATCACTAAAGGTTATCAAAGCTAGAACTACAGCAGAAAAACCCAATGTTCTTGTATTAAATTGAAGCAAGAATCCACATTTGAAAAGTTTTTTAACTAACATCTTTGTGACCATAATGCCACGTATCCCTATTTTAACTTCATCTAGTTAATTACGCTAACGGAACGACGATTTGACTTCCAAGATTCCTCATCATGACCTAATGCATAAGGACGTTCCTTACCATAACTAATTGTATTAAGCCTTTGAGCTTCAACACCTAGTGCTATCAGATAACTCCGAACTGCTGATGCTCTTTGTTCACCGAGTGCAAGGTTATATTCTCTTGTCCCACGTTCATCACAGTGACCCTCTATTGTTATTGAAACGTCTGGGAATAATTTTAACCACTTAGCTTGTTTGTCTAATACACTACGAGATTGCGGCGACAGTGTGGCACTATCAAGTCCAAAAAATACCCTGTCTCCAACATTTTGAACCAAGTCCTCTTGTGTGCCAGGAATTGGCGCGGAAGGATCAACTACTTCAATCTCAGATTCTAAAGACCCTGAGTCAATACTATCTGTATCGATATCTGAATCTGAAGTACTACTTGTTGCTACGCTATCTGATAAATCAGATCCGACAGAGTTTGATTCAAGCTCTGAGTCTGGCACGCTTTGACAAGCTGCAACAAGCAGAACCACAGCAGCCACTGGGGCAAATACCTTTAAATTTAAAATCATAATTCCTCCTAGATATATTATCTTATTAACCCATCTTAGGGTGCCAAACTATTATGTTTTTTTAATTGACTTCAAATATACAGTTTTAATCCAAAAAAAATAATTAAATATTATTGTGTAAGTAATGGAGACCAAGCTGGATCAGATGCCGCAGTTGGAGTTGGAACCAAACGAGGCATTCCTATCGCTATATCAAGAGTCCATAGCTCTGCTGACTCAGGATCACGAGAACTTTGGCGCATGAACATTATTACTCTTCCATTTGGTGCCCATGTTGGACTCTCAACAAGATAGTCTCTGATTAATATTCTTTCTCCCTCCCCACTTGGTTTGATAACACCAATTGCAAACTGTCCCCTTAGCTGCTTGGTAAAAGCAATCAAATCGCCTCTAGGGGACCATACTGGTGTACCATACCTACCTTTACCAAAAGTGATACGTTTAGTTTCACTTCCATCACGTTTCATTACATAAATTTGCTGACTTCCGCCCCTATCTGACTCAAAAGTTATATATTTGCCATCTGGTGAATATGATGGTGCTGTATCAATAGCACTATTATTAGTAAGTTGCTTGATTTTTCCTGTTAAAATATTCATTTCATACAACTCTGAATTTCCATCTCGTGCATAGGTTAAAATCACCGAGTCTCCATCTGGGGAGAATCTAGGAGCAAATGTCATACCCTTGAATTTACCAAGGATTTCTTTTACGTCAGTACGCAAATTTTTGAGGTAAACTCTCGGCGCACCCTTTTCAAATGATAAATAGGTAATTACATCTGGTTTAGGAGAGAATCTAGGAGTAAGAGCTAGATATTTCCCATCAGTTAATTCTTCAAAATTTCTACTATCTTGATCCATGATCATAAGTTTTTTGATTCTTTTATCAAGAGGACCACTTTCAGCAACATAAACAATTCGAGAATCAAAATAACCCTTTGGCTCTGCTGTCAATTGCGTATAAATTTTATCAGATATAATATGTGCCAATCTACGCAGTGTTTTGTATTGATTATTAGTAGCACTAAAACGGTATCCTTCAGTCGCCATCTCACCGAGAGTATCCCAGACCCTAAACTCTACTGAAAGTCTCTCCTCTGGTCCTAGTATTACTCTTCCAGTAACCAGATGTTTTGCATTAATAAGCCGCCAGTCAGCAAACTTTGGTTGAGTTAATGAAATAGACGTTATATTTTCTATAAATGCTCTAGGGTCAATAGATTTAAACAAACGAGATGATTCAAGATTCTTAGTGATAATTGCACTAATTTCTTTTCCCATGGCCTTTTCATCTTTTGTTTCACCAATAAAGTCTGGTAAAGCAATAGGAAATGGCTCGTATTTTCCCCGTGTAATTTCAACCGTTAGGTCTGCCCTTGCAGAATTAATAAAAATTCCACTCAAAAGTGAGAAAAATATTATTAACAGAACCCATTTAAAATAGTCAGACAGTATTAGCTTCCATATTTGGGTATATGAAATTATCGATGGTCTATAAAGAGTTATTTGCATATTTCACCTCACATGCATCAACCTATTTGACACCCAAGCATACATTAATCAGGAATTGTAAACATAAATTCTATGTTTCTCCACTCATTATAAAAATCTAAAAATTTTTCCAGCCCCTTGATTGGGCTTGCTGCAAACAACGCAGCCTTAACATTATCATTCAAATTATCCATTATAACATCTGGATCATTTGTAGCCTTCAGTTGTGATGAACCACCCACATCTTTATATCTTGAATACTCTTTAATTGGTTTAATTCTCACAATTTCTCCATTTGGCTTAAATTGGACTTTAACTGAGATTTTTGTACCCCCATGACCAGCCCCAAGAACAGCATTCCAATTACTCTCTACCTGTGATTGGAGTAAAGCTACGAAGGCCTCGATTTCTTTACCACCAAAAACTCTTACTGATGGGGTATTATTACTTTCAATTGACTGACTTGGTTCCGACCTATCAGTAAATGAATCTAGAATACTGTCAAAATCATCAGTTTCTTTTTGTGGTTCTTTATTTTTAATCTTTATTTGTGGGTTTTTATCATCGTTCTCCGCAGCTAAGTTTTCTAACATATCTTCAAACTTTGGCTTAGGTCTAAATTGAGGAAGAGGAGTTGATTCATTGTTTTCTTTATTTTCCGGCCGATCAACATCAGGGGCTGGTTTAGGTACAACCTTTAATTTCTGGGCAGGCTCTGGTTCTGGAACCGGCTCTGGTTCTGGAACCGGTTCTGGCTCTGGTGCAGGCTCTGGTTCTGGAACCGGTTCTGGCTCTCGTGCAGGCTCTGGTTCTGGCTCTGGTGCAGGCTCT